>Ga0224496_10002156_pt1 | contig 11806 bp, 16 predicted proteins | sample SF_Jul11_sed_USG_2_FD_168127 | JGI IMG/M metagenome (GOLD analysis project Ga0224496, IMG submission 168127) | Sediment microbial communities from San Francisco Bay, California, United States - SF_Jul11_sed_USGS_8_1 | ecosystem: Environmental > Aquatic > Marine > Sediment | place: USA... | reverse complement strand
CAGACACCTTATACGGTCCCTTGAGTCCATCATCAGAGACCTCCGGGAACATGGAGAGATGATCACTCCACTAAAGGACTTATGGCCGGAAATTTCAAGCAGCCCCATGGCTCTCTCAGAACCTTTGGAAATGGTGACGGTGGCGGAAACCTTTCTTGACCTTGTCTCTGAGCTCGCTGAGGATGCATGGAGTCCAGTCTTGGAATATGCCTGGAGAAAGGCCGTCAAGACGGTCATGACAGGTTTGTTGGATCCAATGACAGATCCATCCATATCATCCGCCAGATCCCATACCAAACCATTTCTATTCAACATAGGGGAGCGACGGACCATGACGTTATATTTTGGGCCCATGATGCTTATAGCCGGCGGCATTGCCGCACTCGGTCTTTGGATGCGCTGCCATATAGTGGAAGCCAGGTCGAAAGCAAAAAAACCTTTGCATTTCTCCGTATGCTCTTAATATTTCAGATAGTGAGTTCAACGATGACGATCCTGCCCTGTCAATATTCGGGCTCCGGTTAACGCCCATCGCCCATGACCATTGTGGATGGGGTTTAAACCGACAAAACACAAGGCCTCATCGGCACTCATGGTCAGCGCCGATCCAAGGTATCAAAGTTCTGTCATCCCCACCGGCAGTCCGCGGGGATCCATCCGAAAAAACCAAGATGGATTCCCGATAACACATGTCAGGAATGACCCCAAATGGGATGGATTTCCGATGAACGATGTGGCGAATGACAAGGGAGAGAGATGCCCTTTCTCCGCTTTCTCGGGTGCAGGATTCACAGAAACGACAAAAGGAAATCTCTCCAGTGCGAATCCAATTATTGCAAGCGTTCCATGCACTCAGACCGTCTTGTTTTTTTTAAATCATCTCGCCTTGGCAGAATGAAGCCGATCCTGTCTAAGGTTTTGCCATTTTTCTTTGCCGCCTCCCCTATAAAATTCGATAAGATGAAATATGAATTTTTCACATACTTCAAATCAAACCCTTCAAAAAACCCACGTAAATCTTGCAGTTGGAAAACGCATACTGATCGTGGACGATCAAGAGGCAGTTCTCGTCTTTCTTAAAGACAGACTGGAACAGTTAGGATTTATGGTGTCTACAGCTGCAAACGGAAAGGAAGGGATGCTTCTTCTCAAAGAACATGCTTTTCAAGGGGTGTTATTGGACCTCGAAATGCCCGTCATGGACGGACTCACGATGTTGAGCCAACTTCAGAAACTAACCATTGATGTTCCGGTCATTGTGATGTCTGCTGACCCCACTCGAACGACCATGATCAGGGCAATCGAAGCAGGAGCCAGAGATTACCTGACGAAACCTATTTCTGATGTCATTTTAAAATACAAATGCCTCAGGCTCTTTGCTTAATTCTCTGGCAACTCGTTAAGTGTCGAAGTTGTATTCTTCCTCTGGCTTTGTCAAAAAATTTGTTATGACTTTGTGAGCATTATCATCCGCTCTCATATTTTTTTCACAGATCCCAGCCATGACTATAAACCCAGACGATAATATCAAAACGAAACATCTTGGCAATATATTCTGGGAAAAAGCTTGGGATATTCGAATGTTTGGAGTATTGCTGGTTGTAGCCGGGGTGTTTGACTTTATATGGATTTCGGCCTACCCGAACTACGCCTTAAAAGTGTTTGGTAGTACCTTCGGAGGTGTGACTGGAGAAATCGTGAAATATCAGCACCCCCTCATTCATGGGCTTTTGGGATATGGGTTCTGGAGGCAACGCCTCTGGGCGTTTTACGGATACCTGTTCTATTTAGCATTGGGATGCCTCAGTGAAGTGGTCACGCAACTGGTTGGTGGGTTTCATTCGACACGTACCACGATGATTGTGGTCAGCCTTGTTGTCGGAATTTATATCGTGTATCGACGATCAGCGTTTCACTGGTTCACTTCAGCAGCCTAATACGTGCCTTGCTTCGTAAGAAAATACCTTCCCATCAAATATGTGGTGGCCAAAACTGGGGGAGAAAACTTTCGATGTGTTGTCGAAGGTTCTCACATTTTTCATTTGATTCATTTTGGCATTCAAGAGATACTTTTCCATGACATAATCTTTTTGTTGTTCACTTTTTAGAGGAGGCCATCAATGACTTTCAAGATCCAAAGATCTTCCCTCTTGAAAATTGGATTTCTGGCATTCACGATGACCATGGCTCTGCTTGCTACGCTTGGGCAGATTCCACTGGCGGTTTCGCAACCGGTGACAATCCCGGTGGGCAAAATTTCCGGCCCAATCCCCATGGATGCGGCCAATCCTGTGTGGGAGTCCGTTCCTGGTATCGTCGCCCCGCTAAGTGGACAAACCATTACCACGCCGATGCACCCTAACATTTCCGTTAAAACCGTCATGATCAAAATGGCCACCAATGGCCAAGAGATTGGCGTATGGGCGAATTGGGGAGATCAAACCTTGAATAACACCACCATTGGGCCACAAGATTTCCGGGATCAAGTGGCGGTGCAATTCCCCGTGCAAAAAGCTGGCGCCCCACCATTCCAATGTATGGGCCAATCTGGCGGAACCGTGAATATTTGGCGGTGGAACGCCGAATGGCAAAAAGACTTGGGGCGAGGGGTGGCCGGCATGTGGGATGTGGACAACCAATATCCTTCAATTGCATGGGATTATTATTATGAAGAGCCGGCAGGCGGTGTGACCTATCCCGATCGAATTGGGAGGAGCCTCGGACCGTTTAATGAAGGGATTTGGTCTGGCAACATTATGTCCGATCCCGATATGCGAGTCGGTTCAGTAGAAGATTTAAATGCCAATGGGTTCAGCACATTGACCACGCAAGTTTCACAGGATGTCGTGGGGAATGGTTTATGGGAACCCTATGGTGCGTTGAAGGGTGGCTGCTGCAGCGGCCCCACCTGGCGGGTCGTGATGAAGCGGAGCTTGGTAACGAATGATCCGAACGATGTACAATTCAAGAACGGATTGAGCTTCCCGGTGGCCTTTGCCGTATGGGATGGGTCGAACGTGGAACGGAACGGCATGAAGGGCATCTCAACCTGGTTCACCGCTCAAATGCCAAACGAGTAACCCTCAATTTCCAAAAGGAAACCAACAACACATTTCCTTCTTGCAGAATGAGATGATCTCCCCCAAGCCCAGTTACAGGGGGAAGCTAAAAAAGCTTCCCCCTGTCTCTGCCAAATGAACACCTACCTCATATTGACCGACTTTCTTTCGACACATTTTCCGTTTTAATGAGATTCTGGTAGCCTAGTGAGGGCATGCCCAAAGGGTACTTTAGGAACATGGATGCTTCAATTCAATCACATGTCGCTATGACTCCGTCTTCCTCGTACGCAGGTTGACTATTCATTTCTCTACGGACACAGAGACATCTGAAGTCATAAACAACAATGTAAACCTGCCTCATGGAAGCACACTTACTGACAGATGGTTTTCCACCAATCATACCAACATGAACTTACCGGCATTTTTTAACGCATGTAAACGCATACTCGAACGTTCCCTTTTGATTGGAATCTGTTGGTATGCATTTTCCGGCTGTTCTTTCTTGGCCTTACAAAAAAATGTGGAAATGTATGAGCAACACGTTCGTCTCAGTGGTCAACTGTGGAATCCGTCGTCTCAGAACAAACCAATCATTGTTCTTCTCTACCAAGTTTTGAACCAAGAAAAAAGGATTGTAAATTACCGTATTTATCATAAACCCGACCGTTTTCAATTTATGGTGTTGCCCGGACAATATATCATCGAAGCATTTGAAGATGAAAATCAAGACTTAACCTATCAGGAGACTGAGTGGGCGACCTATTATGGCACACCATCAATCATCACCATTGAAGCGGACCAGGACCAATTGAATCTGAATATCACACTTCAACCTCCTGGGGACATCGTATTAACGGAATACCCAAATCTTTCCTCAAAGACGACACAAGCCAGACTGCATCTCCCTCATATTCGATTTGGAAAAATAGTCAAATTAGAAGATGATCTGTTTTCAGAAGACAAAGCCCGATTAGGTTTGTGGGAGCCCTTGCGTTTTGTAAAGGAGGTAGGGGGTGGGATCTATTTTCTCGATAACTTTGATCTCGGGAAAATCCCAGTTCTGTTCATTCATGGGGCAGGGGGAACCCCACAATCATGGGCACCCATCATTCAAGGAATGGATCGAGACACCTTTCAACCATGGCTGTTCTACTACCCCTCGGGACTGTACCTGGATGATGCCACCGAGTTCCTTCGGCAGGCCCTGTCACAAATATCTCTCACCTATACATTCAAGAAACTCGTCATTGTGGCCCACAGTATGGGCGGAATGATTGCACGAGCAGCCATCAATCTGGCCATTCAAAAAGGACGAGGACAGGAACTTCCTCTGCTTTTCGTGACCATTTCCACACCATGGGGCGGACATCATGGAGCCCAAATGGCTATAGATTATTCCGCGATAGGGATCATTCCTTCCTGGATTGACCTAGCCCCAGAGAGTCCTTTTCAAAAGAAACTTTTCGAAATTCACTTTCCCTCGAACATCCACCACTACTTATTATTCAGCTATAAAGGAAGGCAGAACCCATTTACAAAGGAAAACGATGATGGAGCCGTATCGTTGGCGAGCCAGTTACACCCTAAAGCCCAGAATTCTGCGGAAAAAATTCTGGGGTTCAATGAAGACCACGCGAGTATTTTGAGATCTCAGGTCATGATGACCGAGCTGAATAAAATTTTGAAATCCTTTGAAAGAAGCACCATTGGAAAACAACAGTGACTCGCCGTCGAACTGGACGCCAATACGATCCGGTTGAACCGCACAGACTAGAATACGTGGATAAAACCTGTGCATGACGTGTCTTTGCCAATTGTAAATTGGCCTTCGTTCTCCCAAAGGAGAACCCTTCCCATTTTGCTCTAAGCCGTCCTGACGCCAATACATTTGACGAACTGGTCACCCACCGAGACGGTCTCAAGTCTGTCTACCTCACCGATGGCTTTGGCAATTCGATTGAAGTCTTGGAAGAACACTAAATGCGTCCATCCACATACATAAATGGGGTCACATAAATAGAGTCAGACTCGAATTAGAAACACATCCGCCAGAAAGTCGCACGACCAACTATTTCAATCGGATCTGACCCCATATCTTTGGAGACTGCTTCCGTCTAAAGCAGCAACCTGGGATCGACAGAAGCCTCTTGTCCTCCTGTCTAAGAGTGTCGGCCCTTCGGATAGCGCGCCTAGGGTCGGTGTGTCTCGTAATACCGTTCAGGATTATCTGCAACGAGTCCTACTAGACCTGGAGGCCCTGCCAACATTCAACGGTCGTCTCGCCGACTCACTGGCGCTGACCCTGGCAAAATGTAGCGACTTAGAGGATAAGTTGTTAGATGCCCTGAATGATGAGGCCATCCTCTCCACGTTAAGTACGACAGGAAAGGAACGGTTCCTGGGAAGGGTTACAATTGCCAAGGGTCCGACGGATAAAAATGACGGCTCCTAGCAGACAAGTCCACATCGAACAACTCCCACGAAATACCACTCAAGCCTGTATCTAATGAACCAGGATTGAGTGATGAGGGACCACAACAAAGCCCGACCTCGGGAGGAGTCAGTCTCTTTTACTGTAAATTTGAGTGGCGCCAGACCACGTCGGCCTTGCCATCCCCATCTACATCGCCGATGCCGGCAATGGTCCAGGTCGTCGGGGCGCCGCCGGGGACGCCGTCCGCACCTTTCGTCAGCCCATTCATCAGCCACACCCCTACCGCCCCGGTACTCGTGTCGCGCCAGACCACGTCGGCCTTGCCATCACCATTCACATCGCCGGTGCCAACAATCATCCACGTCATCGGGGCGTTGCCGAGGAGGCCGTCCGAACCAATCGTCAGCCCATTCATCAGCCAGGCCCCCACCGATCCATTGTCCGCATTCTGCCACCCATTGGTGTTCCCGCCGCCGCCGCTCCCCGAGCTACTAATGGTAATTTGTGCTTCGGTTGAAGGGGAACTTTGGTTTCCTGCTGAATCGAAGGCGATTGCTATGAACCCATAGGTCGCACCGGGATTGAGATTTGTTATTATCGTTTGAGGAGCGGAAGGATTGGATGGCAATCCAGAAAAAACAGGGGAGCCATAATCAGTGGAAGGAAGAATTCGTTTATAAATTTTGTATCCCGCTAAATCTGATTCATTGTTAGCATCCCAATTGAGGGAGACACTGGCAGCATGACTCACTTCACCACAGGCCAACAAATACAGGGCCAGGTAGATAATGTACAGCCATACAGGGCCTTTTCTCTCTGACTGGTTCATTGGTTGATCATTCGTTTGAGTCAGATCACACATAATAACCCTCCAGTTCCGGTAGCCATTCAACAACCAAACATTACTTTGTCTCAAAGCCAAATAACTTTCGATAATGTCTATTAGAGAACATTGATTGACCGTAACCACACCCTACGGCCCTACACCCTAACCCTTCGTTGGAATCCATTTTCGGAAGGATTCATAAAAACATTACCTGAAGTTTCTGTCTTCCCTGATACTATGAATTCTGATATTCGCCCGCGCTTCCGAATGCCGAGTTAAGAACATGTAATGATTCGAAACGAGGTGCTAAATGAAAAGACCACGCAGACATCACAGTCCAGGATTTAAGCGAGAACCGGTCGCATGGGTGGTGGAGTAAGACGACAGTTATGCGGCCACTGGGCGAAGCTTAGGTGTGTGAGGCGCTTTGATCGAGCGATGGAAGGGTGAATTCGAAGACCATGCGACAGAAGCCTTTCCCGGCAAGTGTTGCAAGGATGGGCTGAACTTAAGACGGCCTTCTTTGCCAAGGAAAGCGCATGAGGTATCGATTCATTGATGAGCAGACAAAGGCCTAGCCGGTCTCCTTCATGTGTGGGGTTCCGGGCGTATCCCGAAGTGGCTATGACGATTGGACAGAGCGTGGTCTAAGCCGACGTGTTCGTTCGAACAGCGCGCTGGATAAGCGGATTCGCGAGATCAGGTCATCGGCAACGGTATGATGCGCCCAGAATTGCCGATGCCTTACATGAGGCGGGCATGGAATCCAGCAAGAATCGCATTGCCCGAAGGATGCGCATACTGAAACACCCGCATCGACACCTTACTCCAACCACAATTCTCCCCTGGGCTTTGAGCAACCACGGCCCAAGCCACAACTGGTTGAGATTCGACCGGAAACCTGCACCGTCGCCGGTGACAAAGGCTGAAGTTCGGCTCCGTCACCGTGAACACCCCGGCCGCATTAAAGGTCTCCGCATCCTCCACCATGATCGGCTGGGGATCGGTCGGAAGATCTATCACTCCACGATGCGCTTATTTGCCGCCCACGCTCATCGTATAGGTGTGGTCTTGTTTGCTCCAGCCGCTGCTAGTGCGGGAATACCACCGGAGGTAAATCGTGCCGCTGGTTGGGAGGCCAGAAACCGTGCGGGTATGGCCGGTGCCCATAGATCCACTGTGGAGGTTCTTGCCTCCCACGCTGGTGCCGACCCGCAACCAGTGTTCCAGGTCCTGACTCCTATGGCCCCCCCGTAAAGGTCACGGAGGTACTGGTCAGGGTGGAGCCGGGAACAGGCGTCAGAAGAGCAAGCATTCCAATGCCCTCACTGCTTGTCGTATAGGTGCTCAACGAACTGCTCCCAGAGGAGGAGGTGCCTAAGCCTTTAATCATTATGAGTTCTTCATTGGAAGGCACGCTTTCGTTTCCTGCTGAATCAATTGCCGTTACAATAAATGCATAAGAGGTATTTTCGAGAAGATTGGTGATCGTGAGTTGTGGAGAACTCGGATTGTTTGGCAAACTCCGAAAAAACGGGTGAACTATAATCTGTTGCAGGAAGCGTACGTTGATAAATTCTATAGCCAGCCAAATCTGATTCCCCGTTCGCATTCCATGTAAGAGACACACTCGCAGCATGAAGAGTCGAAACCATCAAACCCATTAAAAAAATCAGGAGGAGGGGATTACAAGGGTCAGGACGTGCCGGTTTAACCGCGGAAAGGAGGAGCAAACAATCATTGACCGGGCAACCCTACTCAGCAAAATAATTAGGCTTGAGACAAGACAACAGGCTATTGGGGGGAGATCTCAGTCGGGGGGGGTATTATGTTTAAATAAGGGTAGGTTCTTGAGTCAAGCCAAGAGCTTTATCTTCCAATTTATTGAGAAATCATAAGAAGCCGACTTAAACAAAGACCCCGGCAGCAAAATCTCCGGATACTCGGCCGTCATCGTGAATTTTTAAATCCTCTATCCCTTCTTGCGAAGAAGGAATATGGCATGGCTTCTCTCTATCATGCTATGAGAAATAGCCCATTCAACAGGCCCTCATTGCAAGTGCCCTTTCAGACGGTAAATGAAAACCGAATTCTCGATTTGACCAATAACCTTTTCACATGATTCAAAATATTGAGGATCAAGCGTTCGACCAGATCATCGAGAACTCGCCCGTTCCAGTTTTGGTAGAGTTCTGGCAGCCTAGCTGTGGACATTGCCAAGCACTACTTCAGGAGCTCGAACTGGTAGAAGAGGAGGTAGAACACCGTCTTCGAATTTTCAAAATGAATGTGCAGGAGAATTTCCTCATTCCCGGCGAACTCGAAATCCATTCACTGCCAACGCTGGCGCTCTATGTCGACGGAAAATTTGAAAGATTTATTGGCGGGATTGGTAAAAAGAATGCGCTTCTTATGCAATTACAGAAATGGATTAGCCCCTCACGATAGATCTTCAATCCAACGTCTATCGGTCTAGGGTGGATCGACACCTCGATAACATGACGCTTCCGTATTTGCACTACAATAAACAGCGGGATTACACTAGAAACACAGAGGATTTGCATTCATTCGTATTCATGAGGAGGGTCGGCCATGTTCCACGTTCGCATATTGATTCGTACAGCAGTAGTACTCAGTCTGTCAGCAATCGCTCTCATTGGCCCCTCTGCTTCTTTTGGTGAAAAGGCAGTGGCCCAAATGCCTCTCACCCTGGCTGCTGCTCCTTCCCATGTAATAGCCGATCAAGAAACCCAAGCTTCCCAAATTTATGATTTCACGATGGATGACATTGATGGAAAGCCGCGCCCCTTAAGTGAATTCAAAGGGAAGGTCATGATGGTGGTGAACACCGCCAGTTTTTGCGGCAACACTCCTCAATACGAAGATCTCCAAACATTGTATGAACAATATCGGGATCAAGGCTTTACGATCTTAGCCTTTCCGGCCAACGATTTTGGCCAACAGGAGCCTGGAAACAACAAAGAGATTGCCGAATTTTGCTACACCAAATATTCCTTGGAATTTCCGCTGTTTAGCAAGATCACCGTTTTGGGTGATCAGAAACATCCCCTCTATCGGTATCTCACCGAAAACACGTCGTTCCCCGGTGAAATTAAGTGGAACTTTCAGAAATTTTTGGTTGATCGCCAAGGACAGGTCATTGCCCGCTATGCCCCAAAACAAAAACCCCTGACGCCGGAAATTGTGCAGGATATTGAGAGGGCCTTGAAAACTTCCTGAATGCGGTGAATAAAGTGGCTGAAGGCACAAAAGAGTATCACAACGTGGATTATTCACCAGCAGGCTAACAGGGTAGGCCTCCAGACTTTCCCCAGGGTGCGGCTGTAACAGAGCGTTGAGAGTGGAGAAATCTTGCCTCGTTGAACCCAGCCAGTATGAATAGTCTTTGGGATGAAGAAAGACCGGCATGCGATGGTGAATGGGTTCCATCAGCGCGCTGGGTCGGGTGATGATGATGGCCGACAACTCCAGGGGTGCCTCACCGCCTGTCTCCCAACGTTCCCATAAACCGGTAAAGGCAAAGGGCTGGTTGTCGGCAAAACGAATAGAGTAGGGTTGCTTCTCTTTTCCCTCGCGTTTTCATTCATAAAATCCATCGACCAGAATCAGACTGCGTTGTTCCTGAAAGGCCTTCCGAAAAGACGGTTATTCAGCACCGGTTTCCGCTCGGGCATTGATCATCTTCTGGGCGATACTTGGATCTTTGGCCCATGAGGGAACGAGGCCCCATTTGAGCTGAACACATTCATTGTCCTGGGATGCGGGATTAGCTCGCACGCAGGCGATCAATTGGGAAGGGGCAATATTGTACCGAGGGGCCAATGTGGGAAAGTTCGATATTCCCAGGAGCTTGGCCAGTTGCTGGAAATTTTCTTTACGGGTGAATCGGCCGCACATTGACAGAGCTCGGGGAAAAGTTAGGAAAAGGGATGAAACCCTATCTAATTTTTATGGTGGAGCAGGCATTAATCGACAATTTATCGAGTGACAAGAATGTAGACGTTTTCATCAGCCTTGACCGAGACCTTGGCATGTGCCAATTGGCTTTCACGATGTTCTTTGGTGGAAGTCGGCAACGCGATATCCGCCACCACATAATATTCTCCCCCCGGCAAATCGGCGAAACAAAACCGGCCTTCCTCATCCGTCTTGGTATGTTTTTCAAACTTCGCGGCATTGGGATCAGGATCTACCAGATTCCGGCCACGCATAACCTTGACCGTAAACGCCTCTTCCGTATAAGAGGTCACGGGGGCCAATAACACACGGTCGCCCGACGCCATATGCTGGGTGCTCGCATCCAAACTCAAATAGGCTTGTCCACAGATCCGCGCAGTGCCCTTGCCCGCATAAGAGGCATATTCCTCATGGATAAATTCTGCTTTTCGATCATAGGTTTTGGCACAATTCGTCATCACCAAAGCCATGAGCAGCAACGCAATCCATCGTGTCATAGTGGCCTCCTCCTTACAAACCCAAAAATTTAGACAGCACCAAGTAGACCCAAGCCGCCGCAACGATATAGGTGATTTCCTTTTCACCTATCTGCTTATACAACACACGATATCCTACAATGGGCACAATGGCTAGAACCAAGGCTGAAAAAAAATGGCCCACCACATCACCGGCAATCCTAGCCAAATCCGTGTTGCCGGGCACCGCCAGCATGATGCTCCCGCCAAGCATGGCGGCCCATAGCCATCGAATACTGATGTCCATGTTATGGCCGGGGTTGAACCCGAGGAGAAGGAATGTGTGGAGAAAACTCGAGCAGGTACTTCACGCGACACATGACGGTTGGATCAATATCGACTTTGTGGTTTGAGGTAAGGATGACCAATCCGCGATAAGCTTCCAACATGCGCAACACATCACTCACTTCAACATTCGCAAACCGGTCATGACTATCCTTCACCCCACTCCGTTTGCCAAATACGGCATCGGCCTCATCAAACAACAAGACTGCACTCTTCTTCTGAGCGATCTCAAAAACCCGAGCCAAATTCTTTTCCGTCTCACCAATGTATTTGCTCACAACTTGATTGAGATTCACACGATACAGGCTCGTCCGCAATTCTCGAGCAATCATCTCCGCCGCCATCGTTTTCCCGGTCCCGCTTGAACCAGCAAACAACGCGATAATACCTGAGGACGAGGAAGACGCCATTTTTTTTCTGATCCCAGCAGATAACACCATCTGCCGTGTCTCCCAAGCAATCCTGCGAAACATCTCAGCTTGTTTCGAAGAAAATGATATTCGCGGCCCCGATAGCCTAGATTGAAATTTTTGAGTTACTGGTTCGATGCAAGGGATTGGCATGCCTTATCGCCTTCCAGGAAAATTGATCACAGGAAAAGATTGACGTGGTCTAATAATTTTTGACACTCGCTTAGGTGGTATTTCTCCCGCCACGGGAGGTGAACGATAAACGTTGCACTACGCCATTTTTCAGCAGAGAGAAC
>Ga0224496_10002155_pt1 | contig 11808 bp, 8 predicted proteins | sample SF_Jul11_sed_USG_2_FD_168127 | JGI IMG/M metagenome (GOLD analysis project Ga0224496, IMG submission 168127) | Sediment microbial communities from San Francisco Bay, California, United States - SF_Jul11_sed_USGS_8_1 | ecosystem: Environmental > Aquatic > Marine > Sediment | place: USA... | reverse complement strand
ACGGTTTCGTTTTCCACCACGGGAATAAAGCGCTGGCGGTTTTCGATGAGCAGTTCCTGGATATCCGCCAGGGCTGCCTCGGGGGGCAGGGTGGCGAACTCGGTGGACATGTATTCGCTCACCGGCAGGTTCCCCAGCCCGTGATGGATGGCTTTTTCGATCACCCGTCGGGAGATGAGGCCGAGCAGTTCCTTGTGCTCCTTGATCACCGGCAGGACCGTGACGTTGTAGCGGGTGAGCAGGTGGTTGGCCTCCTGGATGGTGATCTCGGGCGCCACCGAGATCACCGGTGCCGACATCAGTTCCCGGGCCAGGCTCTGGGGGCGGACATGTTTGTGGAGGAGACGCAGCAGCCTTTCTTCCGCCTCGATGATGGTGATGCCGCGCAGGGTGGCCGAGGCGGCCGAGGCATGACCGCCGCCGCCCAGCTCCCGGGCCATTTTCCCGACGTTGACTTCGGGGATGCGGCTGCGGGCGATGAGGTAGATGCGGCCTTCCATGCCGGCCAGGGCGAAGAGGACGTTCAGATTCTCCATCACCATGAAGCGGCGGACCAGGACCGCCAGCTCGTCGACGTATTCCGGCAGGGCGATTTTGGCGACCACGATGTCCAGCCCCTGGATGGTATAGGTGGTGGCCGATTTGATCAGCTCGTGGAGCAGGGCTACCTGTTGGGCGGTGAGTTCCTGGGCGATGAACTGGGTGACGGCGTGGGGGTTGGCGCCCTGTTCCAGCAGCCAGGCCATGGCCAGGAGGTCGGCCGGGGTGGTGGTGTCGAAGGTGAAGGAGCCGGTGTCTTCGTGGATGGCCATGCCGAGCAGGGTGGCGTCGTCGGCGCTCACGGCGATCGCCTGTTCCCGGAAGATTTCGGTGAGGATGGTGGCGGTGGAGCCCACCGGTTTGATCACCTCGAAGTCACCGCGCAGGTCGCCGGGGGCGTCCGGGTGGTGGTCGAAGATATGGATCTTGAGGCCGGGGTTGTCGAGGCACTGGGCAAAATTGCCGATCCGGCTCGGCTGGCGGGTGTCCACCAGGATCAGCCGGGTCACCTCGCCCATGGGGATGTCCCGCAGCCGTTGGAACTGGTAGACCTCGGGCGATTGGGCAAAGAAGTCGCGGACGCTTTTTTCCTGGGAGCCGGCAAAGACAAGCTCCGCGTCGGGATAGAGTTTTTTCGCCATGACCATGGAGGCCAGGCCGTCGAAATCGGCGTTGAGGTGGGTGGTGATCACTTCCATAAGATCGATGGCGGTCCTGATTTTTTTTTATGATATGGACTGGATAGCCACCATAGTACCTGATCGGCGGGCCGCTTGGCAGCACAAATTTCAGAAAGAAGAGGTGGGTGCAGCGGGAAAGCGAGTGCAGCGGCGGCGGGCAACCGTGCTCCCTTGTCGTTGGCCTCAGCCCCGGGGGTGAAATTTCTGGTGCAGGTTTTTCAGCCGGTTGCCGTCCACATGGGTGTAGATCTGGGTGGTGGCGATGTCGGCGTGGCCCAGCATCATCTGCACCGAGCGCAGGTCGGCCCCGTTCTCCAGCAGGTGCGTGGCAAACGAGTGGCGCAGGATGTGGGGGCTGATGGTCTTCCTGATGCCGGCGCCCCGGGCCGCCTCGCGAATGATCTGCCAGAAACGCAGCCGGGTCATGGCGGTGCCTCGGCCGGTGAGGAAGAGAAAATCACTGCGCCGTTTTTTGAGCTGGTGGGGGCGCCCGTCGCGCAGGTAGACGACGAGGCATTCCCGGGCCTGCTCACCAAAGGGCACCAGCCGTTCCTTGTTCCCCTTGCCCAGCACCCGCACGTAGCCGGCGGTGAGGTTTGCCGCCGCCACCGGGAGTTTCACCAGTTCCGAAACCCGCATGCCGGTGGCGTAGAGCAGGTGGAGCATGGCGTGGTTGCGGAGGCCAAGAGGGGTGGTGTCGCCGGTGCCGGCCAGCAGCCGATCCACCTCGGTGACGGTGAGTACCTTGGGCAGTGGCCGGCCCGGTTTGGGCAGGTCGATGAGGACGGTGGGGTCGATGGGCACCAGTTGCTCGGCGAGTAGAAAACGGAAAAAGGCGCGCAGGCAGGAGGTGCGGCGGGCGTTGCTGCGGGGGGAAATGCCCTGCTGGTGGCAGTGGCCGAGAAAGTCGCGGATGTGGTTGGCGGTGATTTGGGCGGGTTCGGTGATGCCGTGTCCGGCAACAAAGGCGAGAAATGCGGAGAGGTCGGCCTGGTAGGCCTCAAGGGTGTTCTCGGCCAGCCGTCGTTCAGCGGCCAGGTAGTGAAGGAACAGGTCCTGGAAGGTTGTAAACGGGTGCGATCCGGCAACCTCGTCCGGGAGCCTGTTCCCTGCCTGTCGGTGCTGATGACTGCCGCCGCGCGGGCGCTTGCCTCGGGTTTTTTCGCTGCTCATCCGAGGAGGCTGGCAGCCGTTAGCCCCTGGCCATGCGCGAGCGGAGTTTGCGCAGCTTGCGCTGTGCCTCGGCCGCTTTACGCCGCCGCTTGACGCTGGGCTTTTCGTAGTATTCGCGACGCTTCAGCTCTTTTTTGATGCCGTCAAGCTGCAGCTTTTTCTTCAACTGGCGGATGGCGTACTCGATGTCGCCTCTTACCTCGACCTCAATCATACCGGATCACTTCCTTCGAATTAGATGTGTATTAATGGATGGATGTTGCAATGTGTTGATCAACAGTCCCGGATCGCACCTGATACATGAAAAGAAACGGGAAATATAGAGTATGCGTCTTTGCATTGTCAATCGTTTTTTTTCGCCGGGGCGGGCGGCGGGAAGATCTTGCCCGGATTGAGGATCTGGGCGGGGTCGAAAAGTCGTTTCACCGATTGCATCACCGTCAGGGTGTCGGCGGAGAGTTCAAGGGGCAGATAGGCGGCCTTGGTGATGCCGACGCCGTGTTCGCCGGAGAGGGTGCCCTGGAGCTGGAGAACCCGTTCGAACAGCAGTTCCTTGGCGCGTTCGGCCCGCGCCGGCTCTTCGGGGTTGTCGCGGTCGAGCATGATGTTGACGTGGATGTTGCCGTCGCCGGCATGGCCGAAGGTGAAGATGGGGAGGGCAACAGCCGTGGCGAGTTCTTCCGCCCGGGCCACCAGCTCGGGGATGCGGCTGCGCGGCACCACCACGTCTTCGCTGATCTTGTGGGGGCGGAGATTGAAGGCGGCGGGGGAGAGGGCGCGGCGGGCCGCCCACAGGGCCTCGGCCTCGTCGGCGTCGTTCGCCTCGCGGAGCGTCAGGATTTTTCCGGAGGCTTCGAGAAAGTCCCGCAACCGTGCCGTGGCCAGGGGGACGGCGTCGCTGTCGCCGTCGAGCTCGATGAGGAGCAGGGCGCGGGTTTGGGCCGGCAGGGGCAGGGGCAGGCGGTCGGCCACCAGAGAGATGGCGGTGTGGTCCATATACTCCAGGGTGCAGGGCAGGTGGCGGGCGAGAATCTCGGTCACCAGGCCCGTGGCGCGGGCCATGGAGTCGAGCAGCACCAGCAGGGTTTTTTTTGCCGCTGGCCGGGCCACCAGCCGCAGCACGATCTTGGTGATGATGCCGAGCGTTCCTTCCGAACCGACAAAGAGCCGGGTGAGGTCGTAGCCCACCACCCCCTTGGCGGTGCGCACCCCGGTGGTGATGAGCCGACCGTCGGGCAGCACCACTTCAAGGCCGAGGACATAGTCGCGGGTGACGCCGTACTTGACGGCGCTGGGGCCGCCGGCGCACTCGGCGACGTTGCCGCCGATGGTGCAGAACTTGAAACTGGCCGGATCGGGCGGGTAGTAGAGGCCGACCCGTGCCGCCTCGTCGCGCAGCGCGCCGTTGATCACCCCCGGTTCCACCACCGCCACCTGGTTGGCGGTGTCGAGTTCGAGGATCCGGTTCATCCGGCTCAACCCCAGTACCAGGCCGCCCGCCACCGGCAGCGCGCCGCCGGTCATGCCGGTGCCGGCGCCGCGCGGCACCACCGGAAACGGGGTGGCCGAGGCGAGGCGCATGATGGCGCGGATCTCCTCGGTGGAGCCGGGCAGGGCCACCGCTTCGGGCGGAAATTCCCGGGCCGTGCCGTCGTAGGAGTAACAGAGCAGCTCTTCCGGGGCGGTGTGCAGGTGGTCAGGCCCGACGATTTGGCGCAGGGCGGCCAGGGTTTTTTGATCCATGCAAAGGTCCGTTGCGGTTTGAAAGGAAAATCGGTAGGGTAATCGGGATGAGTATACCACTGGCCGGCGCAAAACCGAAGCCGCTATCGGCATCTGGTTCCGTTGCCGGGCCGGTTTTTTCCCTCTGCTTTATGTAACTATCCAGCAGCACCGCATCTGCGGTGTCATCGGCCTGCCCGCATACCTGGTGTATAGCGGTCAGGCCTCTTCCGTGCATCTGCGGCACTGCTGAACAGTTACGCGCCGAGGTGATTCGAACGCTTTTCGTCCTAAGCTGGATAGATTACTGATTTATAATGGAACCGAAACCATGAACGATAAAATACGGGTGGCATTGCTTGCCGGCGGCAGGTCCGGCGAACGTGAGGTGTCCCTCAAGGGCGCCGTGGGGGTGGAGCGGGCCCTGGACCCGAAGAAGTACACGGTGCGCCGCTACGATCCGGCCACCGATCTCGGCCGGCTGGCCGCCGAGGCGGCCGAGATCGACGTCGCCTTTATCCTGCTGCACGGCCCCTACGGCGAGGATGGCACCGTGCAGGGCTTTCTCGACCTGCTCAACATTCCCTACCAGGGTTCCGGGGTGCTGGGCAGTGCCCTGGCCATGCACAAGCATCTCGCCAAGATCCATTACCGTCATGCCGGGCTCACCGTGCCGGACTGGCTGCTGCTCTCCCCCGGGGATCTTGAGCGTGACGAGGTGCTGGCCCGTGCGCCGCTGCCCGGGGTGATCAAGCCGGTGGGGCAGGGGTCGAGTCTCGGGATGAGTATTGCCCGCAGCCGCGAGGAGCTGGTGCGGGGGCTTGCCGACGCCTTCCGCTATGGCGACGAGGTGATGGTGGAGCAGTTTGTCAAGGGTCGCGAGATCACCGGCGGGGTGCTCGGGAACGCCGATCTTGTTGCCCTGCCGCTGGTGGAGATCATCCCCGGCGCCGAGTACGCCTTTTTCGATTACACCGCCAAGTACCAGCCCGGCGCCTCGAAGGAGATCTGCCCGGCCGAGTTCGACGCCGCCACCACCGCCCGGGCACAAGAGATTGCGGTGGCTGCCCATCGGGCGCTCCATTTGCGGGGCTACAGCCGTACCGACATGATGGTGGCCGAGGACGGCGCCATCTACGTCATCGAAACCAACACCATCCCCGGCATGGCTCCCACCAGCCTGCTTCCCCAGGCGGCCATGGCTCATGGTCTTGACTTTGGCGCCCTGCTCGACCGGTTGCTGGCGCTGGCCCTGGAAAAACGGTGAGGGAGTGGAGCGTCGGTTTGGGGAACGGGGGGAGCGCATGCGCATAGGGATCATCGGTGCCGGTCGGCACGGCACGCGGTATGCTAATCATATTCTCAATGACCTGCCCGAGCTGGAGCTTGCCGCCATCAGTCGGCGCAGCGCAGAGGGGTGTGCGCAGGCGGAGCGCTGGGGGTGTCGTTGTTTCACCGACTGGCGGGCGCTGGTGCGGGAGCGTGAAGTGGAGGCGGTGATCGGTGTCGCCACCCCCAACCTGCACGGCGAGATCGCCGCCGCCTGCGTCGAGGCTGGCAAGCCACTGCTCCTCGAAAAGCCCCTGGCCGTGGATGGCGCCACGGCGGCCGGGATTGTCGGCCGTTTTGCCGCGGCCGGATTGCCGCTCACCGTGGCCCAGACCCTGCGCTACAATCCCGTCATCCTGGCCTTGAAAAAGGAATTCCCCCGGCTGGACGAGTTGTACGCCTTTGCCGCCAGTCATCGCCTTGAGCAGATGGAGCATCCCTGGCTCGACGACCCGGAGCGCGCCGGCGGCGGTGTGGTGTTGAATGCCGGGGTCCATCTCTTCGATGCCCTGCACTTCATTACCGGCCGCGAGGTGCGGCGGGTGATGGCCAGGACCGGGCGGCGGGCCAGTCGCGCGCTCGAGGACCAGTTCGTGGCGCTTTTTGAGTTGGACAATGGCGTGGTGGGGACCGTGGACGGCGGCAAGGTGGGCGCGGCCCGTTGTGGCCGCTACGAGTTTGTCGGCCGCAACGGCCAGCTCCAGGGTGATCAGATTCACGGCGGGATCGAGCTGATCGAGGGCGCCACGGTAACGCCCCTGGGCCATTACCCGTCGGCGTCGGCCCTGGTGCCCCTGCTCCGCGACTGGCATGCCCATCTTGTCGGCCGGGCGCCAAACCCCATCCCCGGCGAGGCGGGCCTTGCCGCGGTGCGTGTTGCCGAGGCCTGTCTGCGCTCGGCTCGGGAGGAACGCTGGATAACGGTGTCCGGTTGAGTCGTGGCAAGGCCGTTGTCGGCCGGATTCTGCCTCAGGCTTCCTCTGGGTGGCACGCCACCTGGTTCCTGCCGTTTTCCTTGGCCTGGTAAAGGGCCGCGTCGGCTTGCCGGTACAGGACGTCGGGAGCGGTTTCCGTGCCCGGCTCCTCTTCGGTCAGGCTGAGGCCGGCGGAAATGGTGACCACGGCCGCGGCGCTGTTCTTGGCGTGGGGGATGGCCAGCGCGGCGATGGCGCGGCGCAGCTTTTCTGTCACCGCCAGGGCCTCCTGCCGATTGCGGATGGCCAGCACGGCGCCGAACTCCTCGCCTCCCAGCCGGAAGGCGAAATCCCCCGAGCGTCGTAATTCCTGCTTGAGCACTTTGCCCACCTGGCGCAGCACTTCATCGCCCTCCTGATGACCGTAAGTGTCGTTGTAGTTCTTGAAATGGTCCACGTCCAGCATCACGAAGGCAAAGGGCCGGCCGTCGCGGCGCGCCCGGTTCAGTTCCTGGGGAAACACCCGGTTGAAGTGCCGGCGGTTGTAAAGGCCGGTGAGTTCATCGGTAATGGAGAGATCCTCGATTCTTTTCTTGTCGGTGATGTCGTGGTGGATGGCGGTGTAGCCGGTGATGGCGCCCCGGTCGTCGAAGACCGGCGAAATGGAAATCTCCACCCAGTAGTCGCGGTTGTCCCGAGTCTTGTTTTTGATCACCCCCTGCCATACCCCGCCTCCCGTGATGGTTTTCCAGAGGTTTTCATAGATGTCGGCCGGCATGTCCGGGTGGCGGACGAGGCGGTGATTCCGGCCGATCAGTTCCGTGCGGTCGTAGGCGCTGACCCGGCAGAAGGCGTTGCTCGCGTGGGTGATATTGCCCTCGGGGTCGGTGGTTGAGGTGATGACGTTGTCGTCGACAATGGCAATGTACTGCTGCAACTGTTGTTGCGCCCGGCGCAGCTCGGTGACGTCCTGCACCGTGCCCAGCATGGCGACGGGAGCGCCGTCGGCGTCGCGTTTGATTTCCGCCAGTTCGTGGACAATCCGGATCTCGCCGTCGGGGCGCTTTACCCGGTGGTCGATGGAATAGGGTGAGCCAGTCTCCAGGCTTGCCTGGACCGCATTGGTCACCAGCTTTCGGTCTTCGGGATGCACCGCTTCGAGAAACGCGTCGTAGGTGGCGGCGAACTGTTGCGGCGCCAGGCCGAAGATGCGGTAGATCTCATCGGACCAGGACAGGTTGTTGGTGGGGATGTCCCATTGCCAGCTGCCCAGGTGGGCGACGGCCTGGGCGCGGTCCAGCGAGTCTTTCGCCCGTTGCAGTTCCTCGGTGCGCCGGGCCACCTGTTGCTCCATGGTAAAGGTATATTCCTCAATGGTATGGGCCATGTCGTTGAAGGCTTGGGCCAGCACCCCCACCTCGTTGACGCTATTGATTTCGGAGCGGGCCGCGAAGTCGCCGCCGGCAAAGCGGCGCACCGTGGCGATGAGTTGCTTGAGCGGCGCGGTGATGGTGGTGGTGGCGAACAGTATGCCGGTGAGCACCAGGAGGAGGGCGGCCAGCAGCGCGCCGCCGGCGATGAGTTCCTGGTGGCGCACCGGGGCCAGGGCCTCGGCGCGGTCGATCTTGACCACCAGCCCCCAGGCAAGCGACGGCACGTACTGCCAGGCGGCGAGCACCTCCCGTCCCCGGTAGTCGACGGCAAAGCCGGCGCCCTGCTGGCCGAGTGCGGCCAGGCGGATGGGCAGGGCGCTTTTTTCGTTCAGCACCAATCCCTTGTCAAGGGCGTCCGGCCGGTGGCGCAGGGGGCCGGCGGCGACAATGCTGCCGTCTTCGCGGAGCTTGCCGGCCACCAGTTCGCCGCTCTCTCCCAGCCCGAGGTAATCGGAAAAGATGTAGAAGAGGCGGTCCTCGTTGAGCTGCACGGCAATCACCCCCACCATTTTTCGGCCGTCCAGGACCGGGGCGGCGAGAAAGGCGGCCGCCTTCCCCGAGGGGGGGTAGTAGGAAAAGGAGGAGATGTCGCTGTCGAGCAGGGTAAGGGCGGTGTCGAATACCTTGGCCAGGCCGCTTGCCCGGTAGGGCCCGGTGCGCAGGTTGGTGGCCAGGTCTTTTTCCCGGGCCAGGGTGAAGACGACGTCGCCGGTCTGGTTGATCAGAAAGATGTCGTGGTAGCCGAAGCGCTGGCGGGTCTGCGTGAGAAAAGTGTAGGCCGTGCCGGACTGCTGCAAGGACGGGGGGGAGGGGTGGCCGGGGGCGCAGAAGAGGTCGCAGGCCGCTTTCATCGCCTCGATGAGAGTGGGGCTGGCGGCCAGGGTCTGCACGCTCAGTTTGTGTTCCTGGACATAGAGCTCCAGCCGTTCCACCTTCTCGTGGCTGATGTCCTTGAGGTGGGCGGTCCGTTCGGCGATGAGCGCCCGGCGGTTGGTGATCTGGCCCAGGACGGTGCCCAGGGCCAGCGGCAGCACCGCCAGGAGCAGGAACCAGGCGCTGATCTCCTTGGTGATTTGTTTTTTGAGCGGATTTCTCATCGCGGTTCACCGGCCGGGTTCATCCAGTGTCCGCCCCACTGGTCATGGAGGGTTTGCTCCAGGGTCTGCCAGCGGTTTTTGCTGTCATGGGCCGGATAGGGCTCGGGGTGGATGGGTTTGTGGGAGTCCCAGACAATGTCGAACTGCCCCTGGGCGTTGATGCGGCCGATGCGCACCGGTTTCCAGGCGTGGCGGTTGTTGTCGTCGATATAGACGATGCCGCCCGGCCCGTGAGCACTCTGCCGGGCAAAGGCGCGGTAAACCTCGGGGGGGGCGAAGGTGTTGGCTGCGGTCACCGCCTGGCTCCAGAGCCGCACTCCCATGGAGGCGGAAACCATGGGGTCGGTGATCGGCGTGTCAGGGCCCAGGCGTTGCCGGAGCCGGGCCACAAAGGTCTGGTTGGCGTCGCCAGCCAGGGTCTGGAAGTAGGCCCAGGAGGCGTAATCGCCGGTCAGGGTTTCCTGGTGAAGCTGTCCGCGCATGGCCTGCACCTCGGTTTCGGCGATGCTGAAGGAGAAGACCGGCACCTGGGCGGCGGTGAGGTGGCGCGCTTCCAGGGCGGCGAAGAAGGCGAGGTTCGAGTCGCCGTTCAGGGTGTTGAAAACCACCGCCGGCCGCAGGCGATCGATTGCCTCGGCCACGGCCCGGAAATCGTTGCCGCCCATGGGCACATAGTGCTCCCCGACGACCTCGGCGCCCAGGTAGCCGGCCAGATCCCGGATCAGGGTGTTGGCCACCCGGGGGAAGATATAGTCTGAGCCCACCAGGAAGAAACGGCGGCCCAGGTGGTCCAGCGCCCATTTTACCGCCGGCTTGATCTGCTGGTTGGGCACCGAGCCGGTGTAGACGATGTTGGCTGACTCCTCCACGCCCTCGTACTGGAGGGGGTAGATCAGCAGGTTGTTGGTGGCTTCCACCACCGCCTTGACCTCCTTGCGGCTTGCCGAGGTCCAGCAGCCGAAGATGGCCACGACGCCCTCTTTGTCAATCAGCCGTCGGGCTTCGCTGGCAAAGCGGGCCGGATCGGAGCCGCCGTCCGCCATCACCGGCACGATGGCGTGGCCCAGCACGCCACCCCGGCGGTTGAGTTCGTCCACCGCCAGCAGGGTAGCCTCGCTGACCGGTTTCTCGCTGGCCGCCATGGTACCGGTCCGGGAGTGGAGAATGCCGATTTTGATCGGGGCCGGGGTACGGCGGGCCTGGAGCAAAAAGGCGGTGCCGGCAAGCAGCAGCAGGATCCAGGCGAGGGTAAGGGCTCGTTTCACGGCGGGCTCATTGGTCGAGGTGGGCTTCATTGAAATGACAGGCTATACCACCAGCATAAGAGGGGCGCCGTTGCATTGCAAGCAGGAGGAGCAGTTCAGCGAATTTTTCAGGGGGCAGCGGTGGTGCGGAGCAGTGGGGCTGCGGAAGGTGCCCCAGCCCCGACACAGGGGGCGGGGCTGGAGGGGCCGCGATTTAGAAACGTTTCTCGAAATACGGCTTGAGCACCTCGGGGACCTGCACCGAGCCGTCTTCCTGCTGGCAGTTTTCGAGAATCGCCGCCAGGGTCCGGCCCACGGCCAGACCGCTGCCGTTCAGGGTGTGGACCAGGGCACTCTTCTTCTGGTCGCGCGGCCGGTAGCGGATGCCGCCGCGGCGGGCCTGGAAGTCGCCGAAGTTGCTGCACGAGGAGATCTCGCGGTAGGTGTTCTGGGCCGGCATCCACACCTCGATGTCGTAGGTCTTGCGGGCGGAAAAGCCCAGGTCGCCGGTGCAGAGCACCACCACCCGGTAAGGCAGACCGAGAAGCTGCAACACCTCCTCGGCGTCGGCGAGCAGCGCTTCGAGTTCGGCGTCGGAATCCTCGGGCCGGGTGAATTTCACCAGCTCCACCTTGTCGAACTGGTGCTGGCGAATGAGCCCCCGAGTGTCCTTGCCGTAGGAGCCGGCCTCGGAGCGGAAGCAGGGGGTGTAGGCGCAGTACTTGACGGGCAGCTCCTTTTCGGCCAGGGTCTCGTCGCGGTGGAGGTTGGTGATCGGCACCTCGGCGGTGGGGATCAGCCACAGGTCCCAGCCCTCGGCGCGGAAGAGATCCTCGGCGAACTTGGGCAGCTGGCCGGTGGCGGTCATGGTGGCGGTGTTGACCAGGAAGGGCGGCAACACCTCCTCGTAGCCGTGTTTCTGGGTGTGGAGATCGAGCATGAAGTTGATCAGCGCCCGCTCAAGGCGCGAGGCAAGCCCTTTCATCACCGCGAATCGCGCTCCGGAGAGCTTGGCGGCCCGCTCAAAATCGAGAATGCCCAGCGCCTCGCCCACCTCCCAGTGGGGTTTGGGGGGAAAGGCAAATTCCGGCACCGTGCCCCATTTTTTGACCTCGATGTTGTCGGCGTCACTGTTGCCCTGCGGCAGCGAGTCGTGGCAGAGGTTGGGGATGCCCATGACGATGTCGTTCAGGGACGCCTCGGCCACGGTGAGTTTCTCCTCCAGTTCCTTGGTCCGGTCGCCCATGGCGCGGACCTCGGCCATCAGCGCTTCGGCGTCCTGCCCTGCTTTTTTGCGGGCGCCGATTTCCTGGGAGGCTGTCTTGCGACGGTTGCGCAGCCCTTCGACCTCGCTCAGCAGCTGCCGGCGCTGCGTATCGATGGCCTCGAACTCCTCAAGACGCGATTCGGTGAGTCCTCGCAGCCGGGTTTTCTCCTTGACCAGATCGATGTTTTCGCGGATGAAGCGCAGTTCAAGCATGGTTTTTGGGTCCTTTGTCGGGCTGGGATCTTGAGATGGGGAAAAGCGTCCCGGTGGGACGATCAGCGATTATTAGCATGGTGTTGTCGAGAAATCAAGGGAAGGGCGAGGTGCGAGGGGGATTTGGCTTGGCTTTGCAGGTAAAAAACGTAGTATAAGGAAAGCTGTGGTGAAAAGGACAGTTCGGATCAGTGTT
>Ga0224496_10002154_pt1 | contig 11812 bp, 10 predicted proteins | sample SF_Jul11_sed_USG_2_FD_168127 | JGI IMG/M metagenome (GOLD analysis project Ga0224496, IMG submission 168127) | Sediment microbial communities from San Francisco Bay, California, United States - SF_Jul11_sed_USGS_8_1 | ecosystem: Environmental > Aquatic > Marine > Sediment | place: USA... | reverse complement strand
CAGCGGCACACGATGACAGGCCATTTTTTTCAGTTTTTCAAATCTTAACTTGTTGGCGTTTTCAGAGGACATAATATTTTCCAGAACATGATTTACAAGTATTCATACACAGTTGCACAGACGAGCTTTACCATCGCCAGCTACAACCACCTCTCAATACCTGTTGTTCGGAAAATATGTTCATGATCAGAATAATAGTTCAAGTTTGCGTGAAGCTCTACACTTCAACGGCTACCAATTGATAATATTTTTGATTTCTGCCATGGAATCGACCACTGCATCCGGATTGTAATCACGAATATCTTCACCGTGATTATAACCATAAGACATACAGATAATATCAAAACCGGCGGCACGTGCCGCTTTCACATCACTCATGGAATCACCCAGCATTAATGAATGCTCGGGTGTCACACCCATTTTTTCTGCAGCGTGTAACAATGGTAATGGATCAGGTTTCTTTTTATCCAGCGTGTCACCACAGATGATAATTTCAAAATCATCTTTAACACCCAGCTTCTCCAGAATAGGCAGAGTAAACTGAGCGTTTTTATTGGTCACACAACCAATTTTTACATCCTTTGTTTTCAGAAAATCAATCGCTTCACGAACGCCATCATAAAGGCAGCTGCGTTCACAGACATTCTTGTCGTACAGGTCCAGAAAAATCGGATAGGCTTTAGCAAATAACTCATCATCCGGCTCCCCATCAAGCTGACCAATCAGCGCACGACGTGTTAAGCGCTCAACACCATTACCTACCCAGTTACGCACCTTGTCTTCACCATGAATCGGCATATCAAGCTGCTTCATCATTTCATCCACACAATAAGCCAGATCAGGCACGCTATCCACCAGCGTGCCGTCGACATCAATCAATACCATGTCTGGTTTTTTTATTGCCATTGTTACTCCAGAAACATCAAAACATTATTAGTCGCAGAGGCGCGGAGAAAAGTATTAATTTAGTTAAGCATTGCAAGTGCAAACTCATTGACACCAACCCCAATTAACCTATTTTATTTGAATGAGTTCAAACCTAAAAAGCTCTTCGCCTCTGCGTTTCTAAGGTGCAAAGCTCTTTACGCTTTAGCTAATTCAGCACGCATTGCTGCCACAACGGTATCGTAATCGTTTGCATCATTAGCACCCTTGGCACCAAAAATGGCTGAACCGGCAACAAAAGTATCGGCACCGGCTTCGGCAATTTCGCGGATGTTATCGACTTTTACACCACCGTCGATTTCAAGACGGATGTCGTAACCTGAATCATCGATCAACTTACGTGCTTCACGCAGCTTATCCAGTGTCGCAGGAATAAAAGACTGGCCGCCAAAACCCGGGTTCACCGACATCAATAAAATCATGTCAACTTTATCCATAACATATTTCAGGCAGCTCAGGGGGGTCGCAGGATTAAATACCAGACCTGATTTACAGCCCAGCTCACGAATCATTTGCAGCGTGCGATCCACATGCTCAGAACCTTCTGGGTGAAAAGTAATGTAGGAAGCACCGGCTTTAGCAAAGTCAGGGATAATACGATCAACCGGTTTAACCATCAGATGCACATCAATCTCAGCGGTGACACCATGCTTACGTAGCGCATCACAAACCAGTGGACCAATGGTCAGGTTAGGTACATAGTGGTTATCCATTACATCGAAATGCACAATATCTGCGCCCGATTTAAGGACGTTATCGACTTCTTCGCCCAGGCGAGCAAAATCAGCAGACAGTATGGATGGAGCTATCTTAAAATCAGACATGGTAATTCCTCACAAAATTTAAGCCCTTAAACAGCGAGCATCAGAAAGCGGCGCATTTTACATGATTGGCCGGCTGCTTGCACTGCGTAGCGCTTGCATCATCCAGAAAGCACTATAAGATGCCCAATATATTTTTTGGAGAATTCATATGCACATCAGTATTCCCTTACATCTACTCTCCGTCATCCTCTGGGTAGGTGGAATGATCTTTGCCCACATGATGCTTCGCCCCGCTGCCGTTCAGATTCTTGAACCACCTCTACGGCTTAAACTGTGGGTACAGGTGTTCAAAAATTTCTTCCTCTGGGTCTGGATAGCGATTATCACCCTACTGGCCAGCGGCTACTGGATGGTATTCGGTGTTTTTGATGGTTTCGGCAATATCGGAATGTACATTCACATCATGCACGGATTGGGAATCGTAATGATACTGATTTTTATGCATGTTTTTTTTGTACCTTACCGCAAACTTCGACACGCTGTTATTGTCGAAAATTTTCAGGAAGGCGCTGCTAAACTGGCTCAGATACGACGCCTTGTCGGCATTAACATATTGATTGGGTTAACAATATCAGCAATTGCCAGCGGTGGCCGCTATCTTTAGGGCCGCCATATACAAACTAGGCACTACTACTTATTTGAGTTAGAATCCGCAGCCATAGATTTTTAATCTGTTTTTATTAGTTTTTTTTACTGCCGGTATTACCGGAATAAACAATTCTCCTGAGGAATATATTATGAAACGTCAAATTTTAACTGTATTGTCTGCAGTTGCACTGGTTGCAGCTTCAAACGTAGTTTCTGCTGCTGATGCAGCCGCGGGTAAAGCTAAAGCCGCTATGTGTGCAGGTTGCCACGGCCCTAAGGGCATCAGCATGGCCCCTATGTACCCTAATCTGGCTGGCCAGAAAGAAGCTTATCTGGCTACACAGATCAAAGCATTCCGTGATGGCGTTCGTGTTAATGCAACTATGGCTCCCATGGTTAAAACTTTGAGCGATGCCGATGCAGATAATCTAGCAGCTTATTACTCAAGTCTGAAATAAATTATCACTGACTTGTTCAGAAAAAGCCCTGATTGCAGCTACTGCATCAGGGCTTTTTTATGCCTGGCGTTTTTAGCGTCAATAGTGTCATCAGCGACTATATTGACCGCACAACCCTTTCTAACACAGGATCAAAATCCCTTCTCACTGATACACGGACAACCTCAACCCATTGCTGCCCAGCTACCAAAAGCAGGCACCGTGCAGTGGTTTTTGACGATGGATGTCACCAACACTTTAAACGCCGAATCCAGTAACACCGAAAATCTATACATTGATTTTGAATCTTATAACCTGAGAATTGCCTGGTTATATGGACTGAACGAAGACTGGGCACTGAGAATAGAATTGCCGCTCATTTATTATGGCGAAGGCTTTCTCGATAACACCATCGATAGCTGGCACGAGTTTTTTCATTTACCACGTGCAAATAGACCCAACGTGACCGACAACCAGTTCCATATTTTTTATGACCGCAATGGCCAGACTCTGATCAATCTGAACACGCCCAGCAGTGGTCCTGGTGATATCCAAATAGTGCTCGGCAGAACCATGGTTAGAAATCAGGATTCGGCTCTCAGCATCTGGGTTTCTGCCGATCTGCCCACCGGCGATCAAACCATACTCACCGGTAACGATAGCAGTGACCTGTCACTATGGCTTGCTGGCGATTACCGTTTCAACACCGACTGGAGCGTCGATACCAATGTCGGTATTTTGTTCCCCGGCCAAAATCAGATCGCCACGCTGGTCGTAGCCGACCAGGTCATTTTTGCTTATGCCGGCATTCAGTGGCAGGTCCATGAGCTATTTGACCTGAGGTTTCAGCTCAATGGCCACAGTCGGTTCTACTCAGACAGCCAGTTACTGCTGCTAGGTTCAGCCTACAATATGGTTTTAGGTGGCCGGATTCATGCCAGTAAGTGCTCCGATATTGATCTTGCCTTTAGCGAAGATATTCAGGTAGGCGCCTCACCCGATGTCACTTTCTTATTAACCTGGAAAAGCCATTTCGACTGTCCATAAACTTCTACTGCACCTGTTCGAGTGCGTTCAACAATACCTCGGTGCCGGCACCCGTTTTATTATCGTTCTCGCTTAAGTACCTGCGCCAGGCTTTGGCGCCGCGACACCCGAGGAACAGGCCGTGCAGATGGCGTGTCATCGAATGCAAAGCCGTGCCTTCGGCCAGCTCCTGTTCGATATATGGTAATAACGCATATACCACTTCCTGCCTCGAAAACGGCGTCACATCACTGCCATAGAATTGCGCATCAAACTGCGATAACAGGTAAGGGTTATGGTAAGCCTCTCGTCCGAGCATCACCGCATCGACATGTTCAAGGTGCTTGTGTATGTCTTCTAGTGTTTTAATACCACCGTTAATCGTAATCCTCAGTGAAGGCCGCGCCTGCTTGAGCCGGTAAACCACATCATATTTTAATGGCGGCACTTCCCGGTTCTCTTTTGGGCTCAGTCCCTGCAGCCAGGCCTTCCTGGCGTGCACGATAAAATGCTCGCAACCGGCCTCGGCGACAATTGCTACAAACTCATCCAGCGCCGATTCATCATCCATATCATCAATACCGATGCGGCATTTAACCGTGACTGGAATATCGACTTTTGAACGCATAGCCGCGACGCACTCGGCCACCAGATCTGGCTCAGCCATAAGACTGGCGCCAAAGCAGCCCTGCTTGACCCTATCGCTGGGACAGCCGACATTTAAATTCACTTCATCGTAACCTGCGTCCTGCGCCATCAGGCTGCATTCGGCCAGCTCATCAGGATGACTGCCACCCAACTGCAAAACAATGGGATGCTCAGCCGGGTGATAGCGCAGAAAACCATGGCGATCACCATGCAACAACGCACCCGTGGTCACCATTTCGGTGTACAACATGGTACGTTTTGAAATTAAACGCAGAAAATAACGCGCATGACGGTCGGTCCACGCCATCATTGGCGCAATCGAAATAGTGCCTGAATACATGGCGGTATTGTATCAAGTAACGCCCTGATCCAGACAGGGATTGTATAAAACTCTGCCAAAAGAGGCTTAAAATACACCGCTTTCAGCGCCTGACAAAAAAACCAGTCCGATATCGTACTGATTTTATGGATTTAAAACGTTATAGTTATTGCCCTGTAAGACAGCCAGACCAGACACCCATGTATAACGCGTACTTCAATTTTAAGGAGGCCCCATTTTCTATTGCCCCTGACCCGCGCTACCTCTATATGACGGGGCAACACCGGGAAGCACTGGCGCATCTGATTTATGGCCTGAATAGCGAGGGCGGCTGCATTTTACTCACCGGTGAAGTCGGCACCGGTAAAACCACCGTCTGTCGTTGCCTGCTGGAGCAGATCCCGGAACACACCAATATTGCACTGGTGGTCAACCCCAAGGTCACCGCTATTGAGCTACTGGAAACGATCTGCGATGAACTAAAAATAGAATACCCCGCCGATAACAATACGATTAAAACTTATATCGACCGGATCAACGCCTTTCTCATCGAAGCTAATGCCCGTAATGAAAAAACCGTGCTTATTATTGATGAAGCACAGAATCTGGATAACACTGTACTAGAACAGCTGCGGTTGCTCACCAATCTGGAAACTAATCAACGAAAATTATTACAGATTATAATTCTTGGCCAACCCGAGCTACTCGACATTCTCGCCCGCCAGGAAATGCGCCAACTAGCGCAACGTATTACCGCCCGCTTTCACCTCAAAGCACTCTCTCGCAACGAAGTTAAAGCCTATATCAACCACCGCCTGGCTATCGCCGGACAAAATGCCCAGCTATTTCCTGACCACACCATCTCGCAACTTTATCGTCTAAGCAAAGGTATTCCCCGCCTGCTCAATGTTATTTGCGACCGTGCATTACTAGGTACTTACGTACAAAATAAACCTGTGGTTGATACAAAAACACTGACAACCGCTGCCAATGAAGTTTTTGGTGAACTCAAACAGGTACAGAACAAATCAAAACTTGTACAGGCTTCGCGCATAGCTGCTCTCACCACCGTCGCGACTATTACAATTATTCTGATTGTGCTGTTACTCAATGATATGTCTGTCGGAAAACCAGCGAGTAAAATAATAGACATCAATTCCAGCGCAGCAGAAGAAAATATCACCATACTGAAAAAAACATCATCTGAGGAAATTCAGAAAATTGACAATCCGTCCGATAAACAAATACCCTCGCTGGAATCAACAACAGAAATCATCAATGAATCTAACACAGATCAAGTCACACTAGATCCGGTTACTGAATTCATTCGCACTGCGACAGATCAAAATAAAGAAATTGCTTTCAGCAACTTAATGATACGCTGGCAACCCAATTACACCATCAAAGATAACCTGTCTATCTGTAACGACCCAGCACATGGTTTGAGCTGTTTTACACACCGCGGAAATTTTAATAGCATACGAAAACTAAATCGGCCAGTCATACTCAAATTATATAATGATGATGGAAAAATCGCCTATATTGTTCTTGATGGTTTAGATGAAAATCAGGCAGCACTGAATACGGGGCCTGACAATTTTGAAGTTGCTCTTTCTCAACTCGAAAAATACTGGTACGGCGAATTTTCTTTATTATGGCAGCCACCACCTTTTTATCAGCAAGCCATTTTACCGGGCAGTAACGGCGCAGTGGTTCAGTGGCTAGGGCAACAACTCACCCGATTATATGGTGATAACAACACACCAACCATATACGATATTTATTCGGAAAATTTGGTTACACTGCTTAAGCACTTCCAGCAAAGCAAAGGATTGGTCGCTGATGGTATTGCCGGACCACTCACATTGATTCATCTTAATACGGCCATCGGTTTAAAAGCCCCACGGCTTTATAATTCTTCAGCGGATAAAATGTAATGTCTTATATTCTCGATGCACTAAAAAAATCGGAACAGGATCGTGGCAATGGCTCAATACCTAATATTCAGACTATTCATTCATCTGCACTGAACTATCATCAGGACAAACGCCCTTTATGGCCATGGATTCTCATCATCGCACTAATAATAAATGTTTTTATATTAATTTATTTTCTTAAACCGATAACAAATACTGAAACTATCACAACTGATTTCAATTCAAAAACAAGAAATAACATCGAAGAGCGTAAAAAAAATTCCGTCACTGAAAATCATCCAGCTCAATCTTCTGCCCCCATCGCGGAGCCTGTAATAACGGAACCCACTCCCGATACAGCAGTATCTGAGATATACCATAATTCCGTCACCGCAGAAGAAACGATGAAGACATCACCACTCAAACCGGTTGTTGATATCGACGATTTACCAGAAAACATTCGCCAGCATATACCGAGCATGGTGTTTTCAGCACATGTTTATTCCAGTGAACCATTGCAGCGAAGCATAGTCATTAACAATCGTTTTATGGAGGAAGGCGACGCTATCAGCTATGATTTAATTCTTGCTGAAATCACCCGTAACGGCGCTATTTTTAATTTTCGAGGTTACCGTTTTAGCATTAGCGTTTTGTCCGGATGGAACGCTCAATAAAATCAATTAAAAATCACAGGGTGCGGTTAAAGTCATAGCCTCACCCGTTGCAGGATGAAATAAATCGATGCTTTGCGCATGCAATAACATTCTTTTTTCCTGTTTTTCTATTTCATCGCCATATAGAGTGTCGCCCACAATAATATGCCCCATGGCAATACAGTGAATACGCAATTGATGCGTACGTCCAGTTACTGGTTTCAACCATAAACGTGTTCGATCTCCATCAACACTGATCACCTTCCACTGAGTGATCGAAGACTTTCCTTGCTGGTAATCAACAACCTGTCGTGGCCGATCATCAGGATCGCCTCTCATCGGGATCTCAATAACGCCCCGCTTCTCACCAGGCACCCCACGTACAATGGCAATGTACTGCTTATTTATTTTTCGATCATGAAATTGCCGACTCAATTCACGTTGCATTTTTATGCCAATCGCCATCAGCATAATACCTGAGGTAAGACAATCAAGCCGATGCACCACCTTTACTTCGGCATTCAGAGCCAGCATACGCGTTGCTACTGAATCCTGATTATCACTACCTAAACCAGGCACCGATAACAAACCGCTCGGCTTATTAACTACAACAAGATACTCATCCTGATAAATTATTTCTAATGACATAAGAAGTTCAGACATAAAAAAGCCAGAGCATCTACCTTGCCCTGGCCATTAAGTGATTTACCAATGATTACTGTAATTCAGCAATCACCTGTTTAGCATCAGCCGCCATGGGATGATTAGGGTTTTCTTTTACAAAAACACTTAGTGTATTTACACTTGATTTCGCATTGCCCATACCACCGTAACTAATGCCCAGTGCAAATTGAGCATTAGGTTTAAGATCGCTATCACTATGATTATTAATAAATTCAGAAAACGCTTTCACTGCTGATGGTAAATCACCATTTTCAGCTAACTGGTGTGCATTATTAAATTCCGTTAACTCTTTGATATAATCCGGATCGTCGGACTTGTCGCCTTTCCAGTAAGGATTGATCAAACTATCTGTGGTTTCTGCACCGCGCACACCCGCCGTCACTATTGAACGATTTTGATTACGGCTGCTCATTTTCGGGCTGAGCGCACGCAATTTACCCCATACCTGATATAACAAACCTTTAAACACACTTTTCTGCTCTTGCTGTACAAAAACATTCGATTCATTCTTTACCTGCTCAGCGGCTACAGATAAAACTGACAAACATGCTATTGATAACAATATAACTGTAATTTTTTTCATTACCACACCTCCGAACTTACGTTCTGACTAAACCCATTGATACCACATAAAAACTACATTACTTAAAATTACATATAACTGATACTACTACGGGTTCAACAGCTTGATAAAACTCGCGTATTTCTGATTAACACCATCATCAATTCTACCTGCTTCTTTATACTTACTATTAGCCATCTGCAAATCACCCCGCTTGTAATGCGCCATGGATAGATTCATTTTAACCCCAGCATCATTAGCTGCAAGCTGCTCTGCATAAGCATAACTTTCAATAGCTCGCTCAAAATCCTGTTTACTAAAGTAGATATTACCGCGATTGTTGTACACGGCGCTATTATCTGGATCTATTTCCAGCACCGCATCAAACTCTTTTTCGGCCGCTTTATACAGGCCATTCTTGGCGTAGATAATCGCCATCTGCATACGAGCGTCGATATTTTTTGAATCCATTTGAGCCAGGGCGCTATAAGGTGCAACCAGGCCATCCAGACTCGCTTTCAGCAACAAATCCTTCTCACGCACAATAATTGGCGAAACCTGCGATTTATCCGGTACCACTGGTGTATAAGTCGCGGGCTTCAACGTCACCGGTGCATATTCACTCCAGGCATCACGCATGACAATGACTTTCAGTTCTTTCTTTGCCGCATACTCATGATATTTACGTGAGCCTTCTGACCATGCTTCGAGGAAAGTAGTGCCAATCATGGTCGCCTCAACCGGAATCCAGACTTCATTATTTCTAATCACCAGTAAATCATCATTGGCACTCACTCGATGACGTTCGGCCTGTGGCACACCTGTATTAAACATCATTAGCAGATGCCCAGGCACATCCAGAATAGCCGTCTCAACACCGAGATTTTCCAGTGCGGTACTCATCAATACAGAAAGATCATCACAATCCCCGCTCCTGTATTTCAATGTCTCACGACTGAACTGGACATAATCAACACTGTTCTCCGACAGGTTCGAATAGGGATTATTGGGATCTGCTGCATACTTAATCCCGTGTGCCGTAAAAACATCAAATAATGTCATTGCAGTTAAAACAGCATTATTAATCACATCAACTTTAGGTTTATTTTCATTCAGCGCCTGCCGAACAAAATCACGTAAAGTATCGTCTTTGGGCGTAACAAACGAACCCACCATATTTGGTTGCCCCCAGACGATGGCATTCTTACCATAAATAGTCATTGGCTGATTCACGTTGATCGAATCATTACGACCATCACGGGTGTAGCTTACTGCTACTTCTGTCTGCACACCGGTATCTTCATCAATTTCCAGCACCTTATTATTAAAAGTGGCATACAAAAACACCTTCAATGTACTGCCCGCATTTAATACCGGAATATCCTGGCTTGACGGAAAATCCATGTAACCTTTAACACTAAAGGTCAGTTTTAAATTAGTGTAATTCTGTGCGCTTATATTCTGCACATTGACATAACCAATAGGGTTCTTGCTGTACTGCTTGTATGCCGCTGAGAAAATCTTATTTAGGCTTAAATCATTAAGCACCAGCTGCGGTGCATTGGAACCAAACTCCATCGATTTTTTCTTCTCAGCATATGCAATTTCTAACGCCTGCCTGTTTACTGTACTGGGGTTCAATTTCACCGCCTTGTCGTAAGCAGAAATGGCTTCATCAAATAACCGACGCTGTGAATACAGCGCTCCCAAAATCACATAAGGATCAGCTGAACGCGTATCTAATGTTGAGGCTTTTTCCAATGCTATTTTTGCCTGATCAAATAAACTATTGTCCGCATAGAAGGAACCAAGCGTGGTATATAAAACTGCTGAATTTTTCTCTAACAACATTGCCTGTTTAATCAGGTCAATAGCCTGACCGGTTTTGCCCTGTTTATTGACGATACTTGCCTGTAACGCCAATGGTGCGTAATTTTTTGGCTGCAACTTCACTGCTGTCATAGCATGATTAGCTGCCTGCTGATATTCACCGATACGATATTGTGCATAAGCCAGTTTATATCTGGCACCATAATGATCTGGTTCAGCCTTAACCGCTAAATCTAAACTGCTTACCGCCTCTGCATAATTTTTTGCATCAAAATCCAGACCACCTAAACGATAAGCGGCATCAAATGAGGTCTCATCACCTTTGACCGCACTCACCAGAGCATCACGCACCTTATCGTTCTGATTCATCTTGATATAAACATCGACCAATGCCAGCCACGCGACTGCATTGGAAGGATCGGTGCGCGTAGATTTTGTTAAGTCCAGCAAAGCCTGGCCAAGCTGATTAGTTGCCAGTGCGGTAATACCTAACAAATACTGACCTTCAGCGGCAGTTTCTTTATTTCCCGCCAGCTTGATGGCAATATTTTTAACTTCAGCATACTGTTTCTGCTCAAGATGCATCCTTGCCAAAGCCAGTCGCGCCTCACTAAAGTCGGGCTTTAACTTAAGCGCATTACGAAAACTGGCACCTGCACCCTGATACTTTTTCATGTCCTGATAAACCAGTCCATTTTGATACCAGAGATCTGCGTCTCTGGGGTCTATCGAAATCGCTGTTTTAAATTCAGCCATACCTTTATCGACAATGCCTAACTTGAGATATGCCTTGCCCATGAAAAAATGCGCTTTTGCATTCTTATTGTCTTTTTCCAGCGCCTGTTCCAGACAGGTCACCGCACCAATCGCGTCACCCATAATCAGGCTTAATTCGCCACAATAAACAATAGTGTCGACACTAGCAGTATTATCCGCAATCACTTTGTCGACCACTGCTTTTGCCGCAATATAATCTTTAATAGCCACCAGTGCCTTGATCTGATAATTCAAACCTTCAACTTCATAACCCGGCAACTGTGTCAGTTCACGGAAATAACCTACTGCAGCCTCAACCTTGTTCAACTCCATAGCAGCAAGCCCTAAATACTTTAGAACTTCACCATTGCTATTATCATTCTGATATGACTGTGCAAATAAAACCTCTGCCTTATCGTAATTTTTGTTCCGATAATGCGCATAACCAATCTGGAAATCATCTCCACGAATATTCGACTGCTCGCCTTCAACACCAAAGCCACTGACCGCACTCACTCTGTAATATAAGTTTTTCGCTGATATCTCATGTTTAATAACTGCTTCTGTGCTCTCAACATCTGCAAGATATTTAAACTCAGATACTTTATTCGGCGCTGCATAAAT
>Ga0224496_10002151_pt1 | contig 11817 bp, 10 predicted proteins | sample SF_Jul11_sed_USG_2_FD_168127 | JGI IMG/M metagenome (GOLD analysis project Ga0224496, IMG submission 168127) | Sediment microbial communities from San Francisco Bay, California, United States - SF_Jul11_sed_USGS_8_1 | ecosystem: Environmental > Aquatic > Marine > Sediment | place: USA... | reverse complement strand
ATGATCCTTGGTACCCAATTGAAGGAAAGCAACAAGAACCATGTGGAATGACCCCAGAAGAAATTGCTCAAGTAACAAATCAATACTCTGGCTTTGAACTAGAGAGACAGTTCCCTTGTCGTTACGAAGAAATTAATTTCCCCAAAGGAAAAAATATTATGGAAGGACAAGATGCCCTTAACTATGTTAGATCTAGACATGGTTCTAGCGGTGGAGACTTTGACAGAAGTAAAAGACAAGTTGCTGTTTTAAAAGCTATTAAAAATAAACTATTTAAACTTGATGTATTTACAAAGCTACCAAGTTTCTTTAAAGATATAACTAAACATACTGACTCTGATATTAACTGGGAGATTGCTCAACACCTTGCTCCACTGATGAAGGGTAGTAAAGATTACTCTATAGATAGTGTGGTACTAAGCACTCAAAATGTCTTTGAAAATTCCCGGTCTAACTCTGGCCAATTTATTCTTGTTCCTAAAGAAGGAAATAATAACTGGGGAGCTGTCCATAATTTTGTTCAAGAGAATCTTTAATAGGTGAGTATATGTCATAAAAAGACCCTCTAATGAGGGTCTTAATAAATTATATCTTTATCTTTTTAGTTGGTCTGACCAAATAGTCTTCTCATCCAACCAAATAAACTGAAGCTAGAATCTTCTACTTCAACAGTATCCAATAACTCTTGCTTCTCACTCTCTAATCCTTCTACTAATGTTATCAATTCTTCCTTTTCAGTTTCATCCGCACTATTTTCTAATGCTTTTAAGCGTACAATTCTACTATCAATTTGATTAGCTTCTTTTTTAACTTCATTTAATGCTTGTCTATCAGTACCTACTAAAAACTTTAAAAACCTATTTCTAGAAGTTACTCTACTCAAATTGTTTTCAAGTCCTTCTTGTTCTTGCTTATGTTCTCTTGCTACTTCTCTAACTTGCTCTCCGATTCCACCATCCCTGTCAGGATTAGATAATAATTCTTCAACATGCTTAGCAACATCACTCATTTTTTCTTTTGCTTTTTCGGATCTAAACCTTGAGCCTGATTTTTCATCTTCGTCTTTATCATCATCATCTTCATCTTCATCTTCATCTTCATCATTATCTTCGTCTTCATCGTCATCTTCGTCTTCATCCTTATCTTCATCATGATCGTCTTCACTGTCTTCTCTATCTTCACTGTCCTCTCTGTCTTCACTATCTGAGCGTTCCATTCTAGTTTCTGTTCTTTCTTCACCTCGGCTTTCTCTTGCAGCTACTGAATCAATATTAACTGCTCCAGCTAATAAAAGAAAAACTAAGACAAATATAAATAGGGGTAGTTTGTATTTTTTCATATAAAAACAGACTATCACAATTTTTGTGGTTTTGCTTGGATGATAAAACGTTGCTTATCAAAGAAGCCAGAACAGGTATATAAGGTAAGAGTTTCCTCTTCTGTAGGCTCAAGGTATTTAGTTTGACTTGGATCAACTTCTACAATAGTTTCTATTGTATAGACATGTTCTTCACCATCATCAGTAGTAACAAGTATCTCTTCATTACCTTGCAATGCTCTAATATTACCCAAAATCTTTCTGGTGTTGTGGCCATAAATAATGATATTACCGGCTTCACCAGGACGAGCTGATTGATCTAAATATGACGCCTCTTTTTCAGAAATAGTCCAATGATTATCTTGTAGGATTTGTGTTTCAATTGGAGTATCTATAAACCATTCTATAAAAATATGAGTCGGTCTATTTGGCCTTACTTCTGCTTGTTGTTCATATTGAGCTAACAGTTCATTATCCAAAGATAAAGCTCTAAACCTCAGAGTCCAATATACACCTGAAATAAACATCAAAAAAATCCCCAAGGCAACAAGTGCTTCGGGGATTTTACTTTTACTAATTAAGTTTATTTTATTTCTTTTCATTTCTTCTCATCAGTATACCAAGACTGGATAAACCAGTACCAGTTAAACCGATTAATGAGAAAGCAATATCTTCAGCAACACCTGTAGCAGCATAGCTATCAGTTGTAGCACCTAATACTTGTCCAGATGTACCACCGATTGGTCTATCTTCTGGAGTAGGAGTAGCAGTTGGGTTTGGATCAACACATGATGCTGTTGGATCACAATGCTTAATACCACATGAACCATTAGGTAAATCTACAGCGACTCTTCCACATGAAGTAGAACAGAATTGTTCTGGATCACATGAGTTAGGAGTTGGGGTAGGAGTTACTTCTGGAGTAGGACTAACCTCTGGTGTCGGGCTTACCTCTGGAGTAGGACTAACCTCTGGTGTCGGACTTACTTCTGGTGTTGGGCTTACCTCTGGAGTAGGACTAACCTCTGGTGTCGGACTTACTTCTGGTGTTGGGCTTACCTCTGGATCTGTAAAAAGAACGTCTAAATGGCTAATAGCTTGACATTGATTACTATCTTCAAGTCTAGTAACAGTAACACTGTCAGTACCAAGACCATCTACGGAATAACATTCATCTGAACTTTGCCCTTCAGTGAAAACAAAATGTTCAGGGCCACTTTTTACACAAACTGAATCAATAAATCCACCATCATCAGTTGTATATGTACCAAGATCATCACTATCTGGATCAATACTGATTACATCAGCACCTTCACAGTGGTTTTCATTACCTTGTACTTCAAAGTTTCCTGCTTTAACAGCAAAGTAGTTTAGTGTTAAACCAAACATTGCAATCAAGGTAAGAACCTTTGTAAATTTTATATAATTTTTGTTCATATCAATCCTTTTGTATAATTGTTTCTAGATTGTTTAATAGTATCGGATTATATAACAACATATCAAAGTAGACAAGGGCAATGAATCTCATAGTAAAATCTGTCATTTAAGACTATTTTTCTAATAAAAAAACAGCGGCTGTTAAGCCGCTGTAATTTGTTTCAAGAAAAGTTTTTAGATATTTATATCTTTAGGAATCTAAGTGAAGACCTCTACCCTGTCCTCTCATATATCCTTGACCCTTTCTCATTCCGTTACCTTCACCATATCCTTCTCCTCGATGAGTACCTCTTTGTGGTAACCCTAGCTCTGCTCTGAGAGCATCTGCTTCTTCAAAATTACCTTCATGTCTAAGTGCCATCATTTCTAAGAAAGTTGAGAAGTTCTCTTCTGTAACATAGTTAGTAATTGGTTTATCACCAACTAACTCCAACCATTCTTCATAATTTTGATTCTCTAAAATTTGCTCCATTTGAGCATGTCTCTCTGGAGAGTAGTGAGCTCTGTATCCTTGACTATTGGTATTAGTAGAATGAGCACTTACTTGTTGTGCCCCAATGTATCCTGCTGAAGCTAAAACAGCTCCTGCAACACCTAAGGCTAATAATTTCTTTTTCATATTTGTTATCTTTACTTGCTAATAACTGATCAGTGAAGAATGTTTCTTCTTCTACTCTTAATACATTCTTTTATTGAAAATTATTTCACTAACAGTAATCTTTGAGGTTTATGAGTCATAGCACCCTTAACTTGGTATCTTCTCCACCTCATACCCTCATCAAGTCCGGCTGCTTTTGCTTCAAAAAAGTCTCCACTTCTAGAAGCATCTTTATAGAATGCTCCTACTAACCTAACTCTTCTGCCCTCATCAAATTGATTACCATGAGGAGAAACAGTTTGTTTGTTTACTTTAATCTGTACTAAATCACCTTGGGGAGTTTCTAAAATAAAACCATCATTTGTCTTTTGTCTAATCTCTCCCATCATCCAATCATGACCCAGAAATCTTTCTGAATAAACTGGATTAAGGAATCTATTGTGTCTAACTCTTTCATTAAAACCAGCTAGGTCAGTTAGCAATCCCGCGATTAAAATTGAAGCCATTAGAATTAAGAATAAATAAACTGAATGTTTGCTATATGAGAATTCATATTTTTTAAGAAGTTTATAACCAACTATTAATGATAAACCGGCAACTATAAGTAATTTCCATGGAAAAGTTTCTAAAAATGGACTAAAGCCTTCCCTACCTAAGAATAAGTAACCAAAGGGACCATAGTTACGAAGGTGATAAAAGCAAAGATTTGAAACAAAAATTCCAAGTAAAATAGCACCCAAAGTACCTTGAAAAAGCAAAGCTGTCCCCACTACAAAATACCACTTAGGCTTCATGGTCAATTCACCTGATTTAATTTTGCTAGTAATTTCTTCCTTTACCTTTGTGGTTGGCATAATTTTTTGAATTGTTTTTTAGCTCTTTTGAGCCTTATTCCTACTGTGCTAGTTGGTATTTTTAAGATTTTGCTGATTTCAGCGTACTTCTTCTCTTCTAAGTAATACAAAATTAAGACCTCTTTATATTTCAAATCTAATTTATCTAATTTTTTCTTGAGCTGTTCCAAATCAATCTTATTTCCAACTTCTTCTTCTACATTTGAACTACTAGGTAAAACTTCGCTAAGCCAATCAGAAAAACTAAACTTTTGATATTTAGATTCTTTTTTAAATAAATTAACTGCTTCATTGTGAGCAATTCGATAGATCCAACTGGAAAATTTAAACTTAGGATTAAAACTCCTCAAATTTTTATACGACTTAATAAAAGTATCTTGGACAATATCTTGAGACTGTTCTTTTGAAGAACCTAACCGAGTAATATATCTCTCTAGCTTATCTTGATATCTTGTCACTATCTCAGCAAAAAGCTCTTGGTCATCTTTTATGATCAATTCCACCAAGGCCTCATCAGATAAAGCTTTCGCATTAGCCATACTATATATTACAATTTATTTGAAAAAATTATTTCACTTACTTTACAGTTGTCGGTAATTCTACACTAAAGATAGTTCCTTTATATTTTTGTCCACTCATACTTCTCTCACTAAAGTTTGCTGGACTCTTAAATGAAATGGTTCCATTCCATTTCTCTATATATGATTTTGTAATGTGTAAACCCAGTCCAGTGCCTGCTGTATATTCTTTGGTCTCTTGACCACGATAGAACTTTTCGAAGATATGTTCTTGATCATACTTAGTAATAATTGGTCCAGTGTTAGCTATTTCAAAAGTAAATTTGTGATCATTCTTATCTGCTTTAATAACTACAACTCCATTCTTTTGATTAAACTTTATTGCGTTAGTGATTAAATTAGATAAAACTTCTCTGATAAGCTTTTTATCATACGTAATCATTAATTTTTCGGCTTCATGGAAATGTATTTCAAGATTACTTTCAATAATACTCTGTTCTGATTCTTCTATCACTTCTTTAATAATTTGAATGACATTAAGTCTTTCCGGCTTATCCATAACTCTCTGACCTTCAATCCTTGAGATATTAAGCAAATTATTGACCAAATCAATTAGTCTAAGATCATGCTTATAAATTACATTTAGTGATTTTGATAATAATTTATTTTCCTTTATAGCCTCATCTCTTAAGATGCCTTCTAGTTCCCACCTAATATTACCCAGAGGGGTTCTCAGTTGATGAGAAGCCATAGAGATAAACTCTGACTTTGCCTGATCAATCTCAATTAATCTAGCTTTGGCTTTCTCACTTTCTGTAACATCAATAGCCATCCCAATCATCCCAATAACGTTTCCCTCATTATCATGATATGGTGAATAAAAAATATCAAAGTATATTTCACCTACTTTTGCAATTCCTCTAGAGTACTTTCCTTTAAAGGCATCTTTAATACCTTGAATAACTACTGGGAAATCCTTATACATTTCAAGGGCATCTACTCCAATAACTTGTCCTGGTTTAAGTCCTAATACTTCAAGTTTCTGTCCTTCAGATAAAACAAACTTACCATCTTTTCCAATGATGAAAATAATAGCCTGAGCATTGGTAACAATTGTTCTTAATTTCTGCTCGCTATCTTTGAGTTCTAACTCTGCTTTTCTTCTCGCACTTACATCTCTAAAAGAACCTTGGGTATATTCTATTCCATCTTCTCCTACATAAGTAGAAACACCAATACTGACAAAAGTTCTTTGTCCAGTTTTTGTTAATACTACTGAGTCAACTAAATCTATTTTTCCTTGGGCTTGTTTTTGGAAATCTTTCATTGTATCTTTGACAATATCAGATGGATGTAGCTGATCTGCCGTCATCGCCAACAGTTCTTTTTTGGAATACCCCATTAACTCTACAGCCTTTTTGTTAACTGCTACTAACTTTCTTGTTTTTACTTCAGCAAGAAATAAAGCATCCCGATTATTATCGAATAATGATTGAAGACGATTCTCATTTCTCTCTAATTTTTCTAGAGCTAATTTTTCTTTTGTAACATCTTGGACTACACCAATCATTTGAACAGGTTTATTCTTTTTATCATAAATAACCTTACCCTGCTCTTGAACAATTCTTATTTTACCTTTGCCAGTCACAATCCTATGATCAACTTGATAGGTTCCTGTTTTTAGCGATTGATTAACAAAGTCAACAACCCTATCCCGATCATTTTGTTGAACCATCCCCAAAAACTTTTTATAAGTAGGCTTAAATGAATACTTAACTTCAAAAATATTATAAATTTGATCTGACCACTCTAATTCTCCACTTTTAATATGCCAAACCCAGTGACCAATTTTAGCTACTTTTTGAGCCGTTCTTAAATTATTTTCACTCTCTTCTAATTTATCTAAAGTTTCTTTTTGTTTTGTAATATCTCTAACAATGGCTTGAACAAAGACTTTATCAGAAATCTTAACTCTATTCAAAGAAACTTCAGCATCAAATAATTCTCCATTCTTCTTGGTATGTTGCCAATAAAACTTTTGTGATTTACCTTGGAAAGCATTCCGAATATATTTGAGAGCTTTTCTTTGAGAGCTCATCCCGTCTGGTTGTTTAAGAGGAGAAAAATCTAATGGAGTCTTGCCAACAATATCTTCACGCTTATCACAGCCATAAATCTCTAAAGTTTTTTTATTGCAATCAATAAAAACTTTACCATCCATCAAGAAAATACTATCATTAGCATATTCAAAAAGATTGCGAAACTTTCCCTCTCGTTCTTCAGTCTCTTTGGCAGATTCCACTAGAACAGTTATATCATCATAGATAACCAACATTTCATCGGTTGGCAAATGATAAACATTTCCTTCTATAACTGTAGGTCCTCTACCATTGTTTATATTAAATGTAAATTTACTTGACTCTGCATCCTGCCATGCTTTTGAAACAACCCTGCAAATGTCTTCTTTTTTTATACCTGGAAAAATAACTCTTAACTTTTTACCTAAAATATCTTTTTTATTATATTTTTCTAATTTAAGAAAATATTTATTAACCTCTTTGATCGTAAAACCATCCTTATCTTCTGCCTTATCACAAATAAGTGCAGCACTTTTAATATTGTCAAACAAACTTTTATAACGAATTTCACTAAACCTGGCTTCCTCAAGATTTTTTTCTAGTTCCACTTCTAATCTAGTTACATTAGAAATCATAATCAGACTACCTACAGGAAATTTACCTTTTTTGATTATCTTAGCTGTTACTCTACCGACCTCAATTTGACCATTTTTAGCAAAGCATTTTATTTCATATGGAGCGATCTTTTCTCCTTTTAATCTTCTAAAGAAGTTCTTTTTGATAATATTTTTACTTTCTGGGGTAACTAACGCTAAGTCAAAAACACTCTTTCCGACTAAATCTTTTGTTTTATAACCTAACCACTCATGAACACGTTCATTAATTTGCTCAATACGACCTCTTAAATCAAGAAAAATAATAACTTCTGGAGATGTTTCAAAGATAAAAGAATCAGAAAAACTCAAAGATTCCTTCTTTTTCCAAGGGACAGATAACATGTTGATTTTATTATCTAGTAATCAAAAAAGCTTGTCAATCAGGTCTAACATATCAAAACAATAACTTAAAATAAAACTAATCGGAGCATTGACCCTGTGCCTTGATTTAAGATAAACTAATACAGTCTATATTATTGTATTCTAAATTAATTTCATGAATAACTCACTCCTATTACCTTGTAAAAACATCTTTGAATCTTCAAGTAATGGGATTATTATTTTTGATCTGAATCATACTGTTACATATTCCAATTCTAGTGCAATAAAATTAACAAAACTTCCAAGTAGTGGGTACCACATAGATGAAGTTTTTAAAATTTTTCCAGAATTAAATTTTCATAGTCAGCTAGATAATGTCTTAAAAAATAATGAAAACATCAATATCCCAGAGGTATCTGGAAGAGACTTCTTTTATGAAATATTTATTACTCCTGTAATAGATGAAACTAACACAGTTGTAGGAGGCTCTATTCTTTTACATGATATTAGTTACATAAAAAGATTAGAAGAAATTAAAACTAAATTCTTAACTGTTGCTGCTCACCAGCTAAGAACACCTCTAGGTGGGATGCGTTGGAGCTTAGAAATGGTTTTAGAAAATAAAGAGGAAATTAGTTCAGAAAATCAAAATCTCTTAAATCAGGTCTATCAAAGCAACATGATAGCTCTCTCTATAGTTAATGACCTACTCAACGTCTCAAAAATTGAAAACCAACAAATTGTTGATAAACCAGAGCCGGTTAATATTATTAGAGTTATACAAAAAGTCCTTACTGACCACCAAGCTGAAGCAAAAATTAGATCTGTTAACTATAAAGTTAACCTACCTCCAGCTGAAACCTTCCCGATAATCCAAGTAGATAAAGGTAAGATTAAAGAGATAATAGGCAATTTAGTCGCTAATGCTATTAAATATAATAAGCCAAATGGTTCTCTTAGTGTCACCGTTAACAGCGACCAACAAAATATATCATTCAGCATTGCTGATACTGGAATAGGTATTCCAGAAAAGGATCTTCAGAGAATCTTTACTAAATTTTTTAGAGCAGGTAACGCTGTACTTAACGAAACATCAGGATCTGGACTCGGTCTTTTTGTAGTTAAAAAATATATAGAAGACTGGGGTGGCAAAGTCTCCATTAACAGTAAAGAAAATATAGGCACTACCGTGAATATCACTCTTCCAATGAATATAAGCCATGTCATTGCACCAGAAACACAAACTCCAAAAAATAAAAAAACAATAATTACATTACAACCACAAAGTGAAACACCTATCTCTATTCAACCAGAAGGTCAGACTCAAGCGATACCAAACACAACTAATCAATTAACTGAAACTAAACCACAAGAGATAACTACCGAAAGCAATCCGGAATTGCCTACTTAATTATTAGAGATTTGCTTTAACAATTTCTACCACTTTCTGAATAGAAACATTTGATTTGACGAAATAGTCTTTTGCGCCTAACTTTTTAGCTTTTTCTACATCACTATCTTGACCAAGATTAGACAGAATAATTACCGGAACATTTTTTAGCTTCTCATCTGCTTTAACACTCTGAAGTGTTTCAAAACCATCCATAACAGGCATAACTAAATCTAGAAGCATTAAATCAGGGACTCTTTCTGCTGCAAGTTCCAAAGCTTTCTTACCATTTACTGCTACTACCACATCATAGCCTTCTTTTGCTAATTTTGTCTTAAAAACATTTCCATAAAATGCGTCATCCTCTGCAACTAAGACTAATTTCTTTTTTTCAACTGCTTTTGCAGGAGTAACAACTTGATCTGGCATAATATATTTTCTGAAATATTAATTAATAAACTTTACCATAAGGAAGAGACAAGAAAAAGATCTAAGTATATTAATCTATAAACTGATTTGTAAATATATCATTAACATTAAATTCATTCTGAATGAAGTTATTATCTAACATTACTTCATATACTCTATTCCATTTAGAGAGTTCCATCTCACCAATTTGAAATTCCTTTTCTGATCTAATCAAAGGGATACTCTCCTCCAGGATAAACCTACTATAATCTTTATCTTTGTAATCTTCACTGGTGATATATTTATCAGTTATATCAATTGCTTCCTCCTGATTTTTAATAACATAATCCCAGCCTTTTAAAGTTGCTTTAACAAATTTTTTTACTAATTGAGGATTATTTTTCACCATTTCTCCAGATGTAGCAATAACATCACCATACATATGAAATCTAAAGTTTTCAGGAAGAATCAACTTATAAGGAAGATTATTTTTCTTGAATGGATAAACTTGATCAGTACGATAAAGAGTCATCATATCAACCACTCCACTTTGAATGTCTTCAAACTCAGTTGTATCAAAATTAGTTGTGACTATTTTTACGTCACTTTTTTCTAGACCAAGATCAGCTAATAAAGCAGAATAAAGCATTACACCTGATTGGCTCTCACCTTTAATTCCTAGAGTTTTATTCTTAAAATCGTTAGGGCCACCCATTGCATTAAGCTGAGAAAAAATAAAAGCATAAGGAGAAGTCTGATAAATAGCAGCAACTGCCTTAAGATCATGACCTTTATTGACCTCTTCTAATAAGTTAATGGCGTGAAAAAATGAAAAATCTACTTTTCCATTGGCAAGATCTTCACCAAGCTTACTACCTTGTTTAAATTCCTCCACATCTATCAGCAAACCTTCATCTTCATAGAAACCTTTCTCTATAGCTGCATAAATACCAGCAAATTGGGCTTGATGTAACCAAACAAGGCTAACCTTAACTTTTTCTAATTCTTGTGGTTTTTGAAATTTAGAAAAAAGATAATAGCCACCAAAACCCATAAGAAAGAGGAATAAAAATCCCACAATAATTCTTGGAAAATTATTTTTTTGTTTTGACTGCAAAGGCTTTTTTCTTTTTGGCATTAATTGATTATAAAGATTATTTACTAGGAACTACAATATATATAACTATTACAGACTACTCTATAAATTGTGTGGTAAAGATATCATCAACGTTTATACCTTTAAGTGAAGAATCAAAGCTAAGCATTGAATTGTACAAACCATCCCATTTATCAAAAGTCATGTATCCAATTTCATGAGCTCCACTTACTTGAACAATTGGGGCACTCTCTTTTAAGATATATTTATTATATTCAACCTCTTGATAAGCATCACTAGTGATATATTCTTTTGTAAAATCTACAGCTTCATCTTGATTCTCAAGTGCATACTCCCATCCCTTTAAAGTAGCATCAACAAACTTTTGAACTAGCTTTGGGTTTTTTTCAATCATTTCATCTGAAGTAACTAAAACATCACCATACATGTCAAAGCCAAAGTCTTCAGGTAAAATTAATTTATAATCTACTCCATTCTGATCAAATGTATATGGTTGATTGGTTCTATAAAGACCCATGACATCAACTGTACTTGATTGAATATCATCAAATTCATGGGTAGTAAAATCAAGTTGTTTTAAGTGAAAATCTTTTTCTGTTAAATTCAACTCAGAAAGGAAGGCAGAAAAGAGAATTTTTCCTGCAAGATTGTCACCTTTTATTCCTAAAGTCTTTCCTTTGAAATCACTTGGTTTTTCCAATTGAAGCTCTGATTTATATAGATAAGCCAATGGTGATGTCTGATAAATAGCTGAGATTGCCTTTAGCTTTAATCCTTCAGATATTTTATTTATCAATACAACAGGTTGTGAAATTGTAAAATCAAGATCCCCTTTTGCTAATTTTATTTCATTAGCCACTTCTCGATCAAATTCTTCTATTTCAACTTTTAGGCCAGCTTTTTCGTAATATCCTTTTTCAATTGCGGTATAAATTCCTGCAAACTGTGCCTGATTTATCCACGCTAAACCTATTTTGACAGTTTTTAATTGTTTTGGCTTTTGAGCCTGGAAGAATAAATATGAGCCTATCAGCCCAATTACAAAAAGAAAAGAAAAGCTAATGATGATCTTTAATAAGTTTGGTTGATTTTTCTTTTTAGTTATCTTTTTTTGTTTTGGCA
>Ga0224496_10002150_pt1 | contig 11821 bp, 8 predicted proteins | sample SF_Jul11_sed_USG_2_FD_168127 | JGI IMG/M metagenome (GOLD analysis project Ga0224496, IMG submission 168127) | Sediment microbial communities from San Francisco Bay, California, United States - SF_Jul11_sed_USGS_8_1 | ecosystem: Environmental > Aquatic > Marine > Sediment | place: USA... | reverse complement strand
TAAAATGAATTCTTGTAAATATTAAAAAATATCAAATAAGAGATGAATAAACCACTAACGCAGATAGATAATCAGTCAACTCTTTCTGGTTTGTAATCATCGCCATGACAATCAGGAGTTTGGATATCCAATTTTGATGTATTTCAAGATGTTTATGTTTGAAATTTTTACACATGTATTCAATCATGTTTTGTTTATAATTTAGTAATTATAAAAAAATAGAATGTTTTAAGAAATACAATTTACAAGCAGCCCAAAATACACCTGTCATCGCCTTAATCGATTAAGTTGAACAGAAATTTCAAATAGAATTTTTCCATATTTCCTTAGGTGCCGCTATCAAGTTCTTGTTAGGGAACTCTTTCGGGCACGTTAATTTTCGCCGCTCTGTCCTAACCCCGTACATGTTGTGCTGGGGGTATAATGCTAAGGGTGAAATTTTCGGACCAACGTTAGAATTTTTAGGTTCAAATTATGATGAGAACATGATGTGTAAGTGAATATAGGAGTATGGTCTTTTTTCTTCACCAACGTTACAGTTTTTGTTTGATTTCTGAATAAGAATGGGACCAGGTAAGGAAGCCTTAACAAACTAATCCTTTGTTATATTTTTTAAATTAGGAAGTGATAATGGTTTATCAGTTAATCCATTTCCATCATCAAAACATTTTGTCTGATATTTACAATACTTGCAGAGTCCAGAGGTTTCACCATTTGGAATAGTATTTTCTTCTTTTGCATCTTCTATCTCTTGAACTCTAGTCTTTATCCAGTTCGTTAGATCTCTTTTTTCTACTTTGTATGTAACAATATCTGACATGTCTGCATAGACAATGTTTAGATTCTCAACTGGTATGTATTCTGAAAACATTGTATCATAGCATTGAAGTTGTAAAATATGTTCTAGTTTTGGTAAGAATCCTTGCTTTATCTGCCATCTGACAAACTTTGTAGTTTTTAGATCAATGATTGTTTTAGTTTTCCAATCATACATGTCTAGTCTTCCTGCAAGTGTTGCTACTTTGCCATTATCTAATGGAACATAATGTTCAATGTCCATCTCTCGCCACTTGTATGCATATGTCATGTTATGAAGAAAATCCCCACGAACAGTTGCCCACATATTCTCAAGTGTTGTGTCAGATAGTAATTCCTCTTGAGATATTCCTTGTTGTTTGTAAAGGGATTTTCTTTGACAGCCAACAAGTTCAGTTACAGAATATCTTGATTTTGGATTATAGTTTGATATTCTGTTTCGTTTTTCTAAAAAATTAACGATTCCTTTAGGAGTATCAATTTCCTCTGTTAAAGCGATTTGGTCGCTACCCGTTTGTTTTGAAATTCGTTGTTTCATGCATGTGTTTTCAGATAGAAACAGTTAGTGATTATATTGTATTATACAAAAGATATTTGTAATATTTACTCTAAATTACCCACAAGATCTGGAAAATTTGCATAATGCTCTCCTTGCTTTGTAAGTTGAATTGTAACTTTTCTAGTGTCTTTTTTATATTCGCCTGAAAATGGATTCTTTTTTGCACCGGGGGCAATCCAACCTTTTTCAATTGTAATTAATTGTCTTGCCTCTAAAATTCCTAAACTATGCTCAATTCTTTGATTCTTGTTTTTAACTCTCCTATCTTTTCTTACCTCATCACGTAACATTTGATGAGTGCATTTTACCAATTTTTTAATTTTCTCTAAAACAATAGATGTTGTTTTTGATGTGTTTCCTTTAGAATCATTTACCGGTCTTTTAGGAATTGGTAATATGGTAACCATTTCTTTGTTCTTTGTGTAGCGAACATCATTGATGTAAATGGCCTCCACATTCATTACTCCTTTTGATATGTATACTGCAGTTGTTGCACCAACAGCCATTGGCTTTGTTCCGTCTGTGATATTTACATAAGCCTCAACCGGAGAGTTTATTTTTTTCTCATCATCTAAGATGAATAGTATTGTATTTAGAATGATGTTGATGTCAAATGGACTGATTTTGTGCAATGTTACTTTGAGATTAAATTCATTTTCAATATCTTTTGCAAATTTTTTTGCCTCTTTTGGAAAATTATGCTTTTTACCATTCTTGTCTGCATATTCCATATCAGTATAAAGAATGTGTAATTTTTCAGGAACTTTCCATTCAATTCCTTTTCTAATTAGAATATCATAAAACGCACCAAATAATGCAATCTGAATCATAGAATATTTACATAATACCGATACTTATTGATTTATACAAAAAATATTTGTAATGTATAAATCTCTAGATTTATCACTCTGTTTTATCAATGGCATGACAAAACAACCCAGTCTGAACAAAAATGAGCACAAACAGTATGAATTTCATATCAATAAGAAAAGCCCTTATCCCTGATGTGAAGAAAAATTTCATGAATGTTTCTGAAATTGTATCGTTTCTATGGGAAAAACAAGAATTCCTTCGTAGCCATTACAAGAAAAACAAGTACAAAGATGTGATTTTACCCCTTGTTGTATTAACTCGATTAGATATTGAACTAAAACCTACCAAATCCCAAGTCTTAAAGAAAATTGAAGAACTAAAAAAGAAAAAGATCAAAGTAGGTCCTGCAATAGATTCTGATCTTAACAGAATAGCAAAGAAGAGCTTTAACAACAAATCTGAATTTGAGGATCTAAAAGATGTTCTGGGAGATGATGCAAAAGACATCAAACCCAATCTTGAGGATTACATCAATGGATTTTCTGATAATATCAAAGATGTTTTTGAGAAATTCAAATTCAAAGACTTGATTAAAGATCTTGAAGGCAAAAAAATCCTGTGGAAAGCTGTAGAGCACTTTGCAAAATATGAAGACATGCTATCAAAATTAGACAATCATGACATGGGAACAGTTTATGAAGAATTAATCAGAAAAGCAAATGAGGCATCTCATGAGACTGCAGGAGATCACTTTACACCAAGGGATGTAATCAAAACACTAGTTGCTATAACTTTCTCCCCGGATATAAAATCAATTCTAAAAGATCCTGATACAATTCGTACTATTTACGATCCAGCTTCTGGAACTGGAGGAATGCTATCTGAGTCTGAAAAATTCCTCAAAGACCATGTAAATAAAAATATCAAACTTGGTTTGGTAGGACAAGACATCAATGATGAGGCATATGCTGTTTGTAAATCAGATATGATGATCAGAGGAGTGGATCCACAACACATTCAATTTGGAAACAGTCTAACTGATGAGGATAAGTTCCTAGGCTCAAAATTTGATTATATTTTATCTAATCCCCCATATGGTAGAGATTGGAAAGATTTTGCAGAAGACATAGAAAAAGAAAAAAAGAAATCAGATAGTAGATATTCTGCAGGATTGCCACGAAGCAGTGACAGTGCAATGCTATTTTTGCAACACATTGTATCTAAAATGTATGATAAAGACTCAGAGAAAACAAGTAGAGTTGCAATCGTCTTTAATGGTTCTCCGCTATTTACCGGTGATGCAGGAAGTGGAGAGAGTGACATTAGAAAGTGGTTACTTGAGGATTTAGATTATCTTGAAACAATAATTGCACTTCCAAAAGACTTGTTTTACAATACAGGAATTACCACATACGTTTGGATTCTAACTAATCACAAAAGTAAAGCAAGAAAAGGTAAAGTTCATCTAATTAATGCAGTTAATTTGTGCACAAGACTACGCAGGGGTCTATCAAGTAAGCGAAATGAAATTGAAGATTTTCACATTGAGACGATAAAATCAGAATATGATGCATTTCCCAAAGAATCAAAAATCTCTAAAATCTTTGATACTAAAGAATTCGGATATGCTCAAGTCACAGTTAATCGCCCATTGAAAAAAAATTATTCATTTGCCCCTGGAAGAATAGAACTGGTAAGAGCACAGTCATCATTTATCAAATTAGCAGAATCAAAAAAGAAAGGAACTGCTAAAGAAAAAGAAGAGGAAAAAGGTCGTAAAAAACAAGAGAAAATCGTTTCTGTATTAAAATCTGCAAATAAGTCTAAAGTTTACAAAGATTGTAATGATATGGAAAAGGCATTAGAGGAATTGTTTGATAAATCCGAAGTAGATGTGTCAAAAGGACTCCTCAAAGCAATACAAAATGCATTGTCTGAACGTGATGACACTGCAACTCCATGTGTTAAAGGCAAAAAACCAATCTATGATTCAGACCTTAGGGATACTGAAAAAATTCCATTGACTGAAGATATTAATGATTATTTCAAACGTGAAGTATTGCCATTTGTAGATGATGCAGTAATTGATGATGACACTCGTAAAAAAATTGGATATGAAATTCCAGTAACTCGAGTATTTTATGAATACAAACCCCTAAGATCTTTAGAAGAAATTGATTCAGAGATAAAAAATCTCCAAAAAGAAATCTCAAAAGACTTGGAGGATTTGATGAATTGAAACAATATTCACAAATGAAAAATTCAGAAGTTCCCGGAATTGGAAAAATTCCAAAACATTGGCTTCTTACAAAATTGAAATTTTTTACGATCAAAGTAGGCAGTGGTGTCACACCAAAAGGAGGTTCTGATTCCTATGTTAAAGAAGGAATACCATTAATTCGGAGTCAAAATGTTCATTTTGATGGGTTACATTTGGATGATGTTGCATATATCACATTAGACATCCATAAAAAAATGAGTAATAGCAAAATTCAAGAAAATGATGTTTTATTGAATATCACAGGGGCATCTATAGGAAGAACAACATCTGTTCCTAAAAATTTTGGAGATGCAAATGTAAATCAACATGTATGTATTGTTCGAACTAATCAAGATCTTTATTATGGTTTTTTAACATATTTTTTAACTTCTTCACAATTACAAACCTGGATATCTTCAATTCAAGTAGGTGCGAGTAGGGAAGGTTTAACTTTTGAAGATATAAAAAATTTTATCATTTTATTACCCTCAATTTTAGAGCAAAAACAAATTGTAGAATACCTGGATGGAAAAACTTCAAAAATAAATGATGAAATATCAAAAAACCAAAAACTAATTGAATTATTAAAAGAGCAAAAACAAATTGTAATTAACCATGCAGTCACTAAAGGACTTGATGATTCAGTTCCAATGAAAGATTCAGGAATAGAATGGATTGGAAAAATTCCAAAATATTGGAATATTAATAAAATAAAATATTCAGCGTATGTTAAAGGAAGAATTGGCTGGCAAGGTTTAAAATCAGGAGAACTTCTTGATGAAGGACCCTATTTGATTACAGGTACCGATTTTGATAATGGTGTAATTAATTGGGATACTTGTTATCATGTTTCACCAGAACGATATGCATTAGATCCTCATATTCAAATTCAAAAAGGTGATCTCTTAATTACAAAAGATGGAACTATTGGAAAACTAGCACGAATAGATAATTTACCTGGATTGGCAACATTAAACAGCCATTTATTGGTAATTCGACCTGAAAATAATCAATTTGATACAGGGTTTATTTATTGGATTTTTTCATCATCACAGTTTGAATATTACACAAATTTAACACAGCAAGGAACAACATTTAATGCATTATCTCAAGAAAAAATTGAAAATTTTACATATTCTTTTCCACCATTAAAAGAGCAAAAAAGTATTGCAAATTACATAAATAAAAAAACAAAAAATATAGATTCTCTAATATCCAAAATAGAATTACAAATTAAAAAATTAAAAGAATTCAGAGAATCTTTAATCTCATCTGCTGTAACTGGAAAAATTCAGGTAGCAGAGGCATGAATACCACAAAATTATCTTGTATTATCCAGAAAATAACTATTCTAAACAACACTTTAACTCATTATGAGGTAAAATGGTAGAAAAAAACTTTGAAGATGATATTATAACAAGTCTGGAAAAATCAGGTTATGAGATTAGACTATCTGATAATTATGACAGCAAATCAGGACTAGATCAAGATATCCTGTTTCAATTCTTAAATGACACACAGCCTGATGAAATGGCAGAAATTGAGTATGACTTTGGAGAAGACACCAAAGTAAAAATCATAGATACGACAATTATTCAAATTAATCAGAGAGGATTAATTGATGTAATTAGAAACGGAATCAAAATAAACGACAAAAAGTTATTCTTCTCTTACAGAAAACCACAATCCAAAAAAAACAAAAAAGCATACGAACTATATCAGAGAAATATTTTTACAATAATTAGACAACTACGATTCAGTCAAATCACAACTGAATCAGTTGACTTGGTAATATTTCTAAATGGATTTCCAATAGCAACAGCTGAGATAAAAGATCAATTCTCAAAACAAACAATGGAAGATGCAGAAAAACAATACATGAAAAGAAATGCTGATGAGCGAGTATTTCAATTCAAAAATGGAGCAATTGTACATTTTGCAGTAGATTATGATAATATCTCCATGACTACAAAGATACAAAACCAAGATACTGTGTTTCGTCCGTTTAACAAGCCAGACATTGAAGATAAAAAATCATATCCAACATCATACCTTTGGAAAGAAATATGGGATAAAGACAATCTGCTAAACATAATTCAGAATTTTGTTCATCTTCAGATAGAATATGATCCAAACGATGCAAGTAAGATTAAAGATGAATTTTTAATATTTCCAAGGTATCACCAATGGGATGTAGTAAACAAAATTATCTTAGACACAAAAGAGAAAGGCTCTGGAAATCGATACCTTGTGGAGCACTCAACTGGGAGTGGTAAGAGCTTCTCTATTGCCTGGCTTGCCTATGCATTGCATTCAGTTCGAGACTATGATGGTAATTCCATCTTTGATGGAGTAGTTGTGATTTCAGATAGGACGGTAATTGTGGATCAATTACGTGATGAAATCAAACAGTTTGAAGATACTGAGGGATTGGTGCCGGACATCAAGGATTCAAACCAATTAGGCACAGAATTGGAGCATTCAAGCAAGATTCTGGTCAGTACTCAGCAGAAATTCTTTGATGTCAAAGACAGAATTGAGAAACTAGGTGGTAAACACTATGCAGTAATTGTTGATGAGGCTCAAAGCTCCCAGGGCGGTGATGCATCACAAAAAGTGATGGATGCCCTAGTTGACCTGGATGATTTTGGCAAAAAAATTGCTACTGCAAAACAAAACATTAGTTATTTTGCATTCAGTGGAACTCCAAAAGACCAAACCCTGGCAATATTTGGAACCGAACTAACTGATGGTACAAAAGTTCCATTTCACAAATATACCATGAAGCAAGCAATTGATGAAGGATACATATTAGATGTACTCAAAAACTATACTACAATTAAAAGAATTTTTGATGTAATTCAAAAGAGTGGTGAAAAACAAGTTGATACAAAAAAAGCATTCAGACAAATAATGCAGATGGTAAACGAGGATCCAAAAAATATTTCAAAAAAGTCTCATTTCATAGCAGAGCATTTCAAAAATTTCACAATGAAACAAATCGGTGAAAAAGCAAAAGCAATGCTGGTAACTGAAAAACGAAAACAGGCAGTACAATACAAACTGGCATTAGATGATTATATTGCACATCTGGGACTGCCCATCAAGACTCTAGTTGCATTCTCAGGAACAGTAACGATAAATGGAGTTGATTACACTGAATACTCACTAAACAATCTAAATAAAGAAAAAAACTTTGATATTACAAAACAGTTTGCAAAAGAAGAATATAGAATTTTAATTGTAGCTGACAAGTTCCGAGTAGGATTTAATCAGCCAAACTTGCATACAATGTATGTTGATAAAACACTACGAAACGTAAATGCAGTTCAAACGTTATCTAGACTTAACAGAACTAAAAAAGGAAAAGACGATGTTTGTGTAGTTGATTTTGTAAATACTGCAGAAGAGATCAAAGAGGCGTATTCAAAATATTATGTTGGAGTAATTCTATCTGATGAAATTGATTCTAAATTACTATACAAACTATACCAACAAGTTATGGACTATGGAGTGATTTTAGATGATGACATTGAATCCTACTGGGATCTGATTAATCCTAAATCTGGAATTCCTGCAATTAATGAAGAACTAGTTGGAGCCACTGCAGATGCAGTTCACAGATTCCTAGAATTGGATGAGGAGACTAGAGGCAAATTCAAACAATTTTTAGTCAAATTTGTAGAAAATTATGCCTATCTGGTTCAGGTAAATGACTATGAAACTGAAAATCTGGAAAAACTACACAGATTTGGCAGAAAACTTCTCACAAGACTGCCTGATCCGGGAAGAATCATTCCGTTATCTCTCAAAGATGATGTTGCAGTAAGGTATATCGATCTTAAAGAGACATTTCATGGTTCTATTCCACTAGAAGACAAGCCCGGAATTTTAGGAAAGCCAATAGCTATAGGAACTCAAAAAAGACCAAACATTATCGGCTCTTTATCTGAAGTAATTTTAAAAATTAATGAAAAATATTCAAACACCGTACGAACTGTTGCAGAGACTGCATGTATTGAGAAATTTGTAAGAACTCTGGTTCTAGACAATCATATAATTTCTGAATTTAAAAAATCAGGAAATACCAGACAAGCCATTTTACAGTTTGGAGATTATCGTTCATCCTTTGATATTAAACTAGATGAGATGGAATCATACAATCCTGAATTGTTTGTATCAATCAAAAACGATCCTGATTGGAAAGAACAGATAGTACAAGAATCTTCAAAAATAATTGATGAACAAATCAAAGCAAAGGGAGAGATTGAACTGCCAAGCATTACAAATGATATTGCAGAAAATAAGGACTCTTACAGAAAAGCATTAGAGTCTTGCAAAGACTATCTGTGGTTTGAAGAAAAACATCTCGCAGCAGACAAGGTAGACTTTTTAGAAGATATCATGAAGGGCTGTCAAGTAACTGAGATTAGAATTTTAGGCTCTGCAATATTTAATAATAAAATTAATGAAGAGTTTTTTGACAAAATCAAAGAATTGCGAGATAATCTAGATGGCTTTAAAATTAAACTAGAAGTTAAAATTGCAATCACTAAAAGTTTACATAAAAAATTCCATGACCGCTATGCAATCGGATCAAATAATTTATGGACTGTACCTCCAATAAGTGCTGTAATGGAGGGCAGCTCTGCTACATTTAATCAACATGTTGCAGGAAGTTCTACATATGAGCAAGACTCCAAGGCATATGATGAATGGTGGAATGATTCAGATGCTATTGATATTTTCACAGACTGGAATAGGATAAAACCAGTGGCCGAATCATTTAGTAGATCAAAAGGATCACAATACAAGTACAACTGCGTTACATGTGGCAAAGAGTTTACACGTAATTTCAAAATTTATCAAAATCCATTATGTGATGAGCATTTCAAACCTAGAGGAAGAAAATGACTATGCAGAAATATTTGAAATTACAAGAATTCAGAGAATCTTTAATCTCATCAACTGTGACTGGAAAAATCTGTACAACTATCTAAATTTAGGCATAAATAATACAAATATTATCTGTATAATCCAATTAAATCATAACATCACTCTATACACAACATACGGTATGAAAACACAACTTTCATACCAAATGGGTGACGGCCATATCGTCACAGGAGAAATTCCTGTATCCTATGACAATCTAATCTTCAAAGATATTGAAGAAAATATTGTCTTCAAAAATTCCGACATTGCAGGTCATTTTGATACTGTAATGTCAACAGCAGGTGATTCTTACAAGGGTCTTAGCAAGAATGCCTATGGCAATGTCTTGCAAGCAGTCAAAACAATTGTAAACTGTAAAAAAACACATGCTAGACGTACTGAAATTTGTAAAGAAGCAATAGCATTCTTACATCAAGATATGCAACTTGCAACAAATTCAATTCAGAATATCTTGCAACTATTCGGAGTAAAACTTTCAACAATACAAATTTTGAGAGATTCAGAACAAGTGTTGTCTGAAAGAGAACCTATGTGGTTTAAGAGGATAACTGGAGGTTTATTTTAATGCCTAGACAATTAAGAAGATTCGAGGAAGTAATTTCCAAAATCAAATCTGAATACAACATTTCTAGAATGGAGACTGAATTAAATATCATAGAAAAATGTCTATGACATATGGTTCCACTCTAGTAGTAGAGCAAGAACGGCTAGCAAGGATTACTAGACGTCAACAAAGAACTAATCACATACAAAATCGTATCAGAGAAGCCATGAGAGATTCGAGTGGAGATGATTTGCAATGATTACCAATATTAAAGAATCAAAATGTCCTCTTTGTAGACGTGAACTCGCATCAGAGGAATACGATGCGGCACTGGGTAAATTACAAAATAAAGTGGAAGAAAGTTACAAGATTCAACAAGAAACTTTTGAAAAACAACACAATTCAAAGATAGAACAACTACATGCACAGCACAAAGAATTACTACAATCACACAAAAAATCCCATGAGGCAGAAATCAATCGTTTGGAGACAGACATTTCAGAGACATACAGAAAACAACTAGAATTCATGGGGAGAAACTATGAATCCATGACTAAACAAAGTCAAAAACAGTTCGAAGACCTCAAAAAGCAACTAGAATTCGGGCATAAAAAAGACATCATAGAAAAAGAAAAGCAAATCAAATTGATCAAAAAAGAGCAAGATTCCTTTAGAAAATCAGTAATTGATGCAACAAAGGCAGAGTTTGAACTAAAGTCAGGAAAACTCAACGAAGAACTTCGTGAACGTGAGATACAGATATCTCGATTCAAAGATGAAGTTGAAGGTCTCAAAAAGCAACTCACTCAGAGTCAATCAGAACTCAAAGGCGAAGCAGGAGAGTTGGATCTCTTTGTAACACTCACTGATGCGTTCCCCCAAGACCACTTTAGACGACAAAAGAGAGGAACATCTAGTGGTGATTTGATTCAGAGGATTCGAACAGGTTCCAATGTACTAGACACTACAATTGTTTATGACAACAAAAATGCAAATACTGTGACAAAAGCAGACGTTACAAAGGCAAAGAAATACCAAAAGATGCATGGGACAACTTATGTGTTGATAGTTGGAAATAATCTTCCGAAGACTAGTGTTCCGAATGGACTACTAGGCGAAAAGGATGGAATCATCTTGGTTCATCCTAGCATAGTAGTAGAGGTGTCAAAAAGAATCCGTGATGGAATAATTGAGATATCAAAACTCTCTTTAGGAAAAGAAGATAGACAGAAAAAACAAGACAAACTTTACGAATACATCATGAGTCAAGAGTTTTCTTTGATTCTAAAGTCACTGTCTGATCTCAATGAAAAACTCTACAATCTTCAGTCAAAGGAAGAAAGAGATCATCAAACATTGTGGAAAAATCGTAAGAGTTTGCAAGAAGAACTTCTTAAGACATACAATGAATTTGCAAGTGGGATTGAGAGCATCACTCAACAAAATGCCATGATTGTTGAGATTCCACTAAAATCATCAGGAGAAAAGTAAAATGAATTCCCCTGCGTTGAAATTCAATGATGAGTTCTTTTCTTGAAATTAAACTCTGACGACATAATACAATCTAAAGAATCTGGTGATTGTGTTCTAAGATAGTGGTTTCCATTAAAATCTCCGAGAGCCCGAGACTCTCGGAAAAGTCTCGGCAAATGTAAAAAAAGTCTCGGCGATTCTAAGAAAATTCTCGGGAACTCCTCGGAACAAGTCGTTAAAACTCTCGGTAAAGTCTCCGAATTAGTTCCTAAAGTCTCGGAAAAAACTAAAATTTCTCCCGCCGAGGCTCGGAAAACAACCAAAAACTCTCCCGCCGAGAGCACCAAAGTCTCGGGAAAACCATGTCCCGAGACTCAGTATTCTCGGGAAATCGCTTCTG
>Ga0224496_10002149_pt1 | contig 11827 bp, 11 predicted proteins | sample SF_Jul11_sed_USG_2_FD_168127 | JGI IMG/M metagenome (GOLD analysis project Ga0224496, IMG submission 168127) | Sediment microbial communities from San Francisco Bay, California, United States - SF_Jul11_sed_USGS_8_1 | ecosystem: Environmental > Aquatic > Marine > Sediment | place: USA... | reverse complement strand
TATACGCTGCACGGCAATCCGGATAACCCGAGTAATCAATGGCATTTACGCCAATAAAAATATCATGACTACCCAGCGTCTCGGCCCATGCCAACGCAAGCGACAACATCACCGTATTGCGGGCGGGCACATAAGTAACCGGAATCGCAACTTTCTCACCGCTCGTTGGCACAGTAATTGACGGGTCCGTCAACGCCGACCCGCCAAATGCAGCCAGATCCATTTTAATGATCTGATGCTGACGCACACCCAGCGAACGTGCAACGGCTTGCGCCGCCGTCAGCTCTGATTCGCTACGCTGGCCATAGTCTACGCTCAATGCAAAACATTCGTATTGTTGGTGGCAAGCAATAGCAAGCGTCGTAGCAGAATCCAGACCACCAGATAAAAGAACGACTGCTTTCACTCTTTAACCGCTACAAAATCAATAAAATGCATTTATCAACGTCCCGACCCTTCTCCCCATAATAACTTATGTAGTTGAATCTGCATCCGTACGGGCAAATGATCGCGAAGAATCCATGTCGCCAATTTTTCCGGATCAAGCTCGCCATGCACCGGCGAAAACAAAACTGGGCAAATTAAATCCAAACGCCGTGACTGTATTATTTCGACAGCCCATTGGTAATCTGTTTCGTCGCAAAGCACAAACTTCAGCTCGTCCAGCTTAGTCAAGTAAGCAAGGTTCGCCCATTGGTTTTTATCGAGTTCACCCGAACCAGGCGTCTTGATATCCATTATTTTACAGACACGCTTATCTACTTTGGAGATATCCAGCGCGCCACTGGTCTCAAGTGAAACCGAATAACCAACATCGCATAAAATCGAAAGAAGTTCCAGACACGCCCGCTGAGCCAATGGTTCTCCCCCTGTTACGGTCACATATCGTGGCTTATAAACCGAGACCCGTTCCAAAATAGCCGCGATTGTCGTATTTTTACCGCCAGAAAAAGCATAAGTTGTATCGCAATAACCACAGCGCAATGGACAACCAGTCAGGCGAATAAATACGGTGGGCAAGCCGATCCGGCTCGTTTCGCCTTGCAATGAAAAAAAAATTTCACTGATCCGCAAGATTGCAGATTTAGAATCTTGCACAATTACTTACAAAAACAAAGAATCAAAAAACATCTGACAGGAATAGTTAACGCGTCCGGCGCAAATTTGCAAAAAACGCGATCAATTAGCCGCCAACCGACGCTTGGCTTTATCAGCAGCATCGCTAAATGGATATCTTGCAATTAAATCTTGCAATGTTGCTTTTGCAGCCGCTTTGTCACCCATTTCCTGTTGGCTGCTAGCAATGTTAAGCAATGCATCCGGAATTTTAGCGCTACTTGGGTAAGTACGAATCAGTTTATTCTGAGCATCAATAGATTGACTGAAATTACGTAATGCGTAATGTGCATTGCCAATCCAATACGCCGCAGCAGGTGCAAGGTTGGATTCAGGGTGACTGGCAACAAAGGCCTCAAACCGCAAGATAGCGCCTGAATAGTCACCATTCCTGAACAAATTATATGCCTGATCATAAGCGCTGTTTTCATCAGGGCTTGCTGGTTCAGTATTTGTAATCGGTGAGGGTTCAGATGATGCGGCAGGTGCGGGCAATATAGCCGAATCCGGCGATGGCACTTGTGGCGCAAATGACATGTCCTGAGATCCTGAACCAATTGGCGCATTTGGGTCTTCAATTCGTCTTAACCGATTATCCAGATCAATATAAAAATCTCTTTGGCGTTTTTGCAGCAACTCATTCTGGTTGGTAAGCACTTCTATTTGCCCACGCAGCTCACCCACTTCACGCCCTAATGTTTCTGCCTGCGTATAGAGTTCCAGCAAACCCTGACTATTCAGGGTCTCCTCCATTTTAGCAATGCGCGCTTCCATTTGCTCCACTTGTTCTTGCAAAACGCTAATCTGTTCGCGCGCTTTGCCATCACCAAACAATCCAGCATAACTAACGTTGCAACCCATCAAAAATAACATCAAGAAAACGCGTGCAAGCATATTACTCACCATGATAAAGAATGTCGGCACGACGATTTTCAGCCCACGAAGATTCGTCATGACTCATGACACGTGGCTTTTCCTCACCTAAGCTGACCGATTCAATTTGAGCATCCCGCGCACCGGCCAATGTCATCATGTTTTTAACATTATCAGCGCGGCGCTGTCCCAGCGCAAGATTGTATTCGCGACTACCACGCTCATCCGTATTTCCTTGCAACAAAACACTGGCATTTGGATTATCACGTAAATACCTGGCATGTGCCAATACCAACTCCCTATATTCGTTTTTTACAGTATAGCTATCATAGTCATAATATACGCTGCGTTGTGACAAAATATTGTTCGGGTCCTGCAATGGATGAAAAGTAGCGCCATCGGACGCCAGTCCACTAGCGGCTGCGGCGGCATTTTCATCAGCCCCAATGGAACGTTCTACCACTTCAGCAGTCGGTTGTGTCTTCTGACCAGCGCAGGCCGATAACAAGCAAATCATAAAAACACTGAATATTTTTTTCATATATTACTCCTTGAGATCCCGCTAAAATGTTGAACCTTGTTTATTTCAATCGTGGCAACGGTCCCCATACCGGCTCTCTAATATTACCAGTCTGCGTGGTAAGTTGTTGCCTTGTTTGACCATCTCTTGAAACAGCCGACAATATACCACGCCCCCCAATTTCTGTGGCATACAGGATCATCATATCGTTGGGCGCAAAACTGGGTGATTCATCCAACTGAGATTTGGTCAGTATCTGCATCTGGCGTGTTTCGATATCCTGAACTGCAACATTAAATTGATTGTTATGCCGGTGAATGAAAGTAAAGCTTTTACCATCCTTACTAAAATCTGGGCTGACATTATAGCTACCTTCAAAAGTAAGGCGCTCCGCAAAACCTGATGCAGTCTCGGTTATTGCCATACGATATATCTGCGGACTCCCTCCTCGATCGGAAGTAAAAATAATCGACCGGCCGTCTGGAGAAAAGCTTGGTTCAGTATCAATCCCTGCACTTCTGGTAAGCCTTTGCAGACCACTGCCATCCGCGTTAATTAAAAAAATTTGCGAATTGCCCTGCGTTGTCAGGACGACTGCAAGCTTTCTCCCATCAGGGGACCAGACAGGCGCGCTGTTACTACCTTTGAAATTCGCAACTGCGCGGCGCGCCCCCGTTGCAACAGTCTGCACATACACGATGGGTTTTTTATTTTCAAATGACACATAAGCAATCTCACTGCCATCAGGGGACCAGGCAGGCGATATAATTGGTTCGGAATATTCGACAACCGTTTGCGCGTTAAATCCATCTGCATCTGCTACCTGCAATGCATATTTCTCACCCTGTTTCATCACGTATGCGATGCGGGTACTGAATACGCCAACATTTCCGGTTAATGCTTCAAAAACAATATCCGCTATTCGATGTGCCGCGGCGCGCAATTGTGCTGCCGGAACTAATGTAGCCAGGCTGGTTAATTGCACCCGCTTTGCCACATCCATTAAGTAGAAACGTATTTCTATCTGCCCATCCGGAAACAAAGTGGTTTTACCGACAACCAACGCATTCGCGCCACGATTGGCCCAATCTGCATAAACAACACCCGCAGGACTATGTGGCGCCAGGCCCGTCGAATCAACTAACTTAAATAGTCCGCTCCGCTGCAAATCAGCAGCCACGATAGAAGTAATACTTTGCGGCAACCGCTCCTCAGCAGCAAAAGGAGTAATTGCGATTGGAATTTGGGTCGCGCCTCCACCAAATATTTCAATATCTAGCGCCGCATGAAGCGGTTTACATAGCAACAACAACATGACCCATAACCAACAAGAAGGATGACGTAAGAAAATCAGCATAAACAATTTTTTTTGAGGTGCGTAATAATGCGACTGATTATAACAATCATTGTAATGATCCAGTATTATATCGTAGCTATACAGATTGCTGATATTTGACTTCACTGAACAACAAAAGCACACGCGGCTTACAAGTGTAAACAAGCATCCTGGACACGGTTATGACGCTAAACAGTAGCAAACTGAATAGTTGCCAATCCAATCATTCATGATAATGCACAGTTATATTCAAATTACGGAACTCTCTGAATAATGCGGGATCAGGTGGTAGTGGGAGCGGTCTGGACAAAAAAATCGCACGCTCTACCGCACTATCAAAGGATGCATAACCACTAGACTTACGCAATTGCACATCGAGAATATCGCCGCCCGGCAACAATGTAGCACTAAACTCAGCCATGGGATTACCAGGCAAGTCGGGTGGCATCACAATACGACTCCTGACTTTTGCAAGAATCATTGCTTTGTATTTAGCGATTTCGTTCATGATGCGAGCACGCTCTGCCGCTTGCTGCGCTTCATGCTGAGCTGCCAGCGCTTCTTGCTCACGCTGACGCTGTAATTCTTGTTCACGTTGAAGCCGCTGTGCTTCGGCTTTTTCGGCTTTTTCGGCTTTTTCGGCTTTTTCGGCTTTTTCAGCCTTTTCTCTTTCTCTTTCTCTTTGCTTCTCCTCCTCGTTTTCTTTTTCTCTTTGTTTCTCCTGCTCGCTTTCTTTCTTCTTCTCCTGCTCGTTCTCTTTTTGCATTTCCTGCGCAGGTTCTTTTTCCGCTACTGGTGGTTTCGGTTCTTCCTTTTTTTCTTTGCGTACAATCTCTGGTTTTTTGGGCGGTGATGGCGATGCTATTTTGGGCTGTAGTGTTTTTTCCTGGGCAGGCTGCTGAGCAGGCTTAGGTTGTGAGGGCGCCACTTTTACCGGCGGCTGTTTTATGCTGGGTTGCACGGGCTGCGGAGAATCATGCCACAAATCAACGACCATGCCTTCCGGCGCTTGGCTTTTCCAATTCAGACCAAAAAACATAAACACAACAAAAATGACATGGACCAACAGTGCCAGCACACCCGCCCAAAACTTCCCTGGCTCATAGTGTGATGAATTTCGCAATACCATCGCACTCATGACGAACTCGAATTGCTCATTTTGGCCTGGCTAGCAAACCGACTTTCTTCACCTGGTGTTGCTGCAAAACATCCATCACAAGCATGACTTCTTCGTAACGTACATTTTTGTCAGCGGCAATTACGACAGGTTGCTCATTATTTTGCACTTGAGTTTGCTTAATAACGACAGCCAATTGATCACGGTCAATTATCTTTGCACCCGCTTTTGTTGAACGATCATTCAGTGTCAGGCTACCATCTTTTTCGATCATTATCTCCAATGGTGCAACCGGTGGTGTTAACGATTTGCCAATCTCTGGCAATTCGATCTGGCCAGGGCTAATCATTGGTGCGGTAATCATAAAAATAATTAACAAAACCAACATGACATCTATGTATGGCACCACATTGATCTCGTTCATAAAACGGCGCCTATCGCGATGTCTAGCCATGCAACTCACCTGCTATCGGCTTCATTCAAACGCCCCGCCGTTGCAACACATTAGACAACTCTTCCATAAAGCTTTCATACCGTGTTGCTAGCTGATCGGTATCACTGGCATAACGGTTATAGGCAATCACTGCAGGAATCGCGGCAAAAAGCCCCATCGCAGTTGCAATCAACGCCTCCGCGATGCCAGGCGCGACATGTGCAATCGTCGCCTGTGTCACATTGGATAAGCCGCGAAAAGAATTCATAATTCCCCATACAGTACCAAACAATCCAATATAGGGACTGACAGATCCAACCGTTGCCAAAAATGACAAATGCGATTCCAATTTGTCCATTTCACGTTGAAAGGTAGCACGCATTGCTCGCCGGGTACCAGCCATCACAGCGCTCTGATTTGCATCAGACTGGTGCTTGTTAAATTCCCGAAAACCCGCTTCAAAAATGCGTTCCATACTTCCACCCGGATAACGTGCATTTCCCGCCCGCTGATATAGTGCATTAAGGTCGGCACCGCGCCAGAAAACATCCTCAAATTCATTACTCTGCTTTATCGCATACTTGATAACAAACAACTTACGAAAAATAAACCACCAAGATAACAGCGACGTAACGAGTAAAAGCGCCATCACCAGCTGTACCGGCAAACTGGCGCTGCTAATAAGATAAAGCAGTGACATATCCTGTGTAATCGTTGCATTCATGATAACTCACCAATTTGCTGACGCAGTGGCATGGGAACACGCATTGGTTTGAGGCTATCCGTGTTCACACACACAACATGGACTGTGGCATTAACCAACTTTACATGATCGCGCAATATCTCCTGGCATATGGTAATACGGCTTCTGCCGACTTCCGAAACTAGCACAGTTACTTGCAGCAGATCATCCAGCACTGCAGGTTTAAAATATTCAATCTCAAGCGAACGCACCATAAACAGCATCTTGTGAATTTGAATCAGCGAGTTCACATCAAACCCCAATTCCCTGAGCCACTCATAGCGGGCACGTTCCATGAAATCCAAATGCGTAGAATGATAGACGACCCCACCTGCGTCTGTATCCTGATAATAGACACGGATAGGAAATGAATAACTATTATTTAACATTCTTGAAGGTTACCTAAATTTTACAAGATTTAAGGTGCAAGGCATTCTATAAAAGAAACCACTAAAAATCCAGACATCAAAGCAATGTCGAAAACCTCAATAACTTTAGTAGAACAAAAAATTGAAAAACAGTGACAAGCGAGACCATTTTCATATCAGAAGAGAAACTGACAAAACCAACCATCAACCACCATTAATATTCGTTATTTACCACTAAACGCTGCAAATTTATCGCACTCGGACTATTATCTCCTAGCTTATCCACTGATTCCTCAATGGCAATACGTGCAGCATCTTTTTCATGAATCAAATAATTCAATGCCGCGATCATAAATGCAACATCAAAATGTCGATTCCCCTGCGCATAATTCAGCTGATTATGATATTCAGCAAGCAGCATATCGATACTGGTACGCAATAACGCATCGATTTTCAAATAATGCAACGAATCAGGGTCAATTCTAAAAGCACGACGCATAGCCCAAGCAGCCTTGTTTAAATCGCCCTGCATAGCAGCTGACAAAGCATAACCCACTTTTGGAACGCCATCATTATGATGTTTCCCTGCTTGGGTAGCAAATACATCAAGCGCTTCCCTTGGGTTATTCTGCCCCAGCAAACGCCAGCCTAAGTCATTGGTCGCATAACTTCCGGCAGTGGTATCAGGGTAACGGGCACTTGCGGAGTTGTAGCTATAACTATTCCCTCCTCCAGCGTAAGACGAGGAAGAATAATATCGTGGCCTATAGGTTGAATAGGAAGGATTGTAATATGAATAGGCGCGTGGCGCGTAATAAGCTGGCGAATATGCATAGCTATAACCGCGCGGATAATAACTATTACTGCGGCGATAACCACCGCTATAGCCCCCGTAAAAACTGCTACCAAAGTGCTGTCTATGACCACCGCCAAAGCGTCTGTGCCCACTCCCGAAGCGGTTATGACCACCGCCAAAGCTCCTGTGCCCGCTCCCAAAGCGGCTATGGCCGCCAAAATGCCTATGACTTCCCCCGAAGTTGCTATGACCGCCAAAATGCCTGCCTTGTCCTGCGTGAGAGCCGGAACCAACATGATGGCCGCCACGTGCCGTTGCATCTGGTATTACAAACACAATTGCACAGAAAGCAAAAATTGCCAGGAGAGTCGGTAACTTAAGCGCATCCACGCTATCATTAGAATGATGATTGGCGCCCATATCAACCTCCAAATCAGTTGCACAGAAAAAACATGCTACCTTTAAATCTTTACTTAAGGCATACTGGCTTTGATTTAGTTCCTTGAAACCTATCGTATAAATACCAACCTTTGTGCCACTAAGCCACCGCGCCGATCACAACCCTATTATTTTTTATTCCCAACCCAGTCAAAACCACAGGCTTTGCATCGGCACCTTAACAAAATGCGAAACCATTCCTATTACGTTGATCCGACACCAATAGCGCTACATGGTATGATTTGAAAATCTATATCACTTCGATCTAGAAAAAACTCGGGCTAACTTGGCTCCAAATTGAACCACGTGACCAGCATCATGATGATAAATAGAAACAGCGACAAACCAATTCGCCACGACAGCATTTTAACCATACGCGTACTTTTACCATCATCCTTATACATATAGTAGAGTGCAGATCCCAGGCTATACAAAATTAATAGAAGTAATATACCAGCAAAAATTTTCAACGATCAATTCCTGTAATTTTTAATATCCGGTGAAGTTTAGCCGAGTTGCCCCTATTATCCAACGGTTATTTGAAAAATAATATTTCGAACAACCAATATGTTCGAATATTACGCCATACTGTATTTTTTTATGATACATACCATTAAACCAAAGGGACGTCGCACCGAGATCCTGCCTCCGGTAATTTTCTTAATGGGTCCAACTGCCAGCGGAAAAAGTAATGTCGCAATGGAAATCGCAAAATTCTTGCCCGTCGAGATTATCAGCGTTGACTCTGCACAAGTTTACCGACACATGAATATTGGTACCGCCAAACCTGATGCTGCGTCATTAAAATTGGTACCTCATCACCTGATTAATTTAATTGACCCCGATCAAGGTTATTCTGCTGCCGAATTCCGTATAGATGCATTAAAAAAAATGCATGAAATTACCACGCGACGCAGGGTCCCATTACTTGTTGGCGGCACCATGCTTTATTTTCGGGTGTTGCAACAAGGACTTTCTGAGCTTCCACCTGCAAACGAAGCGTTACGTTCGACAATAGAAGTAAAGGCTAAAAAAATTGGCTGGCCTGCAATGCATAAAACGCTCAGCGCACTTGACCCAATCATTGCTTCAAACATCAAACCGACTGATAGTCAACGTATTCAACGAGCGCTAGAAGTTTGCTATCTCACCAACCAGCCCATGTCTGAAATTCAAAAAAAATCCAAAGACGCTGATTTCCCCTATCACATGATTAATATCGCGCTCATGCCCAGCGATCGAAGTGTATTGCATCAACGCATCGCGCAACGTTTTAGAGACATGATCGAGAGTGGTTTAATCGATGAAATTCAATCCATCCGCCAACGATTTCAATTGGATGCCGCATCCCCTGCGATGCGTTGTGTCGGTTATCGGCAAGGCTGGCTTTATCTGGACAACAAAATTAATTTGGTTCAATTTGAAGAGATGGGCACTGCTGCAACACGCCAACTGGCAAAACGACAATTAACATGGTTGCGAAATGGGCAACTTAATGAATTAAACGTATTTGATTGTTTGGTGAGAGATCTTTCGGACCGGGTGCTGACTTTTTTACAGGCAACGAAATTGGATGCGACGATTAACCAACAGGCGCAGAAATAGCAACCGTACTCAACCACTAAAAGTGGTTCCCAAAAAACCGGGCAGATTGTTATGTGTTGACATGGACAATATTGAGCAGCCAGGTAACCTTCGCAAACACCAGCAATCGGTTGTTAAATCACTCACATTTGAGCTGCCGCCATCCACTTCAACCACCGATGTAGTGATCACGAAATGGCTGTGCTAACTGTTGGTGTTTTAGTTACATCAATTGGCCTGACCGTTAAGGATTAATACCTAGCCAAAAAAGAGTAGCGCTAAAGACGCTTGTAGATATCCGCTGGGTAGAAAGATAGCACCCTCCTTTTCCTACCCAGTGATTTCCTTAGAAGCGGAAAATACCACTTACTGACAACAATACCTGGCTATCTTTCTTACCATCGTTAAATTGATTACCATTACTAGCACGATCGTATCTGACTTCAGGACGTATGGTGAAGCCCGCTATCGGCGTGTAGTTCACGCCACCCGTCACGGCCCAATAGTTACTGCTAGTACCAGGAGTACCAGTAACCACTCTAACACCATCTTCATCACGGAACCATTCCCCGCGGATGCCAGCGGTTAAGTTATGAAGAACATCATAAAACATATACTGATTAACGCCATACCATTTCGACGAAAAAGGATTCAAAGCAGAACTTTCCTCGTAACCAAAATCACTCTGCAGTACATAATGCAACCTGTCAGTCCAATCGTGCTCTAGCACAATACTACCCATGGTCCGATTGTGGTCATCATTGATGCCGATATCCCTTGTTCTTACGTCACCCGTGATCACGGAAGTGGTTAATGACGTTCCTTCGTCATCCGTGCTATAGGCAACACTACCCAGAAAGTTGGCAGGCTGTTTAAAATTCGAATCCCAGCCAGTTACAACACCACCGGTAACTTCAATATTGTCATTAATTGGGTAAGACAACAACGCACCCGTATGCGTAAATGGTTCGCCATATTGCATGGTGTAGGCATGCGAGAAAAAGAAGTTGCCAGTGGAAGGAACCACTTCATAACCAATTAGCGTATAAAAATGGCCAACCTTTGCAGTAACGCCATTACCGGCTGGTAAAAAGATTTCCCCATAGACCTGTGGAAATATCAAATTTTTATCATTGCTGGTGTTAAGAACATTCGAATCGAAATTGCGTGCCGATGAAAAATGGGCATCGGCTCCATACATCACATCAGCACGAAAACCAAAACTGATAGTATCCGTGCTTCTGTCTGCTTCACGCTCAATGAAACCATAAACCTGATGCAACCTGAAATTATTGGGTTTCTCATTAAAAGTAACTGGCCCATTACGGTTATCACTTGGATCTCTAGGATTGCCGGCAAAACCAATTTCAGTAAAACCACCGAACTTAACACCCAGTGATTGCATGAAATTTGTTTCGTTATATTTAAAACCCGTCAAGCTCTCAACTAGACCCGTATCAAGGGGCTGTTCTGCTTGATGAGTTTCATGCCCAAAAAGTGGGTCTTTATCCCCCCTTTTAAGCCCATATCCTCCTTCCGCAAATGCATAAGATGAAAAAAGAAATGCGCCGCACAAAGCAAGCGTCATTTTTTTTAGTTTTTTATGATGAGTTAGCAACACGTAAACCTCCACTCTTTTGGTAATTTCTTGGAATCATGATCGATGCGTTATCGATGTGTTAACGCACACCTTCCTAAAACTAGTCTGAATGCACGAGAAAAAAACCTTGTCATACACAGGGTAAAGGTTACTTAACGCATGAACTACATGCAAACGGTTTAGCGCTTTTTACGTTAATTGTTCAGTATTTTAGATAAATGTGTATCTCAAATGAGACAGTCATAGATTCATGTTGCCATTCCTTAATACTCTCGAAAAATAATTGCAGTACTACGGACACCAGATAAAGCACAAACAGGCGATTAGGAAGAACCAAAGAAAACCCTTTGCGGATGCGACTACAATGAGAAAATGAATCGGGAAATAAAAGGTTGTATCAACTACGCAACTTAGGAAGCCCATATCACTCCGAAAAAAATTCGCGTGCTTTATCCATCCATGATTTATGACGCGGACTGTGACGGGAATTATCTTGCTGGCTCAATTCTTCCAGTTCATGCAGCAATTCCTTCTGGCGCGCCGTCAATTTAACCGGTGTTTCTACCGCAACATGGCACAGCAGATCACCATTACTATGGCTACGTACACCTTTTATACCTTTTCCGCGCAAACGAAAAATTTTGCCGGTCTGGGTTTCCGATGATACTTTTATTTTTGCGTGGCCATCAAGCGTAGGGACTTCTATTTCCCCACCAAGTGCAGCAGTACTGAAGCTAATCGGTATTTCACAATGCAGATCATTACCATCGCGCTGAAATACTGAGTGGCTTGCCAGGTGAATAACGACATAAAGATCACCGGGCGGACCACCATTGGCCCCTGCTTCACCTTCACCAGACAAACGGATCCGATCACCATCATCCACACCAACCGGTATTTTTAC
>Ga0224496_10002148_pt1 | contig 11829 bp, 28 predicted proteins | sample SF_Jul11_sed_USG_2_FD_168127 | JGI IMG/M metagenome (GOLD analysis project Ga0224496, IMG submission 168127) | Sediment microbial communities from San Francisco Bay, California, United States - SF_Jul11_sed_USGS_8_1 | ecosystem: Environmental > Aquatic > Marine > Sediment | place: USA... | reverse complement strand
TAATATTAGAAAGGATTTTGAGGAAAGAGCTAAAAAACTTTATAACAAGGCAAAGCAAACACAAGATAAGACAGTTTCGGAATACTCACGATTGAGCAAGAAATATAAATTAGACCCAGCAAACGTGATAATTGATCTTGAGAGTGAAGCCGCTCCGTTGCCTCAAGGCGTTACGGAAGATGACGTAGCTGAAACAATGCGGATTCATGGTGTAACACGACAGCAGGTATTGGATAGACTAAGGGGGCAATAATGGCAGGTAGAGACCTATTTGCAGCAATGGCGCAACCTGTACAAGAACCCGTACAACAACAAGCGCCTATATCACAGCCAACAGCGCAGCCAGCAAGGGGCAGGGACTTATTTGCAGTTGCTCCCCCTGAACAGCCTGAAGCAGTTGAAGAAAGCATGTTGCCTAGCTTATCCAAGACGGCTAAAAGCGTCATACCTAGTGCTATACAATATGGCAAAAACATTGCTCAAGCCGTTACTCAGCCTATACAAACTGCCGAAGCTTTAACAGGTTTAGCCGTAGGCGGTATTCAGAAGCTATTACCAGTGCCGGAAGATGAATTTATTATCTCACCACAAGGTAGAAGGATATATACATCAGGGAAAGATCAGCGGCAAAAATGGGAAAGCTTTAGCGATGCGATGGGAGAGCGCTATGGTGGATGGGATAAGATAAAGAATACTATAGAAACAGACCCAGTGGGCTTTATAGGCGATGCGGCAGCGGTTATGATGCCAGTAGGTGGGGCAGTGGGGAGGGCAGGGGCAGTTATAGAGCCGGTTACAGCGGTTAGGAATATCATAGGGGCAGCGGGTAGAAAATTAAGTCCAGCCGCACAGAAAAAGCTTTATATTTCAGCCTTGAAAATGACTACTAGCAAGAAAGTGTCAACAGCCGAAAGAGCGGCAAGGGCTGAAACTGGTATATCTAAAGGCATTTTGCCAACTAGTCAAGGGCTGAAGAAATTAAATAGAGAGATAAGGAAAACAGACTTGCAAGTACAGAGAGCTATTAATAAAGGTAGCAGGGCAGGAGATACCGTCTCAATAGAAGCTATATTAAAGCCAACTGCAAAGATTAGAGAAAAGGCAAAGCATTCTATGGATAGAGAGTCAATACTAAATACCGTAGATAACGTGGAAGCTGAATTGAGAAATCATCCTGATTTAGTTAATGGCAGGATACCGACAAAGAGTGCGAACGAAATTAAAAAAAGGGCGTGGGCTGATTTAGATGGTAAGTTTGGAGAAGCTCAAGCGCTTGAGATAGAAGCTAGAAAGGCTATAGGAAGTGCGGCAAGGCAGGAACTAGAAAAGCTCTATCCCAGAATAGGCGCTTTAAATAAAGATTCAGGAGCGATGAGAGGTTTACGGGATTCTGTAGAGGCTTCTGTAAAAAGACTTGAAAATAATAATGCCATAAGTTTAAGCGATTGGATAATATTGAGTGGCGCAGGGGCCGCTAGTGGTGTCGCTGGTGGGGCGGGGGCGGTTGCATTAAAAAAGATTATATCCAGCCCAAGCGTTAAAGCAGCGTCGGCCTTTGCATTAAGAAAGGCGAGTAAGGCTATGAAGACAGGGGAAGGGCTAGCCGCACCTGCACAAGTAGCTGAAAAAGGTGGAAGGATAGAAGAAACTCAAACACAAAGGAGTGAATAATGGCTAGATGGATAAAACCTTATGAACAAGTATTTGATTTAAACGGAGATCCCCTCCCAGGCGCTAAGTTATATTTTTACGAATCGCTAACAGTTACACCTAAAGACACATATTCAGATGAGGCATTGACTACCCCTAATACCAACCCTGTTATAGCCGATAGTCAGGGGCAATTCGGGGATATATTCCTAAGTGGTGCGTATAGTTGCAAGCTCACTAATGCAAATGACGTTACGCAGCCTGATTATCCGGCAGAGATAGCGGCAACGGCAGATACGGCAGCAAGTGTGTTGCTAACTGGTAATCAGACGTGGGCGGGAGAAAAGACAGCTACAGACAAGTTTGCCGTCAAGATGGATACTCCTATATATGAATTGGAAGAGAATGACGCTCCTGTTAATAATCGGATATGGCAGTTTGTAGTTGCAGCAGAGCAGTTTATATTTAGGCTGGCGAACGATGCAAGAGGCGCTTTTACTAGCATATTCACAGTAGATAGAACTGATAATACTGTAGATACTGTTAATTTCTTACCTACTAATTTACAGCATAATGGCGTTGCTATGTATGCCGCAATAGATGAGGATAGTATGATTTCAGATAGCGCAGTAAGAGTCCCTACACAACAAAGCACTAAGGCTTATGTAGACGCAAAGGCTGGTCCAGTTATAGTAAATATAGGGGCTTGGAACATGGATACTAGCGCTCAAGCAACTGTAGCTACGGGATTAAGTTCTGAACAAATAGGTAAGGTAAGGGGTATCAGTGGAGTAGTTAGATCAGATAGCGCCACTACAGCACATTGGAATATAGCTGCTGGATATTGGCCTAGTGAAACACATGATTTGCATATGTCTCAAGCTATAGGATCAACAGGGAGTGTAATCATAGATAGAAAAACCGGGGGGCTTTTTGATAGTGCTAGTTTTGATTTAACCGCCTTTACTCTTAATGCTGCGGCTGCTGTAGATAAAGGTTCTGGCCTTGTTGGTATACCTATAACAGCGCATAGTTTTAAAATAGGAGACGAAACTACAATAGCCGGAACTACAAATTATGATGCTACTTATACAATCATTAGCTTCACTACTAATGAAATAGTAATAACTGCAACATATGTAGCGGAAACTTTTGCCGGCACTGAGACAGCTTCTTTCTCAAGAGGCTGGGTAATGATAACATTAGAGCCATAAGGAGAATAGAATGCCTAAGAAACCAGTTAAAATAATATTGAAGTTTAGCAATAACAGCAAGCCGTCTGAATCTCATAGTTCTGGTAAAAAGAAGCCGCCTCGAAAAAGCGGACCAAGTGAAGGTGATAAAAACGGGGGAAGTAAGCCTCCCAGAAAGTTGAAGCCATAATGGCCCCCGAAAAGCTAATTATAGACCCTCTTGCAGTGCCGGTGTTACTAGGTATGGCGGGCAGAGTAAAAGGGCTTGTAATTACTAAAGGGATAGCAATGTTAGGTACATCGGCCTTTACGCTAGCCTTTTCAGTGGGTGTATTTTATGAGCAGATGTCTGATATGCAAGGCCGTTTTGCCGTATTAGAAAAGCATGTAGAAATGATGCAACATAATATGACAGAGATACAAAGATCACAAGCTATCATGAACAATAACATGGTTCACATGACTAGCGATATAGAAGACCTAACGGCTCAAGCGTCAGAGATATTTGCCCATAAAAGGAAAATAAGGAAATGATATGGAAACTTTAGAAGAACAACTCATACGGCATGAAGGGTATAGGCGATTCCCTTATAAATGTTCTGCCGGTAAGTTAACTATAGGCATAGGTAGAAACATTGATGACGTAGGTATATCAAAAGATGAGGCTATACATTTGCTGGAGAATGACATTAAACAGTGCAAGTATGATCTTCATGCTAGATATCCGGTAATAAAAACATTGGATGAAACTAGGCAGAATGTTCTTGTTAATATGTGCTTTAATCTTGGCATTGTACGAATTGCACAATTTAAAAAGATGTGGGCGGCGCTTAGGGTTCAAGACTTCCCTGAAGCCTCAAGACAGATGCTTGACAGCAAATGGGCGAAACAAGTAGGCAAACGGGCCGATGAATTAGCTGAGATAATGAAGACTGGAGAACAATTATGTTAAATTTCATTACAGGTATATTTGGTAAAGGTGATACAGTAGAAAAAGGTTTGGATATGGCAGGGAAGGGATTGGATGCTATGTTCTTTACTGATGAGGAAAAGTCAGTAGCTAATCAAACTATTTTAGATTGGAAATTAAAGTGGATTTCAGCTACGGGAGCGCAAAGTGTAGCCCGTAGGGTTATTGCATATATGATCGTGGCTCTATGGTCGTTTATGGTCGTTCTAGGGGTAGGTTTGGAACTTATGAACGCTACAACTAAGAGTGAATATGTATTTAATGTATTAAAGAATATTGTTAATTATCCCTTCATGCTGATAATAGGTTTTTACTTTGCAGCCCATATGGTAAGAGCTAACAAAAAATAATTACCTCCTGAGCCTTCCTTCCTCCTTTGGCCCTCTGGCTTTTCACCAGACGGGCCTTTTTTATACACTGTCCATGCCTCTTAACAATGCACACTTTGGGCAGTTTTTTATTGCTTACAATTTATTTTAAATAATTAAAAATAGTTCTTGACTTCCTTTTTTAATAATGTAATAATTAGGCATAACTTAAATTAATGGAGGTAAAAATGAAAATAGGCATAAAGAAAGAAGTTGAAGTTGAAGCAAAGGAACTGCAAATATATTGCAAAGTGACTGATAGGTTTACCGCATCTCTGCACGATCAAGACGGAGTACAAATTTACTCTCAAGATGATGGGTATGTGCCCAGCTTGATGCCAGGTCAGCATTATGGTGATTATGTTATTTTAAATATAGACATAGACACTGGACAAATAACAAACTGGGTTAAGCCAACGGAAGCCCAGATAAAAGAATTTATTAAAAATGATGATGAATAAGGGAGACCACATGAAAGAAATAGGCGAAAAGCTAAGAAGGGCAAGAAAGGACAAAGCTCTAAGAATGGTAGACGTTCAGACTCAAACCGGAATCAGCACGGCAACCTTGACGGCCATCGAAACAGGGCGGCATATCAATTTCACAACAGGCACATTGAAGAAGCTGGCTGATTGCTACGGTAAAGATATTGTAATTAATTTGGAGGCTACCAATGACCAAAAAACAGACAGCATTTGAATATCTCAAGCGAGTAAAAAAGGCAACAAGTCTGCAAATAAGGGAACTGGTAAACACCGTCGCTGCTGGCTCAATGATTGCAGATTTACGCAAGATGGGATGCCATATTAAAAGCAAGCATTTATACACTACGGATGAAAATGTTCATGTTTGGGAATATGAGTTATTAAGCTGGCCTGCAAAATTATATGTTAAATAGGAGGCTCCAATGAAATACATTGTACACAAAGGAAACCGCTGTCTGGAAGAGATAGATATATTTTGCGAAACTTCATCTATCAGCCACAGCGTCAGGGCTGAAAAGCTTGGCATATTGGATAATGTAATCTCAGCCGGATTTCTAAAGTTTGAAGAGGATGGAAGTGTCCATTGTGGCGGCTTCTCTAACAGCCTTTCTGATAAATTAGGGAGGGCAGTTACTAGCAGGGGCGCGGCAGATGAACAAGTTTTTAAAATCCATAATACAATATCAAAGAGGTGGTAATCATGGCAAGCTTAAAAGAAAGGCCGAATCCAATACCTAACGTAATACAGAATATATTTGACACGATGTTCCCCGAACCAAAGAACGACAGCCGCGAAGAGGACAAGCAAGAGGGTAGGCAAAAGGAGAAGAAGAGGAGGGATGATGAGTAGGGAAATAAAATTAAGGCAACCATTATTTTTAGACGGTAAATTTAAATCATGGCATTACTGGGGGCATATCAAAGGAGGTTTTATCAGCCCCGTTGCTGGTGATCTTGAAAGAGAATCACAACAATATACTGGCCTGAAAGATAAGAACGATAAGGAGATATATGAGGGCGATATAGTTGTATGCGATGCCGCTAAAGAAGCTGGTTATCCTATGCTTGAACGTAATATAGTCATATGGTATAGAGATAGATTCCAGCTTAGTATGTATAGCGCAAATTGGTATTTTTGGGCAGAAATGGAAATCATCGGCAACATATATGAGAATCCAGAGTTGATACCATGATTGAACCAAGGCCATACTCTCATATATTACCATATACATGCTGCCCAGAAGATCAGGCTGTAGGTTGCGAATCTTGCCTTGGTGAATCGGAATGTATGATAGAAGCGCATGAGTATGACAAATGTTGGGAGTTGCCAAACTTTGGCCTTACCTGTGAAATATGCGTCAAAGAAGAGAAAGACAGACGAATGATGGAGGGGGAATGATGAAGAAAGGATTAATGACAGAAATAGATTGGGCCTATATAGGCGCATCACTAGCGCAAGAAGGCGATGATAACCAGGCAAAGTTCTTAAAAGCATTTGTTAAGGAATGTAAATCATGGGGAACTAATTACCAAGTTGAACTACAATTAGCTGGCGTTAATCATTTATTGACAGATGAAGAAAAAGAAACTCTTTCGATGTTAAGCTACAAGGAGGGGGAATGATAAAACCAGTATATAAGTTTGTAAGAGAAAAGCAACCTCATTGTCCACAATGTGGCGATAGGCTGTCAGGTAATAATTCCATTGCGCTGCCTTATAGGTGTTCATGTGGTATATGGAAGGTAGACTACACATCACAGTATCTTACATTTAAAATAGAGGAGAAGAAAGATGCTAAATATGTATGAATTAAATGTTGAATATTCAGTACTTAATAAAATGATAGATAAGTATGCTGAAGAGAACGGGGGAGACATAACTGATTTCCCCCTTAATGACGAACTTGAACGCCTGGAAGGTGAACGCAATGAAAAGCTTCTAAATTTAGCTGTATGGGTCAAAGACCTTAAAGGGCAGGCTGAGGCATGGAATAAAGAAATTAAGCGCTTACAGGCAGGCCAGAAGGCTTTAATCAACAAGGCTGAAGGTATTAAAGAGTTTATTGACTACAATCTACAAAAGGGGGAGAAATTATCAGATGTGAGGGCTTCTTTGAGTTATCGGAAATCTACTCAAGTGGTGCTAGATGTTCCAGTTGAAGACTTGCCGCCTGAAGTAGTAAAGATATCCTTTACACCTGACAAGACGTTAATTAAGAAGGTTATTGAAAGCTCGTCCGATTGCGACTACGCACATTTACAGGAAAATCATAGCTTGCAAATTAAATAATTAAAGATGTGGAGGGATGAAGATGACTAATGAATGGTTTGATAAAATAATGGCGATAATATCAACACACGATGAAGGTGACGGAGAATATTGCGATACTGGCGAGGATATGGATTGGTATTGTAGGAGCCGGTGTATTGAATCGGCAAAAGAAAGGCTACAGAAAGCATTTGATGATGGCGAAATTTAATTTAATTATTTTCTTGACTTACCCTTTCATATGAACTACAATGATTCATACATAGCAAGATAACAGTTGGTGAGAACTGGGTATATATCAAGCATGTTTTTGTCTCACGGCAAAGACTTAAAGCCCTTTTAGGTTGCTCACCCAGCCTATTAGGGCTTTTCACTTTTAAGGGATTAATCATGAAGATAGTTAATAGAAAAGTTAAGTTTGCAAGGGAAAGGGGTAAAGAAGCATACAAAGCCGGAATAGATTTGACAAAAAACCCTTACCGAGTCTTTACAAATAAGGGCGGCTCAATTTCCTTGTCGGCAATGTGGGAAGTGGGCTGGAAAATGGCAGAGCTTGAAGAAAAAGACCCTGATAAATTTAGAGAATTAAACAAAGGAGAGTAAAATGGAAATAACAAAACAAAGAATTGAATCAAGAAGCATTAATTATATTTCCATTGGCTTATACACTGAATCAGGCTGCGATCCAAAAGAAGGGGAATACTCCCTGTCAATATTTAGTTTCTTAGGTTCTTTAGATATATCCAGAGCAGGCGGGGTAGATGATATTTCGCTCATTAAGGAATGTATAGAGAATGATCTTGATTTTGACAAATTGCCAAAGGAGGGTATGACGGAAATCATATTAAAAGAGTCAGGAGAATGGGAAGATGTTTTTTGGCATAAATACTATGTTATTGAAAGAGTTGTGGCTAATGAAGTTTAAAATAAGATAATGGAGGGTAAGATGGAAGAGTCAGAGTATATTAAACTTTTAGAAGAATGGAAAGTTACTGGAATGGAGTTAATTAAAATTCAAGCAGACACGATTAAAGACCTTAGAGAATTGATCGAATTAATCAAGGCAAACAATAAACAATAGGAGTATATATGAACGTAATCAAACAATTAAACAGGAGGATTCAATGGGTTTAATAGCAAAGGAAGAGGGTGGAAATTTTGAAATGGTTCCAGCAGATACATATGTTGCTAGGTGTTACAGGGTTCTTGATCTAGGAACTCACCATGATGAAAAGTGGGATAAAGATGTTCATAAGGTGGCTATATCATGGGAGCTACCTACGGCCCTAATGGAGACAGGAGACTATGCAGGAAAGCCTTTCAGTATTCATAATAGATACACCTTATCCTTGGCAGATAGGGCCATACTAAGAAAGGATCTTGAAGCATGGAGAGGGAAAGCCTTTACAGAAGAAGAGTTATCCGGTTTTGATGTAAGCAAATTGCTTGGAGCTACTTGCATGATAAATGTAGTTCATTCATCTGATGGAAAATATGCGAATATCTCCAGCATAATGAAACTACCTAAAGGGATGGAATGTCCTGACGCTGTTAATGAAGCCTTGTTTTTAGACTTGGATAACTTCGATCAGGAGGTATTTGATAAGCTCCATGAAAAAGTACAGGATTTCATAAAAAAGTCTCAAGAATATGAGCAAATAGAAGCTCTAGGAATCAATAGCCAAGGGCAAAGAACGGCAAGTGAAGATGGTTTTGCTGACGATGACATCCCCTTCTGATCTAGTTTCCATAAGTGGTAACATCAAGCCACTATAAACAAATTGGATGCGTGATAAAGCGGGGAAACCTTTGGAATGTTGCTGACGTAACGGGCAAGCTGGACACATAACCAGCACTTTTGATGGGGATGAGAGATCATAGGGAATGGTCCCTGCTTTATCTGGTAGATTAAGCCCCCATCAAACTTTTAATGAGCTTGGGTGGGCTGATTAAAGGGATAACGATGAACTCAGGGGGCCATGAACCAAGCCCACTGAAAAACGAAACCGCTAATATGGCTCCCTTGTAGTGCTGTGTTATATTTGCCGGTGGGGAAAGAGATCATGAAAAGATTATCAGTTGAAGCAAAGTTGAGAGCATATAACACTGCAATTAATGACTTGAAAGGTGCAGAAGTTGACCAAGGGGATGATATGGCAGAAGAGGAGATGGCTGCTATGCGGTGGCTTGCGAATAAGCTAGATCGAGAATGCCAGCGTTGGTATAACTTGCTGAAGAAAACATAACAGAGTAACTAAACGGCTGCATGAGTAGCCATAAGCTAGGAGGAAATGGAAAAATGAAGACATTAAAAACCAAGAAGATATTTCTAATTGCAGTCCTTTTCAGTGTTGGGTTGGGCGGCTGCGCTATTGAAAAAGAACAGATAGAACTCTGTGAAAAGTTATGCGAACCTAACGGAGGATTAGCGAAAATACAGGAAGCTCCTTTCGGATTCCATTGCTTCTGTGCTAATGGACTAGCAGACACTATCCAATAGGGAGCCGCCCAACATGAAAGCTCAATGGCTTGGTGCCATTGGCAAGGAGGATCGAATGGACGAAAAAGAAAATAGGTCAACAAGTCCTTTGCAGCATGGGGTTAAGCCTTATGATCGTATATTGCTGACAAAGCTAGAAGGAGAAGGTTTTTGGAGGATAATTTTAAATCCCAGATGGGATTATTTCACCAAGGCAAAGAACAGCCTTCTCCAAAATGAATGCGTTGAATATGCTGAGACAAAAAACGGCCCATCTAGGGATAGAATGATTCGGGTATCTGACATTGAAAAATATGGAATAAAAGCAGTGGAACTGGAAGAAAGCCTAATATTGCGCAGGGATGAGGCAGAGGCTTAACAAACAAGCTAACCCTGTTGGCTGAACGGAGTGAAGACAATCCGCTGGTTGAGCGACAGGGTTATAAACGGAGGACATTATGGCAAAAGAAGCGTTCAAGGAGTTAGTAAAAAAGTATGCTGACGGCAAACCAATCTGCAACTGTGGAGAAGCCTATTTGACAGCCTGTGGAGTTGGCTCAATTTGGAATGAAGAAAAACAAAGGCGTGAAGACAGGACAGACCTATTAACTTGCAAGGCTGGATGTAGCGCCGCACAGATAGATGCTAAAGAGTATATTGCGGAGAGAGTACTGCAAGACCTGGCGAGTTTATAACATAAAAAATCAGGCGCACCGTTAGGTGTCGCTCTGCATTGCGGGGTTAGGTTTTGACCCTGCGCTTGGCGCGAAGTGACAATGGAGATTTTATGAACGAAAAATTATACACTTTAAGAATAAGACAAAAGTATCCTTTGGATATGCTGGAGTATTTTTCTGATCTTAGAATTAAGCAATGGTATGACTTTTGGGAGGGGCAAGTATATGTGGCTTTTTCTGGGGGGAAAGATTCGACTGTTTTATTGCATAAAGTCCGTAGATTGTTTCCAGATGTTCCGGCTGTTTTCTCTGATACAGGGCTGGAATATCCAGAGATAAGAGCGTTTGTTAAGACCATTGACAATGTTGTTTGGATGCGACCTAAGATGAATTTTAAACAGGTGCTTGATAAGTATGGTTTTCCTATCTTGAGTAAGGAAATATCAATGGGTTTCGACAGGTACAGGAATACGAAAGACCCAGTTCAAAAAGACTTGAGAATCAATGGAGGGATAAACCCTACAAGTGGCAGGAAGCAACAAAGAAGCATTCCGGTTAAATGGCAATATCTTTTGGATAGTGGTTTTATGTTTTCAGAGAGATGCTGCGATGTATTAAAAAAGGAACCTTTCAAAAGATATGAAAAGGAAAGTAAAAGAAGGCCGTATGTTGGCACAATGGTTGTAGAAAGCCAAGCGAGAAAGAAGGCCTACGCAAAAAGTGGGTGCAATTCTTTTACGGATAAAGGGCAAAGTAAGCCTATTTCGTTTTGGACAGAGGCGCATATCTGGGAGTATATTAGAAAGCATGATCTGCCATATTCAGAAATATATGATATGGGGGAAACTCGAACGGGCTGCATGTTTTGTATGTTTGGGGTGCAGATGGAGTCAAAGCCGAATAGGTTTGATAGAATGGCGGTGACTCATCCTAAAGAGTATAATGCTTGCATGGAGAAATACGGCATGAGGCCAGTGCTTGAGCTTATCGAAGCTGGAAGCGCACCTGCACAAGCAACCATGCCTTTTATGTAGGATGGTTTTGCGCGGGTTTTGAACCTAACAACCAAGGTCAGCAGCGCCGTCAGGCGTCCGCTGGAGCGACATGGTTATGTTTGGAGCTTATTAAAGAGAAAAGGAGGTGTTAACGTGGGGTATCCAACTTATATAGATGTTTTAAAAGAACTCATACAATGTGAAGCGGCAGAAAAATGCACCGTGGCAAATTGCCCCCACATGGATGCGAGCGTGTCGCATTTTGTTGTGCAAGATGACCCGATGGCAGTGAACAGTTGTTCTGCATCATGTGATGTAGCGGGTGGAGTGAAGGGGGCAAGGTGTGTAGGGGTAAAAACATAACAGAGACGCTAAGCTGCTGGCTGAGCAGCACCAATGGAGGAAACGATGGAAGAACAAAAAAGCACCACAAAAGAAACCGCCCCTAGCCAGTCCGATCTTGAGCAGTGGGTTAGCACGGAAGGCCCATTAGAGCCGGTACATGGAAGCACCTATTGCAAGTATAGTCTGCTGGAAAATAACCAAGCTAGATTATACCGTAATCAAGAAAAGATATATGGCAAATTAGAAGAGATATTATCTCTAATTAAGAAAGAGTGCTAACAAGATTGATAACCAGCGGCAGGAAACGAACACTTAAAAAGCAGAATGGCTGTTAGCCGTCTGCGTTAATTAGGGGGTTATAATTTTATGAGTGTAGAAAGAGACATAAACAAAAGGTGG
>Ga0224496_10002147_pt1 | contig 11841 bp, 7 predicted proteins | sample SF_Jul11_sed_USG_2_FD_168127 | JGI IMG/M metagenome (GOLD analysis project Ga0224496, IMG submission 168127) | Sediment microbial communities from San Francisco Bay, California, United States - SF_Jul11_sed_USGS_8_1 | ecosystem: Environmental > Aquatic > Marine > Sediment | place: USA... | reverse complement strand
CCGGGATCACCATGAAGGGGATCGCTGTGGAAGTGGCTCGTAAAGTCGAGACCCAAATCATTCGGAGTATTAACGAAGCGCAACAATTAGCCACGATTCCCTTTATTAGAAGTGCGGTGATTAACTCGAATCAGAGCTATGTGTATAAAAACACCGAGGAAATTCAGGCTTTGATTCAGGGATGGCAAGATAGTTGGCAAGCCCAATCCACTCAAGACGAATTTCCGGTTTTTATTAATAAATATGCGACGGATTATCTGACGCAATGGCATGCGATTCGAAAGTCGGATTATTTAGCGATTGTCGTGGTGGATAATAAAGGAGCCTTGGTGTTGAGCTCATTCCCCCAGGTAGGATTTTTCCATGGGAACAGTCTTTGGTGGCAGGCGGTGATGCAGCAGGGAGAGACGCAGGCATTTGTCAGCGACTTATCCTTTGACCCTGGTTTTGGGACCCATGTGCTCAATATTGGTGTGCCCATTTTGGATGATGCTCGCGAGAAGAGGGTTGGGGCGATTAGTATTCTCTTGCGCCGCGATTCGTTGTTTCGTTCCATTTCTGAAGTGGCGGCCGGAAAAACGGGGCATGCCATGTTGGTGACGACTGATGGGATTCCTATTCTTTGTCCCACGCTTTCTCTGGAGGAGCATACGGTGCCAGCGAGTATTGTCGGGGCGTTTCAGCAAGGAATAGCCGGTTGGTTAGTGGCTGACCCTGATGCTCACGGTGCCCGGCATGCCATTGTGGGATATGCGCCGTTGCATTTGGGGGTTCCCTTGGCCTCTGTGAGCTTTGGCGGAAAATCCTGGCAGATGTTAGCGAGTCAAGATCCATCAGAAACCTATGCACCGTTGGATGAATTACTAATCAAGGTCTTGTCCTACGGTGTGGCCGTCTTTGTCATTTTGTGGGGCGTGGGCATTGTGGTGGCTGGTCGTATTGTGAGGCCGATTCAAGCTTTATCAGAGGGGGTTGAACAATTTAGTCATGGCAACTTAGCTGAGCACATTGATATTCGTACCGGCGATGAAATTGAACGGTTGGCTGAAACCTTTAATGCTATGGCAGACAATCTCCAACGCTCGTTTTCTCAATTAAATCAAAAGGTCGCAGAGGTAGGACGATTGGAGGAGAAATATCGAGATTTGATTGAGAATGCTCCGGAAATGATTCATCAATTAGATCCGTCCGGACGGTTTGTTCATGTCAATAGCACGGAATTACAGAAGTTGGGATATTCACTGCCCGAAATGCTGGAGATGGCGTTGTGGGACATCGTTCCTCCGGAACAGCGCGGTGCTGTGAAAGCCTATGTGCAGGGCCTAGCCTCGGATGGTGCTCGTACTATTGAAACGGTTTTTTGCACACATTCGCAACGACTGATTGATGTAGAAATCCATTCCACAACCTTGGTAGATCCTGGTACGCAATCGGTGGTGTATTCACGAGGGTTTGTTCGGGATATTACGGATAGAAAAGCGTTGCAGCGGGAGGTTGAACGTCACACCAATCAACTGGAAGATCTGGTGACAGAACGGACGCAACAGTTGTCCGATTCCGAGGCTGGGTATAAAGCGTTGTTTAATTTGGCGGCAGATTCTATTTTTGTGGTAGATCTTGAAGGGAAGGTGTTGGATATCAATGCTCGAGCTCGAGACATTTTAGGCTATGGTCCCTCAGATTTGGCTGGCGATTCTTTTGTGAAGCTGGTCGCGACAGATTTTCAAGAGGCCAGCCGAAATTTACTAGAACGTGTCAGTCACGGTGAGCCTCAAGTGCCTACCACGGAAATTGAAACCTCTGATCGACAGGGGCGGCTCAGGTCAATGGAGATGGATCTTGTTCGAATCGATATGGGGCCGCGCTCATCTATCATGGTGCAGTTGCGGGATATAACGGAGCACAAAAATCTTGAAGATACCCTTCAGCGGTATAATGAAGCGTTGGAAGAAAAGGTGATTGAGCGAACGCGGGAGATTGAGCAGGCGAAGGTGTATATTGAGAGTTTATTAGAAAATGCGAATGACGTTATTTACACCTTAGATGTTGATTTGCGGTTCACCTATCTCAATGGCAAAGTCGAAGCTTGGGGGTATCAAAAAGAAGATTTAATCGGGAAACCGTTTCTCTCCTTACTGTCCAAACGGTTTCGGAGTCGGCATTTAGAGGAAACGTTGGATATGGGGGCCAAGCAAGACTATGAAGTGGAGATTGTGAGCCGACATGGAGAATTACGGTCTGTATTGGTGAGTGTGGCGCCCCTGCTGAATGATGAGGGGGGGCAAATGGGAGTCTTGGGCATTGCGCGGGATATTACCGAACGCAAGCGGTTGGAGCAGCAGGTCCAGAATTCGGAGCGCTTGGCTTCCATCGGGCAATTGGCAGCAGGGGTGGCCCATGAAATCAATAATCCCTTGGGTGGTATCTTGAATTGTCTGTACAATATTCGAAAGGGCACTTTGACGCCTGAGCGGGCACAAGAATATTTGCATTTTATGGAAGATGGCTTGCAACGGGTGCAACGCATCGTGCGGCAGCTTTTAGATTTCTCTCAGCAGCGTGAGCTGGAACTTGCTTTAGCGAATCTTCACCCCATTCTTGACCGTGTAGGGGTGTTAACTGAGCATGTCTTTGTTGAACGGCAGGCCGTCCTGGAAAAGCATTATGATGAGTCTCTCCCTTCGTTAATGATTGATGCTCCGATGATTGAGCAGGTACTCATGAATCTGGTACTGAACGCAGTCCAGTCGTTGCAGAAAGGAGGGCATGTGAGTCTGACAACACGCAAACACGACGATGCCTGTGAAATTCTTGTCGAAGACAATGGCTGTGGTATTGCCTCACACGTGCGCCCTCATATCTTTGATCCATTTTTTACGACCAAAGGCACGGGGGAAGGCTCAGGTTTGGGGCTGTCGGTGAGTTTAGGTATTGTGCAACGGCATGGTGGTGAAATGTTAGTCGAGAGTGAAGAGGGGAAAGGCACGAGGTTTACGGTTCGATTGCCCTTGATACGATCTCGAGTACCCTCAACGGTTAAGGTGCACTCATGAAGCATGGTTCGATTCTGATTATTGATGATGAGCCGTTAATGCGGGTGTCCATGGTGGATGCGCTGACGGCAATTGGCTATGAGGTCCAGGAAGCCAGTACGGGTCTTGAAGGATTGGAGCGATTGCAGGCTTCTCGATTTAATTTGGTTATTACCGATTTGCGATTGCCCGGGGCTGATGGGCTTCAGATTGTCGCTCAATGCAAGGCGCAATGGCCTGCTACCGAAGTGATTGTAATTACCGCCCATGGTTCGGTCGATACCGCCGTGCATGCCATGAAAGGTGGAGCCTACGATTACATTACCAAGCCATTTTCCATGGATGAATTATTGTTGAGCGTCGAACGTGTGTGTGCTGTGGTGGCCTTGCGCGAAGAAAACCGTGTGTTACGTGAGGAGTTAGAGCATAAATTCAGTTTTCAAGGGATCGTGGGGAAAAACGAGCGAATGCATCAGGTTTTGGAGAAGGTTAAGTTGGTGTCGAACACGGATTCTACCGTGTTAGTGGTTGGGGAAAGTGGAACGGGAAAGGAGTTAATTGCCAATGCAATTCATGCCAATAGCGCCAGACGCAAACATGCCCTGGTCAAAGTGAGTTGTGCCGCCCTTCCTGAAACGCTCTTGGAAGCGGAATTATTTGGTCACGAAAAGGGCGCATTTACTGGAGCGATTCGACAGCGCCGTGGCCGTTTTGAGTTAGCTCATCAAGGAACTTTATTTCTGGATGAAATTGGAGAGATTGCCCCGGTTGTCCAAATAAAGCTTCTTCGGGTCTTGCAGGAGCGTCAGTTCGAGAGAGTGGGTGGTAATGAAACAATTGAAGTTGATGTACGGCTGGTGTGTGCGACGCAAAAGGACCTTCGGAAGGAAGTGGAGCAGGGACGATTTCGTGAAGATTTGTATTACCGCTTGAATGTTGTGCCGGTGCAGATTCCCCCGCTGCGGGAGCGGCGTGAGGATATTTTGACCATTGCGCAACATTTTTTAGAAACAATGGCGATTCGAAATCATCAAGAACCCAAGACGTTGTCTCGGCAAGCTCGGGAAGTGCTCTTTCGGTATGGGTTTCCTGGCAACGTTCGTGAACTAGAAAATACGATTGAGCGGGCGGTTGCCTTGGCCCAGCAGTCTCAAGAAATTCAGATCGCAGACCTTTGTGGACAAAGCCAATGCCCGTATTTAGGAGGGGAACCTCAAAAAGACTGTGGGTTTTGTGGAGACCTTGGTGGTAGAGCAAAGCTGAAGAATGGGGCCATGGAAACCTTAGTCGTCGCACGAGAGCAGTTTGAGCGATCTCATATCCTTGAAATACTTCGACGAACAGGGTGGAGTCGAACCACTGCTGCTAAAGTGCTTGGTTTGTCTCGAAAGGGCCTTTGGGAAAAGTGTAAGCGTTATGAGATCGTCCGGTCTGAAGAAGGGGCTGATTCAGACCGGGATGATTGGCATGAAGAATAAGCCAATCTTGAGAAAGGGTTTTCTGGATTTTCCAGTCTTATTCGCCACCTTCCCATAGAGTAATCACCCGGTCATTTCCGGCTGTGGCGAGGTATTTCCCATCGGCCGAAAGCGCGATTCCTCTCACTGGACCTTTATGCGATTTAATGGTCCGAAACTGGCGGCCATTCTGGATATCCCACATTTTCACAGTCCCATCATCGCTGGCACTGATCAAGACTGTTCCATCTTTGGTGACCAAAAGATTTCTTACCCATTCGGAATGTCCTTTCAAGGTGCGGCGTTCTTCGAGATTGGGCATATCCCAAAACTTAATCGTGCAATCGCGGCTGCCGGAAATCATCGTTGAGCCATCTGGAGTAAAGGTCAGTGCTCCAATCCAATATTCCATGGGTCGTTGAAACCCCCCATGTTCATCAACATAGAACCCCCGATTTTCTGTCTCTTCATCGTCGGCTTCATCTCGCCAATGCCCTTCCATGGATATTTTTTCTTCTCCGCTGGGAAGCACTTCGTATAACTTAATTTTCCCGATATCACTGCCGGCCACTAAGTGAAGGCCATCTGGGGAAAATGCGGAACAGACACTCCAATTATGGTCATATTGATCTTTTCCCAACAGTGACATGAGTTCAGTCCCAGTGGTGACTTCCCATATTTTGATATCTTTATTTTGGCCACAACGGGCCAGCATTAAGCCATCAGGAGAAAATGAGATACTCGTGACCGCGTGATCGTATCTCGTGAAAAGCAGACGGAGTGATTCTCCCGTTTGAGGATTCCATAGACGGATGGTGCGATCTTCGCTGGCTGATGCCAGGATTTGCCCATCAGGACTATATTGGACATCTCGTACATTGGCTGTATGGCCACGAAGTGATCGAAGCAGTCGCCCGGTTTCAATATCCCACATGCGAACTAAGCGGTCATTGCCTCCACTGGCGAGGGTGAGCCCGTCAGCGGAAAACGCCACAGACCAAATTTCTTGTGAATGTCCCCGAAAAGATTTGAGTTCTTTGATCCCACTTTTCCAGTAGGTAAGCGAATCAAGAAGTGGAGCCGGTTGCAATTCCAGAGGTGGCATGCCAATTTGAGGGGTAGGAGTCGCAGTGCTTATAGGCTGTGTCATGAAAAAACCTCACGTCGTAGGCTAAAAATCAATATATGAAATGGAGATGGTCAGGATCCGTAATTAGAGAGAAACGTGTGGTTCCCTTGCCAAATAGGAAAATCCATTTCTATAATCCAATCAACTTGATACTAAACGTCCCTTTTGAAGGGAGTCAAGACGCATTTATTTGAAATTATTAATGTATTGGCTAAATTAACCATCACCAGGATTGCGCTCGTGAGTTAAGGTGATGTGGACGAAAACGGAGGCTTGTTCATGGAAATTCGCTTTCAGCCCGCCCTTCTTCAAGAAGTGATCGACTCGTTTGCCGAGAAAACTGAACGAGAGGGCGATCCCACATATTACAATGAGTTTCATGAGTTGGCTGATCCGATTTATGAAAAGTTTGCCCTTGATGATCGTGAGCCGGAATTTAAGCGGCTCTATCAACATTTGTTTGCGAAATGGGGGTTTGCCGATATTCTCCGGGATGGATTTGATGATTTTCCGGCTCTCAGGGATAAGACCGGTATTGTCCTTGTGCGTGGGGTTTTGAAGGAGGATCAGGAGGGGGTCGATGTTCTTCGAAAATGGGGAGTTGTGGAAGAAAAGCTAGCTCGGGAATTTGAAGAGGCTGGCAAGCGAGGCGTGGGAATTAAGTTAGTCCCTCGGCGATTTTACGACCCGGCGATTCCTCGATATTTACGCCATGAATTGACCCATATTTCGGATATGCTTGATGAGGCGTTTGGGTATGATCCCGACACGAAAGTGGGATTAAATCCTGGGGAAGAACATTTGATTTTGAATCGGTACCGTGTGCTGTGGAGCATGCATGTTGATAGCCGAATTGCCAGGTCAGGGAAAGAACCGATGTTTTCCCGAGAATATCGATTTCGAGAATTTCGTTCCTGGTATCGAAAGATTCCCCCTGGTCAAGTTGAATCCGTCTTTGAGGGTCTTTGGCAGGCGGATTATCTCACCCATGCTGAATTAATTGAAATGGCCTCTGATACGACGCGGGTTATTGAGCGGGCCGTGGAATTTGAAGAAAGTGAAGTGCCTGATATTCCAACCAAGCCCATGTTGCTTCCGGGCTTTCCTTGCCCTCTCTGTCGTTTCCCAACCTATACATGGGTAGAAGATATGGAAGAGACCTTAGAAGGGTTTGTTTTAGACTTTATTCGTGAAAATCATCCAGGGTGGGATGTTGAGTATGGTGCCTGTGATCGATGTGTGGAAGTGTATAAATTGCGGGCGTCTGGCGTGGTGTAATTTATGGCAGCATCTGATTCATCTTCTGAGAACGCGGGTTCTGATCCGGCGTTGGGTCGACGAACCTTTCTCCGACATTCGTTAGTTTCGCTTGGCGCAACGGTTCAAGAGTTTGTTAAGCATCGTGACGCTCCTTCACAGCAAGAGGCACAAAGCCCAACGGTTCTTGAAAAGACAGGATGGCTTCGACCGCCTGGTGCAGTGCAAGAAGTGTTGTTTCTCGAACGTTGTACGCAATGTGGAGATTGTATTGATGCCTGCCCGCATGATGCGATTGAGTCGCTGGCGATTCATGAGACGCCAGGTATTTACCCGGGAGAAGCCCCCTGTCAATTATGTGAGGACTTTCCCTGCATTGAAGCCTGCGAAACGGATGCTCTGATACCCCTCAAAAATATTCATGAAGTTCGTATGGGGGTGGCTAAAGTTTCAAAAGATATGTGTACGGCAGGGAATGGCTGCAACGCCTGTGTATCCAAGTGCCCAACGGGGGCTATTTCAATGGATTTCAATACCTTTCTCGTGGCTGTGACTTCAAACCTTTGTGTGGGCTGTGGGATTTGCCAGTATATATGTGGAACAGTCAATGATCGTCCCGCCATTCGAGTTATTCCACCGGTTATGACAGGTGTTTAAACTTGACCACTATTCATGGATACGTAAATGAGCAAATCAGTCAAATGCATGGGGTGCTTGTCAGAGATGTGGTGTGGTAGCATTGAAGTGGAAATATGCTTAATATGTTGAATAAATTGAAATTTCAAGAGGAGAAAGGAGTTGTGAACGATCTATTGGGATTGGGGAATGAGAAAGCCCATTTGGGATATTCACGTCTTGACTTCATGGGCCTGTTGTCCTATGATCTGGTCCGCTTTTCATGAACTTATATGGTTATATAAATCTTGTTTAATGAAAAGACGTGAATAAGTAAATTTTTTTACTTTTTTAGGTGACATATGGCAACTGTGGTTAAAGAAAAAAATATAAGTGCGAACGGATCTACGTTATCCGGAGAACAAAAGGCTGTAAAAATATCTCCCAAAGATGCTCCAGCTGTTGATCGAGCCCTTTGTCGGAGTAAGTTATATCTCCTTGTTTCATGGGGATATTTATACCCAGAAGATGAAGAATTTTTAGACTATTTGCAAAGTGGGGAATTCGTTGAAGATGGGCGAGCGGCTTTAGAGGGTTTGAAAAAAGAACTTAAGGGCGTTGGTGGCCAAGAATGTCTAGAGCGTCTTCAAGCCGTCGATGCTCATTTTGAGGCCATCGAAGGATGGATCTCCTCTGAGGGAGAAAATTGGAATATTCAAGATTTGCGAGACGAGCATCGACGAGTTTTTAGTAATGTCATTGCTTTGGATTGTCCTCCTTACGAAACGTTGTTCGGTAATGATCATGTATTCGGTCAATCCTATGTGATGGGAGATATTGCTGGTTTCTATAGTGCATTCGGCCTTCAGCTCTCTCCTGATATTCACGAGCGATTAGATCATCTGAGTGTAGAATTAGAATTCATGCATTATCTGGCCTATAAAGAGTCATATGCTATTCTTCATGATGGCGCGGAAAAATTGAAAACAGTGGTTGAGGCAGAGAAGAAATTTGTTAAGGAACATATCGGTCGATGGGTTCCATTATTTTCTGGAATGTTAAAGAGAAAGTCAGATTACGGATTCTATAAAATTTTGGCAGACTTCACGACCGATTGGATGGCTTTTGATATTGCCTTTCTGGGTGTGACCCCTCAGCCATATTCAGAAACTGATTATCGGCCGGCTGCTTATATGAACCCTGAAGGCCAAACCTTTGAGTGCGGAGCTCAAGATAAAGGCAATGAGTTAAGCTTGTTGATGAACGAAGTTGGTGCGGATGCTTTCTTAGATAAGGAAAGCGGAGCACCTGAGCAATCTGGAAATGCTTAGATGAATCCTTTGGGCATTCGTTTTTGTTTGATAGTTTTTAGGAGACAGGTAGTTTGCAGTCCTTTCGTTTTTAATCTTTTATCAAAGGAGGATGCGTCATTATGAGATTGGTGCAGACGCGTAACAAACGACTGGTGTTTGGCGTTCTTCTCTCTGTCCTTGTGGTTTGCGTCGGATTGACGCTTGGGCAGATTCCGCTCGCCGTCTCGCAACCGGTAACTATTCCGGTTGGCAAAATTTCAGGCCCAATCCCAATGGATGCGGCCAATCCTGTATGGGAGTCTGTTCCTGGTATCGTTGCCCCATTGAGCGGGCAGACGATTACCACTCCTATGCACCCCAACATTTCCGTCAAAACCGTCATGATCAAAATGGCCACCAATGGCACAGAGATTGGCGTGTGGGCGAACTGGGGAGATCAAACCCTGAATAATACCACCATTGGTCCTCAAGATTTCAGGGATCAAGTGGCGGTGCAGTTCCCAGTGCAAACAGCTGGGGCGCCTCCGTTCCAATGTATGGGCCAATCTGGCGGAACGGTGAATATTTGGCGGTGGAATGCCGAATGGCAAAAGGACCAAGGTCGTGGAGTGGCTGGTATGTGGGATGTTGACAATCAATATCCATCCATTGCCTGGGACTATTACTATGAAGAGCCAGCTGGTGGCGTAACCTATCCTGACCGTATTGGTCGGAGCTTAGGGCCATTCAATCCTGGCATTTGGTCAGGCAACATCATGTCTGATCCGAACTTGCGAGTCAGTTCTGTGGAAGATTTGAATGCCAACGGATTCAGCACATTAACCACCCAAGCTTCACAGGACGTGGTGGGTAATGGATTGTGGGAACCGTATGGTGCCTTGAAGGGTGGATGCTGTAGTGGTCCAACCTGGCGCGTGGTAATGAAGCGGAGCCTGGCAACGAATGATCCTAATGATGTGCAGTTCAAGGCCGGTTCGAGCTTTCCTGTGGCATTTGCCGTGTGGGATGGTTCGAACGTGGAACGGAACGGCATGAAGGGGATTTCCACCTGGTTTACTGCTCAAATGCCATAACATAAATTGAAGTGTTAAAGGGCATTTTAAGAGCTGTTTCGTAACTAGCGCTCTTAAACAGATAAGACCTCCGGTAATTTATCCCATGTATGGGATGGGTTGCCGGAGGTTTTTTTTTATTAATACTTGCCAATATCGGTATTGCATTGCCTCTGATTCCTTCTATAGTGCTTTAACGATCAAATACGTCCTTTACCCTCACCCCAACCCTCTCACTGAAAGGGCGAGGGGGTTAGGAATGTCTTATTTGAAAGTTAAAATTCTATAGTAAATGACGCATCTTCTTTAATTTAAAAATAATAATACTGTTCAATTTTTAAACTTACTCTTCAAAACTTAGATGGGAAATATCCCTCAAATTTTGCAACCTGGTGTTGCTGGAGATTATGTAAGGTGGATGTTCTTGTCTTTGGTTGCGTCCTTTAGTTGCTTTGGGAAGAATGCGGGGTGTATAAATTTAGGATAACGGTCTTTGCTTGTTTTTATCATTGCTAAAGAACTGGGAGTTGCATTGTGAATATTTCCCTCTTATTTCCACCAAGTTGGCATCCTTCTCAGCCTTACTTGAGCATTCCATGCCTTTCAGCTTTCTTGGAACAGGCTGGAGTTCCTGTTCGAGAGCAACGGGATTTAAATATTGAATTATTGGATAGGGTTTTAACGAAAAATTATGGTTTAGTTATCCATCAACAGCTAATTGACTGTGTGAAAAGCCTTGAGAAGTCTTTTGATGGTGAAACAGGGCCAGGGAGTAAAGAGCACTACGCCAAGGCGGTTGAGTCTTTGGACCGATTTCCATTTTTAATTGATGAAATCGAACCCGCCAAAGCGGTTCTGCGTGGGGAGGACTTTTTTAATGAGGAACGGTATCGGGAATCTTTATTTGTCATTGATCGATGGTTAGACGTCGTTTCCTCGTTGTATTTTCCTACGAGAATGACCGTGGTTGATAACCAGCTCTCTTATTCGATTTATTCCTCACGAGATATTATTAAAGCTCTTCATGATGAAACACAAAATCCCTATCTAGATCTCTATCGGCAGTTCTTTTTGCCAGGATTCATTCAAAACCCTCCTGATTTTGTCGGTGTTTCGATTACCGCCACCTCTCAGATTATTCCAGGGCTGACCCTTTGTCGTTTAATTAAAGAGAAATTTCCCCAAGTTCATGTCACGGTTGGGGGGAGTATTTTTACTCGGCTTGTCGATAATCTGAGGCGTTGTGATCGTTTATTTGATGTGACCGATGATTTCATCGTATTTGAGGGCGAAACGGCCCTTTTGGAAATGATTCATCAATTAGAAGGCAAAAAAGATTTCAGTAAAGTTCCCAATTTAATTTGGCGCCATGAGGGGAAAATTATTGTGAATCAGCCTTTTTATTCCGAAAACCTGGCGGAACATCCGGCTCCTAATTATAAGGGGTTTCCATTGGGGCAATATTTAGCCCCCTACTCCGTTTTGCCTGTTCAATTTTCCAGAGGTTGCTATTACAAGGATTGTGCGTTTTGTGCCTTAACCCTGGACCATCAGAATTTCCGGCAAAAAGATCCAGTGAAGGTTGTGGATGAGTTGGAAGCCTTGTCCAAGATGCATGATACTCCCTATTTTTTCTTTACGGATGAATGCTTGGCCCTTTCTCCGACCAAGCGACTATGTAAAGAATTGATCAAGCGAGGGTTAGATTTACAATGGACCGCAGAGTTCCGTTTTGAAAAAAACCTGTCTCGTGAACTATTGAGTTCCTTGCGGGAGGCAGGCTGCCAGAAGATTGTGTTTGGGTTGGAGACCTATAATGCCCGTCTTATGGATTTTATGGTTAAGGGTATTACGCAGGAGAATGTGAATCGGATTTGTTCTGATTGCGTAGATTTGGGCATTGCGGTTCATTGTTATGTGATTGTCGGGTTCCCAACTGAAACAGAGGAAGAAGCTCTGGAAACCATGAATTTTATTGTGAATAAC
>Ga0224496_10002146_pt1 | contig 11841 bp, 12 predicted proteins | sample SF_Jul11_sed_USG_2_FD_168127 | JGI IMG/M metagenome (GOLD analysis project Ga0224496, IMG submission 168127) | Sediment microbial communities from San Francisco Bay, California, United States - SF_Jul11_sed_USGS_8_1 | ecosystem: Environmental > Aquatic > Marine > Sediment | place: USA... | reverse complement strand
TGGGGCCGGTGACTTTATGAATAATTTCATGGTCTTTACCCGCGATAACCGTTGGCAATGTCATTCTAAAATCAAAACCCTCTTCTTCCATGATGCGTTTCGCACTACCAGCGACCATATTGGCCATTTCACCCACCAGGTCTTTTACCTGATCATCAATTTCGGTGACCTCCATGCGTAACATACGATGAGTTAAATCCAGCGCAACGCCTTTGCTGAAACTGATGGCAACGGATCCGGATTTCGGTTTACCCTTTAAATCGATAATACCGGTAACCACACCCGGTGCTCTGTTATCCTCTTTAGTTCGGGGTTTGCCAATTTCGGGGTTCATCTGCGCCATGGTGGTTAATACATCAACCAGCGCAGTTATAACCGGATTGATCACCCGAACATCCACTCAAACTCTCCCGCAAAAAAGATTCAACAAGTATAGGCAAAAAATATTATCATCTTCCCTGCTTACGAAATTTTATTTCCTTAGCCTTTCTTTATAACTGATAACTAACCACAAGTAACAGCTCATTGTTTACTTTTTTATTCGCAGACCATTGATGATTCTAGAAACTATCGAACTACAGACCGCTGATAATCCCGATGCCAGTATTATCTGGTTACATGGCCTGGGTGCCGATGGCCATGACTTTGAAGGACTGGTACCCGAGTTAAAGTTGCCCGCCAGCTGTGCCATCCGTTTTATTTTTCCCCACGCACCCTATCGACCGATCACGTTAAATAATGGCTATGTCATGCGTGGCTGGTACGATATTAAAAGCCTGGAATTCGGTGCCCAGCAGGATCAGCAGGGTATTGAAGAGTCTGCGGCGGCGCTTAATCAGTTAATCGACGCTGAAATTGCCCGCGGCATTCGTCATGATCGTATTATTCTGGCCGGCTTTTCCCAGGGGGGCGCCATTGTGCTGCATACCGGGGTTCGCAGCCAGCAACCACTGGCCGGAATTATGGCTCTGTCCACCTATTTGCCACTGGCCGATCATTTTCCACAGGCAGTCACCGCCGCCAGTAAACAGACGCCTGTTTTTATGGCCCACGGCCTGCAGGATGATATCGTCAAATATCAGTATGGCGTTACCAGTCGTGGTCGCCTGCTGGAACAGGGCTACAGCGTTGACTGGCACGAATACCCCATGAGCCATAGCCTCTGTCTGGAAGAAATTCAGGATATTCGTCACTGGGTTATAACATGTCTTTCGGGTGACAATTAGACAGGCATCTTATTCTGTGCCAGGCCTGGTTTTATTGATATAAATGCCTTTAAAGATTTCATTTTTTGGCTAAGCTTAGATTTAAAGCAACGGCGGAATTCTGATAATGACAGATCAAGAAGTCAGTTTTTTTAAAGGCCTTATGCCCGGTGCACCTCTATGGAAAATTGCACCGACCCGCGATGAAAACGGTAAATCCTTTTCTGACTTCATGATGATTATTCCGAAGCTGAAAAAGAAGCCTCAGCACTACATAGACAAAACCCTGAAGGATATTCAGATGGTGCTGAGCCAGTACAGTAATGTCGTGGTTTTCGCTAACATGGACTTAAAAATCAATTGCTTATGGGTTTCACACAAAGCCGAACCCGGACTCTGCCGGGAACTCTCTAGCGCGATCCGGCGCTATGTACCGGAAGCCATGTTAGTTGGCGATATGTCACGCTAGTCGATTACTCTGACATGCGTTGGCGCGCATCCGCTATCGCCTGTCGCACCTGATCCGGTGCTGTACCGCCAATATGCTTTCTGGCTGCCACTGAACCCTCAAGGGTTAGCACGTCAAACACATCCTCAGTAATAATCTCGGAAAACTGCTGTAACTCCTCCAGTGACATTTCACTCAGATCTTTGCCCTGCTCAACCCCATACGCTACCGCTTTACCGACCACTTCATGAGCATCACGAAACGGCAGACCCTTCACCACCAGATAATCAGCCAGGTCGGTAGCGGTGGAAAAACCCTGTTTGGCTGCTTTGTACATATTTTCTTTACGCGACTGAATAGCGGGCACCATATCAGCAAAGGCTCTTAGTGAACCGCGCAGCGTATCAATAGTATCAAACAGCGGTTCTTTATCTTCCTGATTGTCCTTGTTATAAGCCAGTGGCTGGGACTTCATCAGGGTTAGTAAACTTACCAGATGACCATTCACCCTGCCCGTCTTGCCCCTGACCAGTTCCGGCACATCGGGATTTTTCTTTTGCGGCATAATTGATGAACCGGTACAGAACCGGTCCGGCAGGTGAATGAAGGCAAACTGCGCCGATGACCAGAGCACCAGCTCTTCAGAAAATCGCGATAGATGGGTCATGATTAATGCGCCGGCGGCACAAAATTCAATGGCAAAATCACGGTCACTGACGCCATCCAGCGAATTACGGCAAACATCATTAAAACCGAGTAATTCAGCGGTGTAGTGCCGATCCAGTGGGTAACTGGTTCCAGCTAATGCGGCTGATCCCAGTGGCATAACATTCATACGTGCAGCACAGTCCTGCAGGCGCCCGGCATCCCGGTGCATCATTTCAAACCAGGCCATCAGGTGATGCCCAAAAGTCACCGGCTGGGCAACCTGCAAATGGGTAAATCCTGGCATGATGGTATCGGCTTCTTTCTCGGCCAGTTCCAGCATGCCTTCCTGTAGTCGACGAATCTCGGCAATAATAAACGCTATCTGCTCTCTTAAATAAAGGCGAATATCAGTTGCCACCTGGTCATTACGAGAACGCCCGGTATGCAGGCGCTTACCGGCATCGCCGACTATCTCGGTCAGACGCGCTTCAATATTCATGTGCACATCTTCCCTGCTCACCGACCATTCAAACAGGCCGTTTTCAATTTCTTTCTCAACCTGATCCAGGCCTTTTAAAATGACATCACAGTCCGCCTGACTAAGAACTCCTACTCTGGTCAACATCTGTGCATGGGCTCGAGAACCCTGAATATCCTGACGAAACATGCGCTGATCAAATTCTACCGATGCGGTAAAAGCTTCAACAAACGCATCGGTTGGCTCAGAAAAACGACCGCCCCAAAGTTTCTGTTCTGTTTTCTTATTCATAATCCTGGCTAATAGTTGGTGTAATTTTGCGCAGTATATCAAATTAATCAATTCAACCAGCAAATTCGTATCTATTCATAATTACACTAAACTCCATAGATGAATTCTCATATCGAAAAAACTGATCATACCCTGCTGCCAAACTTTTGCGACGTGACTGTTATTTTCATGACGGTACTGCTGGTTGAGCTGTTTGCACTGGTACTGGCACTGGCCGTGCCCTCTCACATGGGCGGTTTCTGGGATCGCCTGGCACTGATCTCCCTGTTCAGCCAGTGGCTTGGACTACTTAATGCCGCCTGTCTGTGTTTATTGCGTAGTCACTTAAACCGCCTTGCCATGGTACATACTGCACTGGCAAGTTTTTTTATCATGATGTCAGTCAGTTTTATATTAAGTTTACTGGTCATTCATGGCGGAGAGTATTTAGGTTTCTATTCAGCAATGGATACTGAATGGCATGATTTCTTTTTGTTTCGTAATTTATCCATCAGTGCTCTGATTTATATAATTTTTTTACGCTATTTATATATTCAGGCACAGTGGAAACTTAATCTTCAGGCACAAAGTCACGCCCAGATACAGGCACTTAAAGCGCGTATCAGGCCACATTTTTTATTTAACAGTATGAATACCATTGCCAGCCTGATTCAAATTGATGCCAATAAGGCTGAAAAAGCCGTAGAAGATCTTTCAGATATGTTCAGAGCCAGCCTGATGGAAAAAACCACTCATAGCCTGAGGGATGAAATTGCATTAACTAAAAGTTATCTTGATATCGAATCCCTTCGTTTGGGTAATCGACTCCAAACCGAATGGCTGGATAATAACACTGATCCTGCTATTGAAATTCCTGCCCTGTGTTTGCAGCCATTAGTTGAGAATGCGATTTATCATGGAATAGAGCCAATGGAAAATGGTGGATTAATAAAAATTCAGGCCAATATTGAAAACAATGGACTATGCTTATCTGTAACTAACCCGCTTAGTGATAAGGGTCGTATGCATACTAATAAAAGCAATCATATGGCACAGGATAATATTCGTAAGCGCTTATCTCTGTTATATGGTGATAAAGCCGTTTTTGAAGTTAAGGAAACAAGTGACCGTTATACCGTCACTTTAAGGATCCCGTTAAAACAAACACCATGAATATATTGATTGTTGATGATGAACCTCTGGCAAGACAAAGGCTGGCAGGTCTGGTTCAAAATTTAGATGGCTATGTTCAATGTGGTGACGCATCCAATGGCCATGAAACTCTCAAGCTGGTGCAGGAATTAAAACCTGACATCATCCTGCTGGATATACGTATGCCGGGTATGGATGGGCTGGAAGTTGCACGCCACTTAAATAAACTTAGCAAACCTCCGGCGATTATATTTACCACGGCCTACAGTGATCATGCTTTACAGGCATTTGAAACCCATGCCATTGATTATCTGGTTAAACCCATCAAACAGGAACGCTTACAGGAAGCTTTGCAGGCTGCAAAACGGTTAACCCGTCCCCAGTTACAGCAAATTCACCAGCATGATGAAACACTAAATACTCGCACCAGTATCTGCGTAAAAATTCGTGGCTCACTGGAGCTGATACCGATAAATGAAATACGTTACTTTCTTGCTGATCATAAATATGTAACCTTAAAAACATCTAATCATGAACATCTGATCGAAGAATCCTTAAAATCGCTGGAAGACGAGTTCAATGAATTATTCACCCGCATACATCGTAATGCCCTGGTAGCCAACCAGTACATTACCGGTATGGAAAAAAGCACAACCGGTCATCATGTGGTATTGATGCAGGATATTGGTGACCAGCTAGAAATCAGTAGACGTCATTTACCCCTGGTGCGCAAAAAAATTAAATCCCTGGTGTCTCAAAACAGGTAATTAAGCAAATTAACGGCGCTGCAATTAAGCCTGCGCTAAATAAAAATGATAAACTGCCTTTTTTAAAATTTTGATCTGATCATCATGTCCGAAATCATTCGTATTGCAACACGCAAAAGCCCTCTGGCTCTCTGGCAGGCAGAAGAAGTCTCACGTCAGCTAAAACTTCACCATCCCGGCATCCAGATTGAACTGCTTAAAATGAGTACCAAAGGTGACAAAATTCTGGATGCGCCGTTGGCAAAAGTAGGGGGCAAGGGCCTGTTTGTAAAAGAACTGGAGCAGGGCATACTCGATGGTGATGCGGATATTGCTGTGCATTCCATGAAGGATGTTCCTGTGGAATTCCCCGCAGGACTGTATTTACCCATCATCATGGAAAGGGAAGACCCCCGTGATGCCTTCGTTTCCAACCATTATGCTTCTCTTGATGATCTACCTGAAAATGCCCGTATCGGTACCTCAAGTTTGCGTCGGCAATTACAAATTAAAAACACCATGCCGAATGCCCGGATGCTTGATTTACGCGGCAACGTCAATAGTCGCCTGCAAAAACTGGATAAGGGTGATTATGATGCCATTATCCTGGCGTCCGCCGGCTTAATTCGTCTCGGCTTTGAAGATCGCATTCGCTCACGCATCACACCGGAACAAAGTTTGCCTGCCATAGGGCAGGGTGCCGTCGGCATTGAATGTCGCGAAAATGATGATCGGGTTCTATCATTACTCAAGCCCCTGAATCATACCGACACCCATACCCGACTCATCGCTGAGCGCGCCATGAATCATCGCCTCAATGGAGGTTGTCAGGTACCCATCGCCGGTTTTGCCCAGCTTGAAAACGACCAGCTTTACCTGCGTGGACTGGTCGGGCGCCCGGATGGCAGCAAGGTCGTTCGAGCTGAACTACGCGGTCCGGCGAGCCAGGCTGAATCCATTGGCATTCAGCTGGCTGAACAACTTCTGAAACAGGGCGCTGAAGATATACTCAGAGATCTGGGGATGATTCATTGAACGAGCACATTCCGGGGGTACTGGTCACGCGGCCAGCCCACCAGTCCAGCTCATTCATTAAGCAAATAGAAGCTCTCGGCGCCACCGCCATCTCATTACCCGTAATACAAATTAGCCCTGTTGAGCCGGCCCTACCCGATCTAGATCTCGGCTCGTATGCTATTTTCATCTTTATTAGCGCAAACGCCGTTCAAAATGGCCTTAAATACCTAATAAATTCTGCCAATTTCGCCGAAACATTAATTTGTGCCATAGGTAGCCGAACGGCACAAACCTTACACAATTCGGGAATTACTGACGTCATCCTGCCTCAAACAGGGTTTAACTCAGAATCACTTCTTGATCTGGAGATATTTAAACCCGGCACCATTACGGGTAAAAATGTTCTCATTATCCGGGGGCAGGGTGGACGGGAGTTTCTTGCTGATACTCTACGTGGCAGAGGAGCCAGAGTCGATTATCTGGAGGTCTACAAACGAGAAATACCCGATGTCGACATTAACCCCATTAGACAATTATGGTCGTCAGGAAAAATTAATATTATTTCCGTTACCAGCAACGAATCGTTAAAAAACCTGTATTATATGTGTCAGGACACAACGCGGGATTTATTACTTAATACCACGTTAATTACACCCAGTGAACGATGTACTGAACTGGCTAGAGAGCTGGGTTTTTGCAATCAGATATTTCAGGCAACTTCTGCCACGGATGAGGCAATGATCAAGCAACTTAAAAACTGGCTGGATACTAACTAATAAAATTATCATGGCTGAAACGAATACAACAATTTCACCTGACATCGTTGAATCACAACCTGCAAATGATTCAAAACCGATAAAGCAAAAATCAGGTATGGCTTTTACCATACTTTTTTTATTAATTGCTACTGCAACTGCTGCCGGTGGGTATTATTTATGGCAACAACAGTTACTGGTTACTGCAAATCTTCAAACATCGCAATCCAGCCTGGCATCTCAAATTAATACACTCGAACAGGCATCTCAGACTCAACAGGAATCCATCCAGAATCAGCAAAATCTGTTAGATCAACTCAATCAACAACTGGAAGAAGTCAAAACACTTTCTCAGCAGGCGATTACTTTTACCAACCGTAATCAACGTGACTGGGTACTGGCAGAAATTGATTATCTGCTACGCATGGCCAATCAGCGATTACAAATTTCTCGTGATATCAATGGTGCTATTGCCGCATTATCAACAGCTAATCAACGTTTATTTGAACTAGGCGATTTAAATTTCTTTGAAATTCGTAAACAACTTAACAATGATATTGCAAAATTAAAAGTGATTCATCAGGTGGATATAAACGGCACGGCTTTAAAACTGGATCAAATTTTTCTTGCCCTGGAAGCATTACCGTTTAAAGGCGCAAAGGAAGAAATTAAGGCACAATTAGAAACCACGGATACCTCTACAAAAAAACAGCCTGAAGGATTTGTTGAATCGGTACTGGATACAGTCATGACAATCGGTGATATAAAAATTCATCAGCGTAGTATTCAGCCCGCCAGCAGTGCCGATCAACAACAGCAAATTGAAAAATTACTGATAACATACCTGTTAAGTTCCCGACTGGCTGTTTTACGTTATGATGATAAACAATTTAGTCATGATATAGAGCAGGCTCTTCAATTACTACAATTACATTATGAAACTAACGACAACCGGGTTTCACAAATTGTTAATGATTTACTCGAATTAAAAAATCTGAATCTAACGCCTGATTTACCTGACATTACTCAATCCTGGGTTCTATTACAGAATCAGAATAAGAAAAAAACCGCTTCATCTAACAAACCTGCTGGGACTTTGTAATGAAAAGACTCCTGCTGGCAATAATTATAGCAACCACACTGGCCGTATCTATCGGCCTGATATCCTATTATTATGGCCCCGGTTATGTCGTTTTCAGTTTTGCAGATTTAAGCATAGAATCATCTTTTATTTTCCTACTCGGTTTCCTGGCTGTTAGTTTTTTTCTTTTTCATTATCTTATTCGATTATTATCCATTTTTCTGCGCATTCCCGGCTATCTTGGCTTTCGCTACAACAATAGACAGGCTGAAAAAGCACGTAATGCACTGGTTAAAGGTCTGATTGAAATGTCAGAAGGCCGTTTTATTCAAGCCGAGAAAATTCTTTTAAAACAGGTACAACATAGTGATACCGGGCTACTTAATTATTTAATGGCGGCAAGGGCAGCACAGCAACTGGGCGCCTATGATCGTCGAGATGAATATTTACGATTGGCACATGAATCAACTCCTTCAGCTGAAATAGCTATAGGAATTACTCAAGCTGAGCTACAACTGGCACATAAACAATATGAGCAGGCTTTAGCAACTCTTAACTATCTAAATCAAATAACACCTAAACATGGCTATGTTAAAAAATTACAGGCTCGTGTTTATCAACAACTAGGCGACTGGGACAGCCTTCATCAACTACTTCACGAATTAAAAAAGCATAATTTTATTGATAATGACAAACTCGAAACAATTGAATTAGAAACTTACTCTGGCCTGCTAGCTCAGGCTGTTAAAATTGGTAATAAAGACAAGATTTCCCGCATCTGGCAGCAACTACCCAAAAAACTTAAAAAAAATTCCAGCCTGTTACTAAATTATATTCAATATTTAATGGAGCAGAATCAGGATAATGAAGCTGAAACATTACTTCGAAATTATTTAACTGATCACTGGAATGAATCCATGGTCGCTTTATATGCTCAATTAAATACAACTAATACATTAAATCAAATTGAGACAGCAGAAACCTGGTTACTGGGTCATAATCGTTCAGTTATTCTATTAACTATTTTAGGTAAACTCTGTATTAAACAAAGTCTCTGGGGTAAAGCAAGAACCTATCTTGAAACCAGTATCGATATTAGTCCTACAGCTGAAGCCTATTTGCTGTTAGCTCAATTACTTGAAGAAAAAATGAATGAAAAAAATAAAGCTCAATCATTATATAAAGAAGGGCTTAAAATAGCGCTTAGCAATAAAGATGCTGACAAACAGGGTTCTTCATTAGCATCAGATTCAACAAAAAATCTAACACCGACCCTTAAACTAATTCAGTAATTACTTACCTTCCAGCGCTTTACGTGCATCTGCAGAGTATTCAAATGCATCTGAATACATATGATTTCTATCAGCCCCTTTGGCAATAAATAACTCCACAGCTGAATTAATCATTGGCGGTGGCCCACAAAGATAAATATCAAAACCGGATAGATCTTCATACATCCTGCCAACAGCTTCATGTACATAGCCTGTTTCACCCTGCCAGTTATCTTCTTTCATAGACTGTGATAATACGGGTACGAATTTGATATTACTATTTTCCTTAAACCAGTCCTCAACCATTTCCTTCATATATAAATCTCTCAGGGCGCGCACACCCATAAAAATATGAACAGGCTGTTTCAGGCCAACATACATTGCATGTTCAACCATCGCTTTTATTGGACCAAATCCTGTACCGCCCCCAACCATTAAAATAGGGCGTTCGGAATTTTCACGGAGATAAAAGCTGCCCAGCGGGCCTTCGATTCTAAGTAAGCTTTTATCAGGCATTTCATCAAACAGAAAATCGGTAAAGACACCACCATCCACATGACGAATATGCAATTCTATGAGTTCATCTTTATGAGGGGCATTAGCGATGGAAAATGCCCTGCGTTTACCATCCTCCAGTATAAATTCTATATACTGTCCAGCATGATATTGCAGTCGCTCATCGCCTGCGAGTTTTAGTTTTAATGCAATGACATCATGGTTCATGCGAACTTTTTGCTCGACACGACAGCGCAGATTTTTAATCTGGATATCGGCCAGCTCTTCCAGCTCATCAGCCCCGATCACCAGGTCTGTCTCCGGAATAGCCATACAAAACAGTGCTTTACCTGTCTGGCGAAGCTCATCAGTTAAGGCTATGGGCTCTTCCTCATAACGAACCTGACCGCTGAGTAACATACCCAAACAGCTACCGCAGGCACCGCCACGACATCCGTAAGGTAGGTCAATAGACTGGCGTAACGCCGCATCAAGTACAGTTTCATCTGTCTCAACATCAAATTCATGCCCACTGGGCTGAATTTTAACTTTAAACACCATCTATTAACTCCAACATACACGGGGGGCTGTGCATTTTGCATGATTTTTTATCTAATGTAAAAGAATGCCAATAATAACCTTATGATATTTATCGATTTTTAGCACCGTCTAAGTTTGATATAATTAGCTTTTTTAATCCTGCTGGAAACTCTATGGCCCGTGTAAAAATATACAGTACCGCTCGCTGCCCCATCTGTGATAAAACCAAACACCTGCTAACCAAGTGGGGTATAGCTTATGAAGAAGCCAGGGTTGATTCTGATCATGCTGCGCTTCGTGAAATGGCTGAAATTACTGATGGTGCCCGTACCGTGCCACAGATTACTATTGATGGAAAATGGATCGGTGGTTTTTCTGAACTTACCATGATGCACATGGATGATGAACTGGATGACTTAATGGAGTCCGCTTGATCAATGTATCTGATTTCAATTTACCCGACTGGGTTCACTGGATTGCACAGGACCATTCCGGTGCCTGGTGGGGTTACCAGGTAGAACCGCTGCAAAATCACCACGGCTGGTATGAAAATGAAGTGGGCAAAATTATTCAGCTCACAGTAACTACACCCAATCCTGAATGGGAAACTTCTCTGAAAAAAATTAAATAATTTTCTATATCTACTACTATGCTATAAACAATATCTCTTACCAAACAGGACAACCATGCAATTATCAGGGAATAAAGTTCTTGTCGTTGAAGATAGCCGCGCCATTAATAGTCTGCTGACACACAGTATAATCAGTCAACTGGATATTCCTGTTGAATCAGCAGCAACAATGGCACAGGCAAAACTTCTAATCGAAAAAGCGCCTGATGATTTCTTTATTGCTATTCTCGATCTTAATCTTCCCGATGCCCCTGATGGTGAAATTGTTAATTATGTAATGGATCAGAATATTCCCGTTATCGTTTTAACTGGATCCATCAATGACCAGATAAATAATAAATTGATTAGCAAAGGTGTTATTGATTATGTTGTCAAACGTAACTTAAATGAAATTCAATATGTTATCGACACCGTTGAACGCTTGAAATCCAACTTTAATAATAAAGTTCTTGTCGTTGATGACTCTAAAACTTCTCGACAAATGACTCGCGCTCTTTTAGAAAATCAGTTTCTTACCGTTATTGAAGCTGTCGATGGCAAAGATGGCATTGATAAACTCAATGAACATAAAGACATTACCCTTGTCGTTACTGATTATAATATGCCAAATATGAATGGCATGGAGTTCATATCAAAAATTAGAGAGACACATTCACGTCATGACATGGCTATTATTGGCATCTCTGCATCAACCTCTAACGATACTTCAATAAAGCTTCTTAAATCAGGTGCAAATGATTTTATTTCACGCCCTTTTCAATATGAAGAATTTTATTGCCGCGTTAATCAAAATATCGATTCAATAACTCATTACCGTAAGATACTGGATGCCGCCACTAAGGATTTCTTAACCGGTCTTTTTAATCGTAAGTACATATTCGAAACTGGTAATAAGTTATTCGATAATGCCCGACGAAAAAATGTAACTATATCCGTTGCCATGCTGGATATAGATTTCTTTAAGAAAATAAATGATACCTATGGTCATCATATTGGTGACCTGGCCCTGAAGCATATAGCTGCCATACTGTCACAACAGTTACGTGAGGGTGATATTCTTGCACGTATGGGTGGCGAAGAATTTTGTATTTTATGTGTTAATGC
>Ga0224496_10002144_pt1 | contig 11843 bp, 14 predicted proteins | sample SF_Jul11_sed_USG_2_FD_168127 | JGI IMG/M metagenome (GOLD analysis project Ga0224496, IMG submission 168127) | Sediment microbial communities from San Francisco Bay, California, United States - SF_Jul11_sed_USGS_8_1 | ecosystem: Environmental > Aquatic > Marine > Sediment | place: USA... | reverse complement strand
GCAAGGCCTCCAATTGTCCCTGCTATTGTGCTCAGGACCGAAAGCATGAATGTCTCAAGGACTATCAGCTGGAATATCTGCCATGGCGTTGTGCCGATGGCCTTGAGGACACCGTATTCGCGTGTCCTCTCTAGTATCACCATAAGTATGGTGTTAAGGACCCCGACTGCCACAATGACGGTCAGTACCAGAAGGGAGATCCAGTTGCCCTTGAGGTCCGCCTGCATGGCATGGTAGAACTGGCTTTCCACCACCTCCCATGGGGAGGCCTCAAGGCCGGTGCCCTCAAGGGCCTGGTTTATCCTGTCTGCCGCTTTTCGCGATTCCCAGTGGTTCGAGAGTACCACCGCTATCTCGTGTGCGCCATTACCGAGGATGAAGAAATCCCTTAATGTATCGATGTGCGTAAAGGCTGTCATGTCACCGTACGAGCTGTTATTGTCCTCTATGAGCCCGCGTATGGTAAAAAGGCTTGTGGCCGGAGAGCCGTCCGCGGCCTGGCTTATCAGTGCCACCTCGTCTCCTATCGCGACCTTGAGAATGCGCGCGGTCTTCATTGGGAGGATTATCTCATAGGCCAGAGGATCACCCGATATGAAGTTTCCCTTGCCCACTTTCTGTTTCAGCCGCGTCACCTTTGGTTCCCGGACGGGGTCGACTCCCATGAGATTCAGTGCGGTTGTCTTCTGTCCGGCAAAGGCGAGGGCCGGTCCGTATGCACGCGGGGCCCAGGCCTCTATGCCGCCTGTCTCCTCTATGACAGCTCCAGTGCCCTCAATATCGTTTATCCTCTTGTACAGGGAACGCTTGTCAAGGTATCCCTCCGCGTGCACCTGTACATGGCCGGTCCTGTCGCGGGTGAACATGTCGATGATCATGTCGTAGCCGCCATCAACAAAGCCGAAGGAGAGGGAAAAGAGGACAAAGGCCCCGGCCATCATCATCCCGGTAAGGATGGATCGTCTCTTGTGCCTGAATATGTTCCGGTAGGCTATCTTAAGGAGCAACGCCTACCTCCTTTTCTGCAGGTTACGGAGAGAGAAGACGTCGCCGGGCAGTTCCAGGTCGAATTCGGCATCCGTATAGGTTACTATGGTCCTGTGGCCTTCCTTGTTCAGGGGGATCAGCTCCATTACAGCCGGGATGGTCTTGCCCCCAAGGGGTTTTATGTCCTTTAGTTCCATTATCCTCATGAGAGTGCCCTTCTCGTCATAGAACTCCTCTCTCACAGGTATGTAGTCCTGCCTTCTGACCTTGACCACTATCCGGCCCCATACTATGGGGGAGTCCTCCTTTGGGATGAACTCCGCGTAGTAAAAGCCCTCCTCGGCTCCCACGGGCCTTATGAGGGAGGCCGTGTAATCCTCTTTCATCGAGCTTTCCTTGACTATGTCGTCGTTCGTGAAATCAGAGCCCATCCACGATCCCATCATCATCGAGGGAGGGACCTTCATCACCTTGTTGATCTTTGGGAAGTAGTTCCACATTTCGTTTTCAATGCGGAGTGTGGCCGTGCCTGCCTCTTTCTTTGGGGTCAGGATGCGTATGAAGGTCTTGTCGAGCCCTTCGCTCCATCCCTCCATGCTCAGCGTGCGCTGCCAGTCTGGCGTCTCTATGCGCATCTCGAACTTGCTCCAGCTCGTATCGCTCCTGAAGAGTCTGTCTATCTTGTCTATGATCGTGTCTATATCTGGCTGGTCAGAGGCCGGGGATGCGGAGGCCAGGATGGCAATAAGAGTGCAGGCCGCAATCAATGCTCTTGAGAGGTGTCTGATATCATCCTCCTTTTCAGGCCTGTCATGTATATGGCAGGGGCCTGAGGAAAAAATGCATATGCTATACAAATTATATCCTAATATCCTGTAACGTCAAGGCCCGGTGGTCTTGCAGCCTTGACGAACCGCTCTGCCCGTGATAACTTTCAGCTATGGGGTACAAGGTGATAGACGCGGGCTCTGACGCAGGCATAAGGGCGGAGTCCTTCTCGCTGGAGGGGCTCTTCAGGGAACTGGCGCTTGCAATGTACTCAATGACAGCTGATCCGGACAAGGTGAATGCCTCCATAGTGGAAAGGGTGGAGGTCATGAGCCACTCGCTGGAGGGCCTGCTGGTGGCCTGGCTCAACGAGCTCATATACCTGCTGGATACGCGCGGGTTCGTGGCCGGAAGGGTGGAGATAACCTCTCTTGACGCTGAGGGCTTCAGGCTCATGGCGGTACTCGGGGGAGAGACCCTGGACACAGTGAGACACGGGCACGGGCTGCTCATAAAGGCCGCCACATATCATGACCTGAGGATAGAGAAGAATGACGGGCTGTGGTCTGCTCAAGTGATGCTTGATATCTGAGAAGGAGGAGTTATGCCGCTGGAGGGAAGACTGGTAAGGATCGACCCTAACAGGGTCGAGGTGCCCAGAGGGTACATGCCCGGCATGAACACAAGGGGTGTTATATACGTTGATACCGTCCTTGAGGACGGCCTTGATGCAAAGACCGTAGGCCAGGTGGCCAATGTGGCCATGCTCCCTGGCATAGTGGGAGACTCCCTGGCCATGCCGGATGTGCATATGGGTTATGGCTTCACCATCGGCGGCGTCGCGGCGTTTGACGTGGACGATGGTGTGGTCTCGCCCGGCGGGGTGGGCTATGACATAAACTGAGGGGTCCGCCTTCTCCGTAGCAACCTTACAAGGGGTGAGGTCGCAGGGAGGATAGAGGACCTCGTGGGGGTCCTGTACAGCGAGATACCCTCGGGAGTGGGAAGCCATGGCAGGCTGAGGCTCGACCGCAAGGCCCTCATGAAGGGACCGCTCCTGAAGGGAGCCTGGTGGGCTGTGAAGGCCGGCTATGGCGAACCCTCCGACCTGGACAACTCCGAGAGCGGGGGATGGCTTCAGGGCGCCGACCCGTCGCTTGTCAGCGAGCGGGCCACCGAGCGCGGCGCCTCACAGCTGGGGACCCTGGGCTCGGGCAACCATTTTCTTGAGATACAATATGTGGAGAAGATATTCGACGAGAAGGCTGCCTCCGTTTTCGGGCTTTTTGAGGGGCAGGTGACCGTGATGATACATACGGGGTCTCGTGGACTGGGTCACCAGGTCTGCACCGACTTCCTGGATGTGATGGCCGCGGCGGCCGGGAAGTACGGCTTCCACCTGCCGGATATGGAACTTGCCTGCGCCCCCTGCCGGAGTCAGGAGGCCCGGGACTATCTTGCCGCAATGAGGGCCGCTGCCAACTACGCCTGGGCCAACCGCCAGTGCATAACGCACTGGACCCGAGAGGCCTTCGGCCGGGTCATGCATGCATCTCCCCGCGACCTGGGCATGTCACTGGTCTATGATGTGGCACATAACATTGCAAAGGTTGAGGATCATAAGTTCGAGGGTATTCCCAGAAGGCTGATGGTGCACCGTAAGGGTGCCACCCGTGCCTTCCCCCCCGGACATCTGGACCTTCCCCAGGCATATCGCAGCACGGGCCAGCCTGTCATAATCCCAGGGGATATGGGCCGGGCCTCATACGTGTTAAAGGGAACCGAGGAAGCCATGAAACAGACATGGGGCTCGACATGCCACGGTGCGGGCCGTGTGCTTTCGCGCCATCAGGCCAAAAAGCGCGCACGTGGCCGCGCCATCTGGAGGGAACTTCTTGACGAGGGCATAGTGGTCAGGGCAAAGGGACGCGCCACGCTGGCCGAGGAGATGCCCGAGGCTTACAAGGACATCTCGGAGGTGGTCGAGGTGGTGCACAATGCGGGCATATCCACAAGGGTGGCGCTTCTTCGCCCCATGGGCGTTGCCAAGGGCTAGCATGGACGCCATGGCGCCGCCTCTGCGTTGTTTGGCTTACTCCGCAGTATGATCACACTGCTTCAGGTCGAGCGCCTTTCGCGCCCGCAGCACCATGGTCCCATCTGGCACCCTGCTTGAGGAGATTTACTGGTCATGCCTTTCATTGAATATCCAGTCTTCAATCACCTTAAAGCTTGATATAATGTAAGTACGAATAAGGAGGAAATATGAAAGTACTTGCTGAAGAGAAGGTAGGGGGCGCGTCTCTCAGGCTCGTGCAGGGCGACATAACGCTCAGAGAAGTTGACGCCATCGTTAACGCAGCAAACTCTCACCTCAAGCACGGGGGCGGGGTGGCAGGGGCCATCGTCCGCGCGGGAGGGGAGATCATACAGGAGGAGAGCGACCTCATAGGCTTTACCCCGGTGAGCACCGCTGTAATCACCACCGCCGGATACCTGCCCGCAAGTTTCGTCATCCATGCGGTTGGCCCGCGTATGGGGGAGGGCGACGAGGACGCAAAGCTCCAGGGCGCTGTGGAGAGTGTACTGAAGCTGGCGGCAGCCAACAACATCAGGACAATCTCGATGCCTGCAATCAGTTCGGGTATATTTGGCTTTCCAAAGGACCGCTGCGCCAATATACTTGTCACAACATCGCGGGACTTCCTTCTGGCAAACGAGGGCGCACTCGAGATGGTTGAGTTCTGCGTCCACGATGACCTGACAGCAAGGCACTTCATGCGGGAGTTCGGCAAGGGATAGAGGGCCATCCAGGTCCTCGTGCTGCTATCATATCCTTTCTACGGTTTTATCATTTTCCCTGTTCTTCTTGATATCTCCATCTCTGTCATATGTCTTCCTTGTTCGATGCATTTGCGGAGCATTTTTTGTCAGAAGGCTCTTTCATCCGGCGGTCACCGCACCTTCTATGCTCTTCTTCCACCGGAGCCTCATCCCTTCGGCGCTCCACGCCCTTGCGGTCCTTTCCAAAGGTAAACACCCGCTTCCCTATCTTTATGTAGATATACATGGTCTTATACTCATGGGCCTCTTCACAGAGTCTCATGTATAGTCTATCTTATTCCAGAGGAGCAGTAAACCTGATAAAAGACAAAAGCCCAGGGCTGTTCTCTGTTGCTCTTCTGCTGATCCACAGGGCATGATTAGCCTTCACCCATTGCACATGATAGAATAGTAATATCTTAATAAGGATTGTGGGCCATCGCAGTTTTGAGAAAAACGCGCTATATATTGAACATTCTGACCTCCGCCCTGTTTTGTGCCGGGTTCCTTGCCTCCTGTGCAACCGATGGCTTTGTAGAGGACCCTGCGCGGGAGAAGGCCCATGCCCTTACAATGAGGGCTTATGAGGAAGCATATCAGTACAGCGGGCCTTATCCGGACTGGGAAAGGGTCCGGGAGCTTGCAACAAGGGCCATCAAGGCAGACCCCCAGTACCCTCTTTCGTACTCAATAAGAGGTGCGGCCTATAACGCCATGGGAAAGCCGGTACATGCCCTCCATGACCTTGACAGGGCGCTTGAGCTGAGTCCCGACCTGTCTTCAGCTTTTGTGAACAGGGGGATATCATACATGAAGCTGAAGCTCTACGACCTGGCCCAGCTGGACTTCGAGGCTGCCCTGGAACTGGAGCCCGAGAACATAACTTCACTTGTGAACATCTCTCAGATCTTTGCGATGGAGAACGATACCTATCTGGCCTGCAGCATTCTCGATAAGGCTGTGGTAATGGGACTCAATGACCTGGCCCCTCTATCTGCAGATCCTGCATTCAAGCCGCTCGTCGACTCGGGATGCCTGGAGAGCCTGGAAAAAAAGATAATGGGACATTGAGGGCGGTGACGTGGCTGCGACAAAAAAACGCGATTGCTACGGAGGGGTGTATGAAGGAGCCTGGTTTGTCAACAATAAGTAGAGGCTGCAAATAATTCAGTCCTGGCAAAATTCTTAATGTTATCAGTGCATTCTAAGGTCCTGCTACGCTGCGGCCTTCCAGTTTCTGCGATTTGACATTCCATGCCAATTTCTATTAATCTATTAGTTCCAAAAATGCAAAACAGTAAAACGGTTAACAGGAAGGTTTGCAGACAATGAAGACACAGTATGCTAAAAAGGAAGAAATAACGCGCAAATGGTATCTGGCTGACGCCGACGACCAGGTGCTTGGCAGGCTCGCGGTAAAGATAGCCAATTACCTCAGGGGGAAGCATAAACCCATATTCACCCCCAGTGTTGACACCGGTGATTTCGTCGTAGTGGTCAACGCGGAGAAGGTAAAGCTCACAGGTCGCAAGCTTGACGGCAAGGTCTACTACTGGAACTCCGGCTATCCCGGCGGCCTGAAGTCCGAGACCGCGGGCGAGCGCCTTGCCAGAAAGCCGGAAGAGGTGATCAGGGATGCTGTCTGGGGCATGCTCCCCAAGAACAGGCTCGGACGGGCGATGTTCAAGAAACTAAAAGTATACAAGGGCTCGGAGCACCCGCATAAAGCTCAGCAGCCCGAAGTGCTGAAGTAAAGGAGATATGATGGCAGATATAACATATACAGCTACAGGCAGGAGGAAATCCTCCACCGCCAGGGTGACCCTGGCCCCTGGCAAGGGGGAGTTCAGTATCAACAAGAAGAGCTTTGAGGACTACTTCCCCAGGCCTACCCTCAGGATGATGATCCGCCAGCCCCTGGAGCTTACGGGCATGGTGGGCAAGTTCGATGTAAGCGCCAACATTAACGGGGGCGGGCTCACCGGACAGGCCGGAGCCCTCAGGCATGGCATAACAAGGGCGCTGGTGAAGATGGACGCGGACCTGAGGGGCAAGCTCAAGAAAGAGGGCTTCCTCACCAGGGATCCGAGGGAGAAGGAAAGAAAGAAATACGGCCAGAAGGGCGCAAGGGCCAGGTTCCAGTTCAGCAAGAGGTAGGGGACCTGTCGGCCGGCCTTTCATTTTTGGATGGCCGGCACCCACGTGGGATGCATCTGCTATAATGCACCCACCAACTCTGGAGGCCTTTTATATATGTTACGCATAGCGATTTGCGGTGGCAGCGGGTATACAGGAGCGGAACTTCTCCGTATACTCTCTGTGCACCCCAAAGTAGAGATAACAGCGGTTACCAGCGAGAAATCAGCCGGCAAGAGCCCGGCTGATTTGTTTCCGCACCTCCACCGTTTCTCACACCTGAAGTTCGAACCCCTTGACAAGGCAAAGCTCCTCAAGAAAGCGGACCTTTTCTTTATGGCCCTGCCTCACGGGGCCTCGCAGGAGGCTGTGGCCTACTTTTACGGCAAGGGCAAGAAAGTTGTTGACCTCTCGGCCGATTACCGGCTCTCCGACCCCTCTGTCTACGAGAAATGGTACAACACAGTGCATACTGAGAAGCCAACGCTCAAGCAGGCTGTCTACGGCCTGCCTGAGCTTTATCGCAAGCTGATAAAGCGTGCCGCGCTGGTGGCAAATCCCGGCTGCTACCCCACCTCCGCGATACTTGGGCTCTCGCCGCTCCTGAGGGAGGGACTGATCTCGGCGGAGGGAATAACAGTGGACTCCAAGTCCGGCGCAACAGGGGCAGGACGCAAGGCGGACATTTCGTTATCCTTCTGCGAGGTGAACGAGGGCTTCAAGGCCTACGGTCTCTGCGTTCATCGCCATACGCCCGAGATAGAGCAGGAGTTCTCTCTGGCCTCCGGCTCGGAGGTTGCGATAAATTTCACACCTCACCTGCTGCCCATAGATCGCGGAATTATTAGTACCATATACGCCCGTCATACGGCAAAGGGAGGGCTCGGGAAGATACATGATACCCTGACGAAAGCATACGAAAAGGAGCCCTTCGTGCGCGTGCTAGATATGGGGGCGTACCCCAATGTGTTACACGTGCGCGGCTCCAACGAGTGTCATATCGGCTGTGCCCTTAACGAACGCACAGGCACGGTCATAATCGTCTCAGCCATAGATAACCTTGTGAAGGGAGCCTCAGGCCAGGCTGTGCAGAACATGAACCTCATGTGCGGTTTTAAAGAGACAACCGCGCTTACGGGAGCATCGCTATGCCCCTAGTCAAGACCCCGAAGGGGTTCAATATAGCAGTGGCCGCTGCCGGCATAAAGAGCCCTGGCAGAAACGATATGGCACTTATCTATTCCGAGAAGCCTGCGCGTATCGCGGCCTCCTTTACCACTAGCAAGGTCAAGGCCGCTCCGATACTTCTGGACATGGTGCATGCCAGAAGGGGTAAGGTGCATGCGGTTGTCATCAACAGCGGCAACGCCAACGCATGCACCGGGAAGCAGGGAATGCTTGACGCGCGCGAGACCGTAGTGCTCACGGCACGTGGACTTGGCGTGCCCGAGAACTCCGTACTTGTAAGCTCTACCGGCGTAATAGGCGTACCTATGCCCATGAAACGTGTGAGAGCGGGAATAAGGGACCTCATTAAGGGGCTCGGGGAAGATAAGGGCCCGGAGGACGCGGCCAAGGCTATCATGACAACTGATACCTTCCACAAGCTGGTGGAGAGGAAGCTCACACTCGGGGGGAAGCGAGGCAGTATAGTGGGCATCGCCAAGGGCGCGGGCATGATAGAGCCCAACATGGCCACCATGCTCTGCTATCTGCTCACTGATTTCGACCTGGACAGGGCCTCACTGAAGGCCGCCTTCAACGAGGCGGTGGAGATGTCCTTTAACCGTATCACAGTGGACGGCGACCGCTCGACCTCTGACACTGCCATGGTCCTGGCCAACGGGGCAGCCGGCAACGAGCCCCTGGTCTATGGTTCGGAGGATTTCAGCAAGTTCTCCTCAGCACTGAGGGAGATCACCTACGAGCTGTCGCGCATGATAGTTAAGGACGGCGAGGGGGCCACTAAGGTCATAGAGGTCAGCGTTAAGGGCGCGCGAAGCGAGAAGTTCGCACTGCGGGCAGCGCGCGCCATTGCTAACTCTCTCCTGTTCAAGACCGCAATGTACGGGGGCGACCCCAACTGGGGACGCATCATGGCCACGCTGGGACGGGCGGATGCCCCGTTCAGGGAGGAGAAAGTGGACATAAGCCTTGGCAATGTTATGGTGGTCAAGGGAGGGCTGTCCACTGGCAAGCTGAAGGCCGCCGAGAAGGAGCTTCATAAATCCGAGGTAAAGGTGACCGTGAACCTCAATATCGGTAAATTCGAGGCATCCATCCTTACTTGCGACATTACTGAGACCTATATCAAGATCAATTCGGAATATACTACCTGACACCTGTGCACCGCGTCTGCTCAGCCTCTCAATCTTCGAGGTGCCTCCTGTACGCCTTCAGGTCTCGTTTCCCGCATCTGCAGCACCCATGCGCCATTTGGCCGGCTTAATGGCCTAGAGTAAAAAACATACTGCTGAGAGTCCAGGATATACTTGTTAAGGCTATGACAGAAAGCACGAAAAATAAAAGAGCCCTTTTCTTTGAGGGGCAGGGGATGAATCTGATATTTCTGGCCGCGCTCACGGTGCTCATGCTGCCTGCCTGGAGGCACCCGCTCATGGATGTGGGGGAGTTCTGGGGGCTCAGAAGCCGGCAGTTGTTCGTGCTCACGATCTTGAATGCCATAGCGCAACAGACCTGGGTGTGGCTGTGGTGGAGGGCGCAACTATACTCCGATTTCCCGTTCCGTGTCTTTGGCAGATATGCTTTTGAGGTCTACGCCACACCCTTTTTCGTGATGCTCGCGCTTAGGCCCCTGCTGGCCTTTGCCCTTGCCGCTTCCAACCGGGGTACCGTTTCAATACTCCCTGCATTCTCTATAGGAGTCCCCGTTGTTCTTGCCCTGCCCGTACTGTACCTTGGCTATTCGATACACAGGTACTTCGGGTTTGCCCGCGCTGCAGGGGCGGACCATTTCTACGAGAGTTACCGGACAGGACCCATGGTAAAAAGGGGGATCTTCAGGTACTCATCCAATCCCATGTACACCTTCGGGTTCCTGGTGTTATGGATTCCAGCGATATACTATGCTTCTTTTTCAGCCATTGTCTCGGCCTTCTTCTGCCACCTCTACATATGGGTGCACTACTTCGGAACCGAGCGGCCGGACATGCGCCGTATTCATTCAGCCTGAACTCACCGAGCATAACTCAAGGGAGGCTCTTAAATCCGCCATTTCGGGCTCAACCTAAAACAAGGAGTTAACTGCAACAGATGAATGAGATAAGACTGTTTTATAAAAAGAGCTAAGTAGCAAGTCCAGCTGTATTGCTTCCCTTTCACCAGAACTTCCAATTGATATAAAACCTCTGCTATCATAATCTGGTCATGGAAAGGCCGTTAGGGATGAATTTTCCTGCCTCAAGGCAGTCGGTTAATGCTTAAGGAGCGCTTTAAAAGAGCCCTTAGCCTGATTGTCGTCCTTTTCCTGGTGGCAGTGATTCTGGCCTCTCTTATCAAGTATGATTTTTCTTTCAAGGCCCTATGGCGTGATGCCAGGGTCGCGGCTGTAGCCCTGAAGGTCAAATACGGTTTTCAGCTCATGTACCTTGCGGGCAGGGAAAAGCATAAGATGTACAGGAATCTCTGGTACAGGACGGACCGCAGGAGATCTGGCGTCACTGTCTATGACCGTGAACGTGCCTCAGACGGGCTGACCTTTTATTCTAACCATGAATCAAGTGCCTTCCTTGTTGACATGGAGGGTAATGTGATACACAAGTGGCATAAGCCCTTTAGCGAGGTATGGCCTGACCCGAAGCATATTATTTCCTCCGTGCCTGATAACCTTGTCTATTGGCGCAAGGCCGAGCTCCTCCCTGACGGCGATATATTGGCCATATACGAGGGCATTAACCAGGCCCCCTATGGCGGTGGGATAATCAGGCTGGACAGGGACTCAAACCTGATATGGAAGCTGGATATTAATGCCCATCACGATTTTTATGTGGACAGGGACGGCAATGTAGTTGCTCTTATGCACGCCTACGAGAAGTCCGGCATTAGCGGAAAACCCATCATTTCAGACGGCGTGGCCCTGATCTCCGGAGAGGGCAGGCTGATAAAGGAGGTCCGTTTTCAGGACCTCATGTACAATTCACCCTTTGGCCATATTATTGACTGGGACAAGAAAGACCCCTTCCATACCAATAATGTGGAAGCGCTGTCTTCGGAGCAGGCCCGGCATTTCCCCATGTTCGAGGCAGGCGATCTGCTTGTCTCCATGTACGATCCGAGTGCAATATTCGTACTGGGGGGGGCGGACCTCCGGCCCAGATGGGCGCTTACAGGCATGACCGTGCACCAGCACGACCCTGATTTCATGGACGATGGTACTATTCGCATTTTTGACAACCATGGCTGCGATACTCCGGGCGTGGGCAAGAGCCGTATCATTGACGTGAACCCGATTGATAACTCCATAACCTGGAGCTATGAGGGAACTGTAACGGAGCCTTTTTTCAGTGCTAATCGGGGCTCACAGCAGACTCTGGCGGGTGGGAACGTCCTGATCACTGAATCCACCGCAGGAAGGTTGTTCGAGATAACTCCCGACGGGGAGACAGTCTGGGAGTTCATTGACCCAAGTCTCGATGGAGAGAGTATCGGGGTAGTCAACTGGGCAAAGCGTTTCCGCGGGGAAAAGCTTACATTCCTTGATACGTCTTTAAAATGACAATGCCATTCTGCTAACATGATAATATTTTCAAAATCCATAAGGCACCTGTTGACATATGGAAACGCGTGCAGGAAGGCGGCAGGCTTGTGCTTAAGAAGAAAGTAACAAGGGCCGCAACCCTGGTCGTTATCCTGGCCCTGGTGGTCATGGTGCTGTCCTCCCTTATTAAATATGAGTTCTCTTTCAATGCGATCTGGCGTGATGCCAGAATTGCGGCCGAAGCCCTAAAGATCAAGTACGGTTTCCAGTTTATGTACCTTTTGGGAAAGGAAAAATATGAGATATACGATACGCTCTGGTACAGGACGGACCGCAAGAGATCTGGCGTCACTGTCCATGACCGTGAACTTGCATCAGGCGGGCTGACCTTTTATTCTAACCATGAATCAAG
>Ga0224496_10002143_pt1 | contig 11850 bp, 11 predicted proteins | sample SF_Jul11_sed_USG_2_FD_168127 | JGI IMG/M metagenome (GOLD analysis project Ga0224496, IMG submission 168127) | Sediment microbial communities from San Francisco Bay, California, United States - SF_Jul11_sed_USGS_8_1 | ecosystem: Environmental > Aquatic > Marine > Sediment | place: USA... | reverse complement strand
AAAGCTCCGATATAGGTGCGGCGATGGCCGCGGATCTCAGCCTCATCACGCATCCCACCCAAAGAAATGCGCACAAACTCCCGCTCTAATGCACGGGCAATAGAGCGCCCCAAAGAAGTTTTGCCCACGCCAGGAGGCCCAACGAAACACAGAATTACACCCTCGCGCTCGCGACGAATGGTGTCTTTGTTTTCGAGTTTTTTAAACTCGGCATGTCTTTCTTGGCGGAGTTTGCGGACGGCTAAAAACTCGAGGATACGCTCTTTGACATCCTCAAGTCCAAAGTGATCCTGATCAAGCACTTTACGCGCGTGAGGAATATCCAGGTTATCTTGGGTGGCAACAGACCAAGGGAGGCTGACCAACCAATCGACATAGGTGCGGATAACGCCATATTCAGCAGACGAGGTGGGAAGACGAGAAAGGCGATCGAGCTCGCGGAGCGATTGCTTCTCGGCTTCTTCAGGCATTTTGGCGGCTTTGATTTTGGCGCGGAATTCTTCGACTTCGGCCGTATGATCGTCCTTTTCGCCCAGTTCGCGTTGAATTGCTTTCATCTGCTCGCGCAAGAAATAATCGCGCTGCATATTCTCAATTTCGGAGCGAGCTTCGTTCTGAATTTTTTGCCCTAATTCGAGGACTTCAACTTCGCGAATCAGAATGTTATTCAGTTTGTGGAGTTTTTCGCTGACGGAATCAAGCTCCAGCAGCGCTTGCGCCTCTTCCAATTCCATTCGTTGGAAATTGGCAACCGTATAAACAGTTTGGAGGGCATCTTCCAAACTAAGGACTGATGAGATCAATTCTTGGGGAATAGAGGTGATTATCTGCCCAATACGTTCGAACTGACTGCGGATTGAACGCGCCAATGCCTCCACTTCGAGGTCATCCTCTTCGACTTCGGGGATTAGCTCAACTTTGGCTTTGAGGAAGGGCTCGGTGGCAACAAATTCCCCTAGACGGAAGCGGTGGGTGCCTTGGACCAAAAGCCGAATGGTATTATCCGGTGCGCGAAACATGCGATGAACGGTGGCAACGGTGCCTATAGTGTACAGATCTTCAGGGCCGGGATTTTCCAAATCAGGGTTGCGCGAGGCAACCAAGCCGACGAGGCGTTCACCGGCGACAACCTCGTCCACGAGCCGAATAGACCGAGGCTGCCCAATGGTGAGGGGCATCCCGGTGCGGGGATAAACAACAACGCCGCGGAGGGGCAAAATTGGCAACTCGGAGGGAATGATGATTTGGTCTTGGTCATCATCTGACTCCGGATCACTGTGCTCCCCCTTTTTATTCAAGACGCGCGTCGTGGCTGGCTGGAATAAGAAATCACCAGGCAAGCTTTCTTCGCCATCTTCTGTCCAATTCAAGATATCAAGAATATCGGACAGCCATCTTGAAACAGGCATAATGTTTGTCACAATCACCAACTGCACGGATGCGAATTCATTCGTGCACTTAGCAGAGAGAATTATCCTTCTACTTTAATGCTGGAAGGGGTCAGTTTTGGAATGTTGACATGGAGGAACCCATCCTGGTACTCAGCACTGATCTCCTCAGCAATCACCGGGGCGGCTAATTCCACGACCGACATGAACTCACCAAAGCGTATTTCCATCTGGTGATAGGCGCGTGAGCCAGTTGAATCGGTACGACGGCCATAGATCATTAGAATGCGATTTTCTAATGAGATGGTGAATTCAGCCTCAGCCATGCCGGCGATCTCGGCGCGAACAATGATTGATTCGGCTGTCTCGTACACATCGGTTGGAGGCTGCCAAATGTGGGTAATTCCGGCGACACGTTTATATTGGGCCCGCATAATGATTCGAGGGCGCTTTGATTCATCGCGCGGCGGGGAAGACAGCAAAATTGGCTGATCCATATCATTCATTCTACACACTCCCGCTCAAACGCGCTTGCCCCGGAGGCATTTAATCAACCCAGCGCTAGCTTAGCGGCTGCAATCACATCTTCGTAGATAGGCTGGTCTCCTAAGGCAGGCATGTACTGAGCGTAAACTACCTTATCCTCACGATCTACGACAAAAACGGCACGGCGCAGTAAACGCCGCTCCTTAATCAAGCAGCCATATTTTTTGCCAAAATCCATTTCGAGATGATCCGAGAGCACGATCACACGATCTACCTCAGCCGCGCCGCACCATCGTTTTTGAGTGGTAGGCAAATCTGCGCTGACAGAAATAATGACAATGTCTTCGTTTAGTGATGCAGCCTCTTGATTGAAGCGGCGGGTTTCGGTATCGCAAACGCCGGTGTCCAAGGAGGGCAAAGCCGCAATGATGCGCACTTTCCCTTTGGTCAATTCGAGCGCATTTACGACAGCCCAATTGTTATCTTGGACGGTAAATTCAGGGGCAAGTGCCCCTATTTCCATATCTGGGCCGACGATGGTCACATCTTGCCCACCCAACTGCAATAATCCTACTCGTTCCATAAAACTCCTTTGCTGTTTCGGCAGTTCACCACAAAGACCTTTGGCAATATTTGGAAGGCCACTCATTGTGAGGAACATGCGGTATATTTTGATTAAAAAGACACTGCGCCCCCGGCGGGACTCGAACCCACAACCTCAGGCTTAGAAGGCCTTTGCTCTGTCCAATTAAGCTACGGGGGCAAACACACACGCCGTCTTTGAAGGGAATATGTTATCCCAATTATACCTGCAAAGCGGTGTGAGGGTTAATAATAATTTTGGTGGAATTATTCTAAAATTGGCCGGATTCCCCGGTAGACGCGACCACCAGACAGCATCCGCAATATTGTGGATGCAGGGCGTTCAAGTTGGTCGGCAATCTCATTGACGGAAAGGGGATTGTTCCCGTTCTTCATATACAATCGAAATATCGCTTCAACCAGGGCGGTTTGCTGCGTGAGAAAATCATCTTGTTGAGAACAGTGAGAGAGCAGTACATGCTGAAGGCCATCCACTTTTAATACTTCGGCGGTCTCGGGATCAACCCAATCTACATCTTCGCCTTCCTGGATGTCGGCAAAAGCAGCCTGGTGTTCGGTACACAGCAAACTGTTGAGGTGGACACGCCAGTCACGGTCATTTTCGCGCCACCAGGAAAAATCGATATGAAAGCTAGTTTGCAATGTGGGCTTTACTAGGCTACCACGTTTTACGTCAGACACCAACATACTCCTATATTATTCTAAATCCGTCTCTTCGCTACGGAAATGCAAATCGCCCAAATGAGAAAACCAAGGTCTGGAGGCGAGTAAAGACATGATCGGCCCAGGGGGGCAGCGCAAAATGACGTTAACTGCTGAGTATAACTCAGTGACATGGACATGGCTTTGGGGGTTAAGCTTGGCCAATGTGCGCATGGTGTCAACGACAACCTGCTCAAAGGGCAATGGTTTTAGATCGCGGGTTTTCCACGCTTGGTCGAGGGGATCAATTTCGGCAGGCATGGCAACGACCATGCGCTGGTCAAAGGTTGTGGATACAGACTGTTTCAGCATGGCGTAGACCACGCCGCCGTCTGCGCCGACCAGGGCTGTGCGCACCCACTCTTTGGCGGAGCGATGGGATTCGGCTTGGACGATCACTTCGCCAGGTTGGCTGCCGCGGCGAATTTTAATTGAGCTGCCCGGCATAACCCCGCGCTCCTTATACCACTCAGCCAACCCGTAAACGTAATTCTCCATGCGGACCACCCAGCCGGGGAACTTATCTCCAGTGTCGCCATCGACCAGCATGAAACGGATGCGGGGGGATTCGTAGGCGGTGGGAAACAAGCGGCTCACCCGAGCGGTGAGAGGCAAAGTGCCAGAGCGCCAATGACCATAAATCAGGTTGACCTCAACTTGGTCATAGCTGCCCTCGGGCTCAACATGGGGGGAGAGCTCATCGTCCAGCTGGCGCTCTAATGCCAGCATATCACCTTGGATCACCGTGCGGTCATATTCGATAGGGCGATAACGCAAATACAGCGGGGTCTTGAGGACGCCTTCCGGTTCAACGCGCTTGAGGAACCAAGAGACCTTGCCAGCAGGGCCAACCTCATCAAAACGATCATCTTCCTGCATGGCATGATCCAAGGAGAACTCCGCCAAATGGGGATTGACACCCTCGGGCAACTCAACTTGATCGAGCAGCTGAGCTGTGGCAAGGGGGCCTCCGGATTCCATATCTAAAAGCGCTTCGGCTAAATTCAAGTTGCCAACGTTCACATCAACGATCAAGGCCTTAGGGAACCAACGCCCGGCGATGTATACAAAATCAGGGTTGTCGGTCAAATTCTCGAGCAATTGGCCGACCAACTGTTCCCCATAATTCTCCAAAACTACAGCGGCGTCCATTTGAGGATCAACTTGGCTTTCCACAACAGGGTCATTCAGTGGATGCGAGTCATAGCCGGCGGCAAATTCGCGCTTTTGGCCATCTTCGAATTCAATCTCAATAACTTCGAATTCTTCCTTGGCATAGGACCGACCAGGGCGCACATTGACGACACTGCCTGGCTGCCAGCCAAGAGCCGGTAATACTACTTTTTCCCCAACGGTATATTTATCCTTGGGGCGATAAGTTGTGCCCCCGGCAGCGCGCTGCTTTTGAGCAGTTTGCTTTTCATTGTTAATGCGGTGCTCGATCAGTATATTGACCAATTCTTGAGGAGAGAGGGGAGTCTCCAACTCAAGAAGATGATAGTAAAGAAACTCGATATCCTCTTTTTTGAGATCGAACGAAGACCAATAATCTTCGGAGAGAGAAAAAGAAAAATCCATAAAAATCCTTTGCAGCGAAGGGGCGTGAAAATAGGCCCTGCACGGTGAGAAGCGTGTAATTATGATATTATTAGATCATCAATACACCAGAGTGTATATTATACTCTACCCCGGCTAGCAAACAAGCCCCAGCATATATTTGTTCGGGAGAATAGACATGTCCAAAAGAGATTGGCAAGTAATCGATGAAGTTCCCGGGGAATTACAAGGCGAATTGATCAAGGCCTTTTTGGAGGCCCAAGGCATTTTAGTGCACCTCTCTCAAGAGGGACTGGGGCGCATATATGGGCTGAGTGCGACGCCAATGGGCATTGTACAGATTTTGGTGCCGACAGATATGGTCGAAGATGGTAAAAAGTATATTGCCGAATATTATGGGGAACAAGCGAGCAAAGACAATAGTGCGGAGTAAATTAGGGGAAAATAGTTGCCAACCATTCCAGCGGATCCACCTGAATCGCGCCAACCCATATTTCCCAATGTAAATGAGCACCGGATGACCTACCGGTGTTGCCAACGATGCCGATGACCTGCCCAGGCTGAACAATGTCACCAGGCTTAACGAACTGCTCCAATTGGTGCCAATATCCGGAATAAACACCCCAGCCATGATTGATGATGGTCGCATTGCCGCGCACATCCAATGTACTGGCGAAGACAACGACACCTACGGCGGGGGCAAAGATTTGTACGCCCTTGCCGCCTTCAAAATCCAAGCCAGAGTGATAATAAATAAATTCGCTGCGGTTGAAAGAACGGCGAGTGCCGAAGAGGGAATTAAATGAATCGGTGTAAGGTGATGGGGCTTGAAAATACCCGCTCCATAATTTTTCGGGAGTAGCCTCGGTCACCAGGGCGGTCACTTTTTCTGATTCGGCTTGCTCCAGGACAGGATCCAAAAGCGCCGGATCCACGGTAATGGTCTCAAATTTATAGCCGCCGGAAGCAACCGGGACCATCAGAGAGTATTCAAATATGCTGCCATCGATGGAAGCGCCGGTCAGGGTTACTTCATAAAATCCCGGCTCCACGAGGGCGTGGATACCTTGCAAGCTCACGTACTCCCCTGGGGCCGCATTGAAGAACCGCAACTGGCTCCCTAATATTTCCCCGCGCATTGATAATTCCCCGTGGGTAGTGACCTTGATCTTGGCAGTTTTTCCCTGAATAAATCCGGTGGGGCCAACCTGAATACTTGAGATAGGCGATGGTAAAGCACCGGGGCCGGGAAGATTTGTGCCCGGCTGCAGCAAAACATCTCCGGGGATAACGTCCCAAGTACCGCGCAAATGATTGGCCGTGACCAAAGACCAGGGATTGCTCCCAGAGGCGGCGGCTATTTCAAGCAAGGACTGCTGTTCACCAACCACAGTCCGGGCGGTGTTCATATCTTCGCCACGCTGGGTGGCGAGCAGGACAGGATAGCCCAGGTACATTTGTGCCGGGCTTGAGATGCGGTTGAGCCGGGAAAAATCCTGAATTGAGAGACCGTAGCGGCGGGTAAAACTACGTAAGGATTCCCCCAACGGCATGGGAGTAGAGACGATCAAACCAGAAATCCAATCCACCCCGGGGAGGACCAATTGATCTCCTTGAAACAATTGATTGGGATTGGCAATATTATTGGCGGCAATCAAGGATTCGGTGGAGATGTTGAACCTGGCAGCGATCGAAGAAAGGGTGTCTCCGGACTGCACAAGGTAACGAGCGTCCTGCGCGCCAGGTTCTTGGGCGCGTGCAACGGACTGAAATCCGAAAAAGACGATGGCAGCAGTCAAACAAAGATTAGTTAGTTTCTTCAAAGCGCACTTGGTCTCCAATGCTGAAATCCGCCAGCCGGGTTGATGAAATTTCCAACACATAGCGAGCAGGGTGGCGCGGGACGATGAACGAGCGCCAAGCCTTGGCGTAATGAACATCAACAACGCTCCCGGAGTCGTCTATCCAAACAACGGCGAGGTCAAAAGCCATCCAAAGCATATGGATGGCAGATTCAACTCGATTGTCTTTTTTATTATCCATCACCAAGCCCCAATCTTGCGGGAGGGTACGTCGAAAAGATAAACCGCGCAATTTACACAAGAAGGTATCGCAATAATCAGCGCGCAAAGCGCTGGCCAGTGGGCGGCTCTCGTTGATGATCTGGACTTGTCGCATGGAAGGTATTATAAGCTGAATTTCGAGGCTTGAGAAAACCGCAAGTGGAAAATCCCGCTTTATTTTTCTATTTTGGCGGCCTCTTCTTTTCTTAACAAAACCTGTTCAACGCTGTTGAGTAATTCTTGAGGACTAAAGGGCTTGGGAATATAGTCATCGACCTTGGCAATGTGCAAACCCAATACTTTATCAATGCTTTGGGCTTTGGCGGTCACGACGATCACGGGAATATTGCTGGTCTCAACATCGGATTTGATCTGCTGATAAACTTCCCAACCATCCATATCCGGCATCATCAAGTCAAGTAAAACGAGGGCGGGCTTGTGTTCACGAACAGCATCCAAGCCCTGCTTACCGCCATCTGCGCCGATAATCTCGAATCCTTTGCGGCCCAGAATCAATCTGATGAGATCAATCATCTCCGGTTCATCTTCGATGCAAACAACTTTTTGATTTTTATTATCAGTCATGATGCCTTCAAATAAACTTCAGGTTAGATACAAAACTGGATCCAATATATGATCAAAACAGCTAACAAATCTAGTTTACCATAAATGGATGAAGCAGGGGAAAAACAATGGTTGGGCAAGTACCTTTAGGCCATATAACCGAAAAGTGACATGCTACCAAATTTTTAAGATTGAAAAATGCACACTGCGGGATACACAGCTATGGTCATTCTGTGAAAAAATATAGTACAATATCCTGTGGTATATATCAGCGATGGAGACATGAATGTATACCAATTATGGCCAAGAAATGGCGCAATTCGTTTAATAAACCAAGAGCCTGCAAGGATATCTTCCAAGCCATGCAGTCAAAGCTTTGCTACAATCCTGGCCAGGTGGAATTTCGGATAAAATTAATAAACAGAAGTGGTGGAAGGTAAGATCAATATTATAAATGAGCGCTTTGTAGCTGCAATATCTACCAAAATCTCAATAGCATAACGATAATGTTGGGATAAAATAAGCACCGAGTTTAAACTATGGGCAGCTTACGATTTGTTGACAACGAGGTAATCAAGGTACTGTTGGTTGAGGACAACCAAGAGCACGCAGAAATGATTGCGATGTTCCTGGAAAAGAGCAACTACCAGCGGTTTTCCTTAACGCACGTCTCCGGGCTGAAAGAAGCCATCGACCAGGTAAAAACAAAGAATTTTGACATTGCGCTTTTAGACCTTTCGCTGCCAGAAAGCAAAGGACTTTCTACATTCTACTCGTTGCATGCACGCGGCAACGGCCTACCGATCGTGGTACTATCGGGTACGGATGACGAACTGACGGCGGTTGAAGCGATGCGCGGCGGCGCGCAAGACTATTTGGTCAAGGGCAGTGTTGACCACAACCTTATCGTCCGTGCCATCCAATATGCAATTGAACGTAAGCGCACGGAGGAAACCCTGCGGCAGAGGGAGGAGCACTTTAGGTCATTAATTGATAATGCATCAGATTTGATCGCATTACTGGATGCCGAGGGCCGCTTTACTTATGCCAGCCCATCACACGAAAGGGTATTGGGCTACCAACCAGAAACCCTGTTGGGGCGAGCGATCCAAGAGATTGCCCACCCGGATGATGCCTCGGCGATAGAGAGGCTGCTCAACCAGGGACTTGAACACCAAGGCTTTACCGGGCGTCTCGAAATGCGGCTGCGCCACACCAACAGCTCGTGGTGTATATTTGAGGGCATTTGTAAAGTAATGGCGGACCCGTCCTCGGCAAACGGGGCCAACGCCTTGGTAATCAATTCCCGGGATATCACCGAGCGCGTGCAAAAAGAAAGCGAATTGGCACTGGCCTACGATGCCACGCTGGAGGGTTGGTCGAGGGCGCTGGAGCTGCGCGACCAAGCCACGGAAGGTCATTCAAAAAGGGTAACCGAGTTAACCTTAACCCTGGCCAGAGAGATGGGAATGTCTGAAGCGGAAATGGTACACGTCCGTCGAGGTGCACTGCTGCATGACATCGGGAAAATGGGAATTCCCGACAGCATATTGCAAAAGGGAGGAAAGTTGAGCAACGATGAGTGGGAAATCATGGAGAAACACCCGGAATACGCCCATTCGATGTTATCCCCGATCAATTACCTTGAACCGGCGCTAGAAATCCCATACTGCCACCATGAAAAATGGGATGGCAGCGGGTACCCGCGCGGGCTGAAGGCCGAAGAAATCCCATTGTCCGCACGGATCTTCTCGGTGATTGATGTGTGGGACGCGCTGGTCACCGCCCGCCCCTACAGCCAACCTTGGTCAAAAGATGAAGCACTAAAATTCATCATGAGTGAGTCAGGAAAACACTTTGATCCAAAGGTCGTTGAGGCCTTCATGAAAATGATCTGAGGCCAAGGACGCGCAAAGCAAGATTATGCGTTTGCGATTTTATAGATGCTGAACTATAATCGCAGGTAACAAAATCCCCAACCAAAGAGGCAAAAACCAATGATTGATGCCAATTCACTCCGTAAAGGAGTCACGTTTGAAGAGGATGGCGATCTGTTTAAGGTCATCGATTTTCACCACCACAAGCCAGGGCGCGGATTAGCCACGATTCGAGTTAAAGCCCGAAATTTGCGCAGCGGCGCAATTATGGAGAAAACCTTCAGCTCCAGCGAGCGAGTGCAAGACGTGCGGCTGGACCATCACCAGGTACAGTATTTATACAACGATGGCGAATCCTATGTATTCATGGACCTTGAAACCTATGAGCAGCCAGCCATCCCTGCGGCGATCCTAGATGATTCAACCAACTATCTTACCGAGAACCTGCAAGTCAAACTCACATTTTATGAAAATGAACCGCTGGATATTGAACTGCCTACCTCGGTTGAGCTAAAGGTAACTGAGGCAGACATGGCCATCCGAGGGGATACGGCTACGGGACTCAACAAACGCGTGGTCACAGAGACCGGGCTAGAAGTCCAGGTACCGGCCTTTGTTGAAGTGGATGACATTATCAAGGTAGATACCCGAAGTGGAGAATACATCACACGGGTGTAATCAAATAGACTATGCGCACACCAACGGGAATTGAATGCCGTTTTTTTTATGGCGATTACCACCGCGGAAGAAATCAGGAAGAATGCCGCTTATTAAACGGCGCTGGCCTAGCGTGGCAAGCGGGGTTATGTGCTACCTGCCCTGCCCCAAGCATCTTGATTGCCAATGCTTGCGAACATATGGAATTTAAACCCAAAGTAAATAAACCGATGTTCTTCAAAAAACCTCAGGTGCACATTGATGTTTATTGTAGTAAATGCGAGTGCAACGTAGATCACCCAAGCGTCGGGTGCGGTCAATGCCATCCATTGCCAGATATTTTCATCGCTGATCCACATGACCCTAACCCTGCTACTTGATCTAGACGACACGCTGCTTGGAAATAAAATGGAAACCTTTTTGCCGGCGTACATGATGGCGCTGGCAGAGCATTTGGGGGACTTTGCAGACGGCATGCAATTGGTTAACGAGCTGCTCAATGCCAGCCAGGGAATGATGACCAATGAAGATCCCAGTCAAACGCTCAAGGAAGTTTTTGACCGCGCTTTTTACCCTGCGCTGGGATTGGATTATGCAGCTGTGCAAGCCCCGATCCAAGAATTCTACGAAAATGTTTATCCGAATTTAAAAGGTGGAACCGAATACCGCCCAGCCGCGAAAGCACTGGTACGCGAAGCCAATGCGCGAGGCTACCGAATAGCGATTGCGACCAATCCGCTATTCCCCAAAACGGCGACATGGCAGCGGCTTGAATGGGCCGGGCTCAGGGGAGATGACCCGGGAGTGGCGTTGGTTTCCACATATGAAAATTTCCATTTCGCCAAACCAAACCCGGCATATTTTGCGGAAGTGCTGGCGCAAATGGGTTGGCCGGAGGGGCCCGCAGCTATGGTGGGGAATGATGCAGAAGATGATATCGCCGCAGCAAAGAGCTTAGGGCTGGCGACATTCTGGATCAACGAAAAAGCTTTTCAAGCAGAAGTTCAAAATGGGGAACCGCCGGTGAACGGATCAGGCAAAATTGGCGATGTACTCCAGTGGATTGATCAGACAGGGTTGCCGAAAATGAGCATGGAACCAACAGGGCTGACCAGTTCGATGGCAATCCTCAAGTCCACCCCGGCGGCATTGGGCACGATGCTGAGGGAAATACCAGAATCTATTTGGCAGGCTGGCGTAAGCAAAGAAGATTTGAATCTAACGGAAATCGTATGTCACCTGCGGGACACGGACAAAGAAATACATTTGCCAAGGCTGATAAAAATGTTTGGTGAAAACGAGGCGATCATTGAAGCGGTTGATACCCACCCGTGGGCCAAAGAAAGGAATTATCAGCAGGAAGACGGGCCTGAAGCCTTATCCCAATTTATACGCAAGCGTATTGAATTGATCGAGATGATCGCGCAGGCACGGGATGAACAGTGGGCCATGCACGCTCGGCATACTGCGTTGGGTCCAACAAACGCGCTTGAAATGGTGGGCTTCATGGCGAGACACGACCAAGACCATATACGCCAGATATACGAAATCCTACGCCTGCCAAATTAGTCGCCAGCGAAAAATCAACAAATTCACAGCGTATCCATATTGATAAAGCAGTGTTGTAAAAACCAGAATCAACTCTGGAGGTTGAAGGATTAATGAAAAAACGAGTAGTGATAACGGGGCTGGGATGCATTAGCCCGGTTGGAAATGACGTGCCAACAACTTGGTCGAATATTGCCGCCGGGAAAACAGGGGCGGCGCGGATCACCCATTATGACCCAAGCGACCACAAGTGCCAAATTGCTGCGGAAGTCAAAGGATTTGATGCAAACGACTATTTTGGTGTGAAAGAAGCACGCCGGATGGATCGTTTTTCGCAATTTGCGATGGTGGCCACGGACCAAGCCCTGATTGACAGCGGGCTGGTAATAACTGATGATAACAAAG
>Ga0224496_10002142_pt1 | contig 11855 bp, 7 predicted proteins | sample SF_Jul11_sed_USG_2_FD_168127 | JGI IMG/M metagenome (GOLD analysis project Ga0224496, IMG submission 168127) | Sediment microbial communities from San Francisco Bay, California, United States - SF_Jul11_sed_USGS_8_1 | ecosystem: Environmental > Aquatic > Marine > Sediment | place: USA... | reverse complement strand
ATATTTCCCTGTCTTTCTTTCCTGGTGCCAAAATTGGTGTCCTTGGCCTCAATGGCTCGGGTAAATCCACTCTACTACGCATCATGGCCGGCCTTGATAATGACTATGATGGTGAAGCCCGCCCACAGCCCGGAATTAATATTGGCTACCTGCCACAGGAACCGGAACTGGATGAAACCAGGGACGTTCGGGGCAATGTCGAGGGCGCATTAGGCCACATCAAGGATGCCCTCACCCGACTGGATGCCGTTTATGCCGCCTACGCCGATGCCGATGCTGACTTTGATGCACTGGCCGCTGAGCAGGCCCAGCTGGAAAACCTGATCCAGGCTTCTGATGGCCACAATCTTGAACGTAAGCTCGAAGTTGCCGCTGACGCCCTGCGTCTTCCCCCCTGGGATGCGGACGTGAGCAAACTCTCCGGTGGTGAACGACGTCGAGTCGCCCTGTGCCGCCTGCTGCTGTCCAGCCCGGACATGCTGTTACTGGACGAACCCACTAACCACCTGGACGCTGAGTCTGTTGCCTGGCTGGAGCGCTTCCTGCACGACTTCACCGGAACCGTTGTCGCTATCACCCATGATCGCTATTTCCTCGATAATGTGGCCGGCTGGATTCTTGAGCTGGATCGCGGCCATGGTATTCCCTGGGAAGGTAATTATTCATCCTGGCTGGAGCAAAAAGAAGCCCGTTTAGAAATGGAAGAAAAACAGGAAAGTGCCCGCATGAAAGCCATGAAGCATGAGCTGGAATGGGTGCGCAGCAATCCCAAAGGCCGCCATGCCAAGAGCAAGGCGCGACTGGCCCGTTATGAAGAACTGGCTTCACAGGATTTTCAGAAACGTAACGAAACTCAGGATTTATATATCCCGCCCGGCCCGCGTCTGGGTGATCTGGTCATCGAAGCCCAGCATATCTGTAAAAGTTTTGGTGGTCGGGTGCTCTATGATGATCTCAATTTCAACCTGCCCAAAGGCGGCATTGTCGGCGTGATCGGCCCTAACGGTGCGGGCAAAACCACACTGTTCCGTATCATCATGGGACAGGATCAACCGGATAGCGGTAGCCTGCGCCTGGGTGAAACAGTCAAACTGGCCTGTGTCGATCAAAGTCGTGAAGCACTCGACGATAACAAAACAGTCTGGGAAGAAATTTCTGATGGCCTGGACATCATCACTATCGGTACTTATGAAGTCCCTTCACGTACTTATGTCGGCCGTTTTAACTTCAAGGGTGGCGATCAACAGAAACGGGTCGGCGATCTCTCCGGTGGTGAACGTAACCGTGTGCATCTGGCCAAGCTGTTAAAAAGCGGCGGCAATGTTCTGTTGCTCGACGAACCCAGTAATGATCTGGATATCGAAACCTTACGGGCACTGGAAGAAGCCCTGCTGACTTTCCCCGGTTGCGCCATTGTGATCTCGCATGATCGCTGGTTCCTGGATCGTATTGCCACCCATATTCTGGCCTATGAAGGTGATAGTCAGGTGGTCTGGTTTGAAGGCAACTATGCGGATTATGAGGAAGATAAAAAACGCCGACTGGGTGATGATAGCGATCAACCGCACCGGATTAAATACAAGAAACTGGATGGCTAAATAAACGTTCCTAATTACTATCCACATCAGATTTCACGCTCGTGGTAAATCCTCCGGCTTAGCTCAGCAGAGCCTTGTCAAACCACGAACGTGAAACCTGAACAGGCGTATTAGTATGTATTCACCCTTCGACAGATTCAGGACAAACAGTCTAAATTTTTACCTTTTAAGAACGCTTATTTAATCAGGAATAATTCTTTGCGATTTATTCCCTAAATAATCCCTGTCGATGCCCCTGAAATATAAATGTAATTTTTCTATACAAAAAAAATCCCCGCGAGGCGGGGACAAAATGGGGAACTGTTATATTTCGTTAATCTGTTAGTGCGCGGAAGAAGTCGACTCTTCAACAGCAGAACTGTCTGTCACCGGAGTGCTGTCTGTCGTTGTTTCAGTCGCAGCGGCATAAGTCAGAATATCTTCAGAAATTACCTCATTGGCACCATTTAAAACAGACACTTTCCACTCACCGGTCCACTGCGGCACAAAGCTTTTGCTCGACCATACACGCCAGCGCTGGCCTTTCACATTGAATTCCACTTCAGCCATGACTTCACCATTATATTCCCAGCGGTGTTTGGCGACTTGTCCCACCATGTCCCGCAACTCGGTATAATAGATAATATTGTCATGATTATTAGCCAGCTCTTTTACCTGATCAGCCGGTTCACGATCTTCAATTGCCGAGGTAAAAATTGAGCGTACAACACTGCCACGGGAAAAACCTTCTAAATCATTGGCAATGATATCGTTTGTAATTTCCTTTTCATTGCTATCGGTTTCTACCGGTATGGATTCATGCGCTTTTTCAGCACTGTCCATTTCTACATCAACCGGCATCGCTTCTGTCACAGATTCAGTATGATTAATCTGCCCTGGTATTTTCCCTTGCTTCATAGGCATGATATTTTCTTCTGCATTAGTCAGTCCGCTAAAACTGACTAAGAGCAAAAATATAATATAAGTAAGGATTTTCATTTTAGCCTTCCTTTCCCGTTAAGGATGTTATGATTTCTATGTGTTAACGATCGGATAATTTCAAGATGGATGCTTACTAATCTTGCCTGCCAACTCATTTTGGCCTATGTATACTTTTTTTATTGTAATCATCAGGTTTATTTAATTCTGGATAACTTATGACAAAACAAACATTCGGTACGTGACAACAGTCACACCGTGCATAAAAATACTTACTGGTATTTACATTAAATAATTACGCAAGTCTATTTTGCGGATATCCCGCAGTAAAGGATTTAATGTTTTCTGCCAGTTGCTCCACCAGCCGTTGACGTGATTCATAACTGGCCCAGGCGATATGGGGCGTAATAATCAGATTAGGGAAATTCTGTGACAACAGAACATGATCATTTGGCGGGGGTTCTATTGACAAGACATCAAGTCCTGCCCCGGCAATTTCACCTTCCTTCAACGCCCATAACAAGGCCTGTTCATCAACCAGCCCACCTCGAGCCGTATTAATCAGCAATGCATTTTTACGCATCAGGCACAATTCACTCTTCCCGATAAGATGCCGGTTATTTTCATCCAGCGGACAATGCAGACTCACTACATCGGAATTTTTTAGCAATTCATTCAGAGTAACGCGACCTGCACGTTGATCACCAGGATTTCTCCTTGCAATCAGCACATTCATTCCAAAAGCCTCAGCAAGTTTTGATACCGCCTGTCCAAGCTCTCCATAGCCAATAATGCCCATTGTTTTCCCGCCCAGTTCCTGAATAGGAAAATCGAGCATACAAAATTGTGAACTCAATGGCCATTGATTCAATTCAACGGCATTCTGATATTGTGTAAATCGTCGATAAAGATTAAGAACCAGCATAAATACATGCTGTGTGACCGAAGGTGTTGCATAGGCACGAACATTACAGACCGTGATATTTCGCAAATAAGCGGCTTCGAGATCAACATTATTATAACCTGTAGCAGCAATACAAATCAGACGTAGCTGTTTTGCCTGAGACAACATCGTATTATCAAGCACAACCTTATTAGTAATGACCACCTGCGCATCCCTGATCCTCTCATTGATCTGATCTAATTTTGTCTGATTATATAATTGCAGGTCATCAACCACTGCATGGAGAGAACGACTATCCAGGTCACCCATATCAAGGCTGTTCCAGTCAAGAAAAACTGCACGCATTTAATAATTTCCTCTTTTTTTATTATCGTCTTAACCGGCCTGCCTGGCTGACTTTTTAACTGTCATTTACGCCAGTATTCGGATAGCATAAAATATGTCCGAAACAGTATTCACGGCTTTACTTTTCAGTATAGAAAATTCTGAGGAAAATACATGCCCCATTATCTTGGCACCAGCCACCACCAGCATGAGCAACAAGGTACAACGGGAATTTTGCTCATCAATCTGGGGACACCGGACAAACCTGAGCCTGCTGCCATACGCCGCTATCTTGCCGAATTTTTAAGTGACCCGCGAGTTATAGAATACCCACGCTGGTTATGGAAGTTAATTTTACACGGTATTATTTTACGTATTCGCCCTGGCAAAATAGCTCACGCCTATCAAAGTATATGGACTGAAAATGGTTCGCCACTTATGCATTTTACCCGGCGGCAAACAGAAATGCTGAATCAGTCTTTAGCTTCCCGAGCAAAAGCAAAGCTCCATGTCGTTTTTGGTATGCGTTATGGCAAACCCTCTATCGCCACGGCTCTACGCACACTTCACTCAAGCAATATTGAACGTCTGCTGATACTGCCGCTCTATCCACAATATTCGGCCACCACCTCTGCATCCAGTTTTGATGCTGTAGCAAAAGAACTAGTCAGCTGGCGACGCATACCTTCATTAAAAATGATCATGCAGTACCATGATCACCCGGCTTACATCGAAGCTCTGGCCAACAGCATTACCCGTTTCAGACAAACAAATGGCTCGGCTGATATATTACTGTTTTCATTTCATGGCCTGCCCAAACGTTATCTCCTTGCTGGTGATCCCTATTTCTGTCAATGCCATAAGACTGCCCGTCTTGTTGCTGAACACCTGGGATTTTCTGATACTCAATGGCAAATCAGTTTTCAGTCACGGGTTGGAAAAGAAGAATGGCTCAAACCGTATACCGACAAATTATTACTCGAACTGGCACAACAATCCCGCTCGGTACAGATAATATGTCCGGGCTTTTCCAGTGATTGCCTCGAAACCATTGAAGAAATCAATATACAGAACAGAGCATTATTTCTTGAACATGGCGGGACTGGCTATGATTATATTCCAGCCTTAAATGATAGTCCGGAGCATATTGAATTTCTAAGCCAGTTACTCTGTGATGAAGCAGGTGAATGGTTCACTGTTGAGGAGGAGGATGCTACTTTGCGAGCCATACGCGCCAAACAACAGGGAGCCAAATTTTAAAATCTATTTGTAGAGTCGAATTTATCCGACCACAACGGTAAAATGTATTAACCGGTTATTCATTCTGATACCTTTGGCGGGTTAAAACCCGCCCTACAATAGGCAAAATTTCTTAAGTACCTATATATATACAGGTATTACTATTTTTATAGCCGTGTATCAACATCAAAGACATTTTGCAAATCTTGTACTGACAACACTATTAATAAAAAAGGGAAGCCACCGCTTCCCTTTTTTATTCACTTATACCGGTAAATCAGGCGATACCGGGGTTATCCTTGACGTTAAGTATTTTGGGTGTATTTAATTTATTAATTTTTGCCACTTTCTCTTCGCGCAAATATTCAGCCACAATTTCCCAGACTGGCTTGCCGGGGGCCTGTTCACCAACTGTCGCCCAGCCGGCTACTGTATAATTTTTTGTTGCTTCTATACGAGTGCCATCATCCAGAGCCATATCGGTAACCCGTTTACCAATTGTTTTTTGCGGGTCAATGGAATAATCCAGACCGCCCACCCGAACCATGTCGCCACCCTGTTGATAATAGGGATCAACATTGAACAGATTGTCTGCCACATCTTCTAGAATATCCTTGATAGTCTGCCCGCTCATCTCACGAACATAGGTTTCAGGATAAGTAATGCAGGTCTGATCCATCACATGTTCCATAGTAATCGTCTGACCAGGCAAAACTGAGGTACCCCAACGGAAACCCGGTGACAATGAGATCTGTGCGCCACCAACCGTACGCAAGGCATCACAAATAAGTTGATCAAAGGTGCCGTTAAAATTGCCCCGGCGATACAGCACCGTATCGGTAACCGCCAGTTCTTCACTCAATGTTTTGATATAGGGCTTACGCATGTTCTCAATATAACTGGCCATCTCAGCATCTGCTTCAATCAGATTGGAGAATACTGGCAGCAACTTATATTGATAGCTCTGTACTTTTTTATTCCGTACATCAAACTGCAACACACCAAGGAATTTGCCATTCGAGCCTGCGTTCGTCACCAGCGTGACGCCGCCTTTGTTTTTCACTTCAACAGGGACAGGTACACCGTCATGGGTATGGCCGCCTAAAATGGCATCAATACCTGATACCCGTGAAGCCATTTTCAGATCCACATCCATGCCGTTGTGCGACAGGACAACAACAACATCCGGCTTTTCTTTCGCACGAACATCATTAACCACTTTTTGCATCGCTTCATCATTGATGCCAAAAGTCCAGTCAGGAATAAACCGGCGTGGATTAGCTATCGGTGTATAAGGAAAGGCCTGTCCAATAACCGCGATGCGAAGACCATTTTGTTCTTTAATCGTATACGGCTTGAATGCACGCATACTATTTTCATCAAAACCATCGAAGTCTGAAAATTTATAATCAAACGCTGCATCTTCATTAACAAAAACATTCTGACAAACAAAGTCACCATTAAATGCTTTTACATTTTCAATGACTTCCTTATCCTGATAGGTAAATTCCCAATGACCGGTCATAACATCCACGCCCAGTAAATTACAGGCATCCACCATATCCCGGCCGCGTGTCCAGTAAGCCGTCCCCGACCCCTGCCAGGTGTCTCCACCATCCAGCAACAATGTATCCTGCCCTAACTCAGTGCGCAGTTTCTTTACCAGTGTACGTAAGTGTGCAAAACCACCCACCTTGCCATAGGTTTTTGCGGCCTCAGCAAAATTCAGATACGTAAATGCATGTGCGGCCAATGTGCCCGGCTGGATACCGAAATGCTGTAATAATTTTTCACCCACCAGATGGGGGGGGCGCGCAAATGCTTCGTCGAAACCCAGATTGACACTGGGCTCACGAAAATATATAGGTAGTAACTGCGCATGTGTATCAGTAATATGCAGCAACGAAACATTACCAAATTTTGGAATATCGTAAGTATCCGCTGGCACTGTAGTGCCTGATTTTGAAGCGGTTCCCCCGTTAGCGATAGTTGCTGTTTTTTCGCACCCGGGAAGCATACCGGCAGCAGCTGCCATAGCCATAAGCTGAACAAACTCACGTCGGTTTATCGACATATTTCTACCTCTTTTACCAGAAACAAATTTAACAAAAATTCCATTTTGCTATCCGCTCAACATAACCAGGCATATCAACATGCTGACTAGATCAACAACACAGGCCAGTTCAACATCATTAGTCATATTAACCTTACTGGCCTGTAATCAAAATTTACGAAAAAAAACATTCACCCGCATTACAATAATACAAACAGCGTGTTATTACCGATCAATTGGAAAATTCTCACTTCTACAATACAATATACCAGTTATTTTATTATGGGTATTTGCCGTATTAATATCCATCATCATATAAGCCTCTGCGCCTGAATGGAATGACTGTTTGTAATTCTTCCGGGCAAAGGATAAATGACCATATACATATATCGGTCCAGCCAAAAGACTGAATGGCACAAAACAAACATCACTGGCTACCCGCTATCGCCAAACAATACCCCAGTAACACCTGCCGCAAAATTCCGGAGTCTATTCAGAGGTTAGATCAATTATAGGTAAGACACAGACTCAGAAATTTTATTCCCTTAAAATGTATAACTTGAAATAATCAGGTAATTGCTATGCGTAGTTGCAAATCAACAAGATCTGCTATTTAAATTTACCTATTTGATATCCATTTATTCAATCCTGCATATATACACTACATAAGTAGCTACTTAAGCATTGGATGTTGTTTGCAGGGTCGGATTTATTCGGCTGCAACGGCAAAAATTATTAACCCATTATTTATTCTGATACCTTTAGCGGGTTAAATACCACAAGGGCATAATCTCCCGCCCTACAAAAGGAGAAATTCCTTAGGTACCTACGTATAAGATACACTATGATAATTCATGACATACAATCTCAAGCTGAAATGGCGACACAAACAGTTATCTTGCGGTCTCTGCCACTGAGGTATCCCCACAAAACAATGATCAAAAACAATCACTTAGAAATAAAACCAATTGAATACCACCGTTCATACTGAGTTTGTAGAAGCATGGGCACGCAATTTATCAAAATTGAGTGGTAATGATGTTCCCCTTCGACAAGCTCAGGACGAAGGTAATGATTAAATAATACAAAATGACAAGACAAGCTCATGATATGCGGCTAAATTAAGGTAAATAGTTTGTCTTATTTTGTGAGGATCTCTCAGTCTCTGCCCCCTGTTTTGCCTTGATCCTTACACGAATTATTTTATATAAAAATATCCAACCAAATCAAATATTAGGCTATCATATACCCTGCATTTTATACTGACAAAGAATTTGTACATGAACTATTCCAACAACAAAATAATTAACAATAAACTTGTACAACAATCACATAGCCACGGTGAGGTACGTTATTTTGAAATTTATAACGATCAATTCATTAAATCCCGCAAACAAAACCTGTTAGGAAAAACCAGTTACCACATTAATTTAAGTATGTTACAACCCTGGCCGGTGCACCACCGCCAGTTTTCAGCACGGTGGTTAATAAGTACTGCTTATTTTGGTTTTGCTACGCTTATTTATCTACTGTTCATGTTGATGAATTATCAATTAAAACCGGTATTGCACCTTCTTCCCTTTATTGTCATTCTGACTTTATTAACACTTGCTTCATTGATCATGTTTCTGTATCGCTCTCCAAATATCATGGAATTTCGTAGCCGCTACGGAAACTGTACCTTACTGCACCTATTACATAACAAACCTAATAAAGCTGAATTTAAACGTTTTGCTGATGAAATAAAAACTCGCATTCTAGTATCGAGCCAAAATAGCAATCTGGATAAGAAAAATATGATGGAAACTGAAAAAACAGAACTCACGAGGCTAAAAAATGACGGTATTATCAGTAATGAAGATTATCTTGATGCCATTAAACGTATTGAAAATATAAATATTTAGTTACGTTTATCTCAACTTCCTGTTTAACCGCTTATCCAGACCTGAAATTAATGCTATTAATTAAAAAGATAAACGAGAAATCTTATCCTGCAAAATTTTCCATACTATTGAATATCACGCCAAAACCAAGAAATTCAACATTCGTCCGGCCTTTCAGGTTGTCATAATCATCCACTACAACAAAGGCTTCAATGCACCATTTCCCGTCTTTGTTAACAACATTTACGGCATCGATATTATAAATACATTCGTTACTGAATAAACTGGCTACCTGTTCGGCAATCTCCTTGCCTTCCATATTTTCCGTATTCCATCTGCTGTGGATAGCTGCCCGTTCTTCATCGCTTGCATGCATCCATTCTTCAATATTTGAATTCATCATGATTTGCCCTTTTTTAAAATATACTTCACCGGATTTTTATGTCGTATCCAAGAATATTATTATGTTTTAATTTTGTTATCTTTATTATTATTATGATTTATGTTACACGATATTTTATACCGGAAACAGCTATTAGAAACGGTATTTAAGCGCCTCTTGAACTGAATAGGCATTTTCATTTATTAACGCTGCATTTGAATTTGCAAAATTTTGTAGTAATCAATTCAATAGTTATCTTAATTCATTATCCAGTTATAAGTTATCAACTATTTCCATAAATCACAGCTATAAAAAAAGGGCGGTATAACCGCCCTTTTTTACGCCTTATAAAACCAGAAAACTATTTCTGTTTGGCTTTTTTCGCTTCACGTTCCTGAGTTTCCTTAATGACCGTATCCGAAACATTTTTCGGACAGGGTAAATAATGCACGAATTCCATCGAGAACTGGCCACGACCGGAAGTCATGGTGCGCAGGTCGCCGATGTAACCAAACATTTCACTCAATGGACACTCTGCCTTGATACGAATACCGGTAGCACCTGGTTCCTGTGATTTGATCATGCCACGACGGCGATTAAGATCACCAATCACGTCACCGACATTGTCATCCGGTGTAAATACATCCACTTTCATGATCGGTTCCATTAATTGAGGTCCAGCCTTTGGCATGGTCTGGCGATAAGCTGCACGTGCAGCTAATTCGAATGCCATCGCAGAGGAGTCAACAGCATGATAAGAACCATCTATCAATGTAACCTTGAAATCCAGACAGGGATAACCAGCCAGTACGCCACGTTCCTTGCTGACGTCAAAACCCTTTTCAACAGCAGGCCAGAATTCGCGAGGAACATTACCACCTGTAACTTTAGACTCAAATGCGAAACCAGTACCGGGTTCACCAGGTTCAATAATATAATCGATCTTACCGAACTGACCCGAACCACCGGTCTGTTTTTTGTGTGTGTAGCTATCTTCAACACGCTTGGTAATAGTTTCACGATAAGCCACCTGCGGCGCACCGACTTCTACTTCCACACCATGGGTACGCTTAAGAATATCGATTTTGATATCAAGATGCAGCTCACCCATCCCCTTAAGAATTGTCTCACCACTGTCTTCATCAGTTTCAACCCGGAAGGAAGGATCTTCCTGAACCATTTTACCAATCGCGATGCCCATTTTTTCTGCCGCAGCCTTATCTTTGGGTGCAACGGCAATCGAAATAACCGGATCAGGGAAAACCATCGGTTCCAGTGTTGCAGGAAACTTGGGATCACATAAAGTATGACCAGTACGCACGTTCTTCATACCAATAACGGCCACAATGTCACCCGCTGAAGCACCTGTCAGTTCTTCACGTGCATCCGCGTGCATTTCAACAATACGACCGATACGTTCTGTTTTACCGGTAAAGGTATTCAAAACAGTATCACCTTTATTCAGTGTACCGGTATAGATACGAATAAAGGTTAATGCGCCAAAACGATCATCCATAATTTTGAATGCCAGGGCACGTAATGGCTTGGACGAATCAACAATTGCAAAGTTACCGGTTTCATTACCTTCCAGATCCACTTCAGGCTGAGGTTTAACTTCAGTCGGGCTTGGCAGGTAATCAACCACAGCATCAAGTACCAGCTGAATACCCTTGTTCTTGAATGCTGAACCACAATAAGTCGGGAAAAAGTCCAGTGCAATCGTACCCTTACGAATGCATTGTTTAATTCCCTCCATATCAGGTTCTTTACCATCAAGATACTGTTCCATTAATTCATCATCCTGCTCAACCGCAGTTTCGATGAGTTTTTCACGCCACTCTTCAATGGCATCAGCCATATCTGCAGGAGGCTCTTCAACTGAGTAATTTTCAGGTAAACCGGAATCATCCCAGATCCAGGCCTTACGTGTCAGCAGGTCAACCACGCCTTTGAAATCGTCTTCAATACCGATGGGTAAAACCATTACCAGCGGTCTGGCACCCAATACCGTTTCAACCTGTTTAACCACACGATAAAAATCAGCACCCATACGATCAAGCTTGTTCACAAAAATAACACGCGATACTTCTGAATCATTCGCATAACGCCAGTTGGTTTCAGACTGGGGTTCTACACCACCAGAGCCACAGAAGACACCAACGCCGCCATCAAGCACTTTCAGTGAACGATACACTTCAATCGTGAAATCAACGTGTCCGGGAGTATCAATAATGTTCAGACGATGACCTTTCCACTGGCACGAAGTCGCAGCTGACTGAATTGTGATCCCACGTTCTCGTTCCTGATCCATAAAATCAGTAGTTGTTTCGCCATCATGAACTTCACCAGTTTTATGAATTCTACCGGTCAATTTCAGAATACGTTCCGTGGTGGTAGTTTTTCCCGCATCCACGTGAGCGAAAATGCCTATGTTTCTATATTTGCTTAATTCGGTCATGTTCCTACTACTCGTTAAATAAAAGTTAATCGTTAAATACTGGAGCCTTTTCGCTACTTACTTGCCCATGTTGCTGGCTAATTTACAAGACCCGCG
>Ga0224496_10002140_pt1 | contig 11860 bp, 9 predicted proteins | sample SF_Jul11_sed_USG_2_FD_168127 | JGI IMG/M metagenome (GOLD analysis project Ga0224496, IMG submission 168127) | Sediment microbial communities from San Francisco Bay, California, United States - SF_Jul11_sed_USGS_8_1 | ecosystem: Environmental > Aquatic > Marine > Sediment | place: USA... | reverse complement strand
CTTAGGCAAGGAGGGCTTGCGGGACCTTGCGAAAATCAACTACAACCGCACCCGGTACGCCATCGATAAAATAAGTGGCGTTAAATCCCTGAAAATTCGATATCCTTCTCCTGTTTATAATGAATTTGTTATTGATCTGCCGATAAAAAGTGAGCTATTTTTATCCAAACTCAAAACAGAGGGCATCCTGGCCGGCATACGCCTGAGCCGTTTTTTACCTGAAGAGCAAAATGCGATCCTTTTTAATATCACCGAAGCGAACAGTCTAGATGAGATCGAATTGTTTCTGGAACTTTTACATAAGGAATTTTCGAAATGACGGGATATGGGAAAACGGGTTTGGTGCTGACCGAGCCAATTTTACACGAACTATCCTCAAAAGGTAATAAAGGTATCGATCTGCCGGTTTCGGGCACGAAGGATTATACGCAGGACTCTCAAATACCAAACAGTCTTCTAAGAGAGGATATCTCTGATTTTCCTGAGCTATCCGAGCCAGAAATCGTAAGACATTTTACCCGGTTATCCACTTACAATTATTCTTTGGACGGAGGTTTTTATCCTCTTGGTTCCTGCACCATGAAGTACAATCCCAAACTCAACGAAGTGGTCTCTCAGTTTGAAGGTTTTGCCCAAGCGCATCCATTGACAGAAGACGAGGACTCGCAGGGAATCCTTCGACTGCTCTACGAACTACAGGAAGACTTAACCGAAATCAGCGGGATGGATACGGTCTGCCTTCATCCATCAGCGGGCTCACACGGGGAGTTACTTGGGATGATGTTGATTTGCGCTTATCATGAGTCCAGAAAAGATTTTAATCGAAAAAAAGTTCTTATCCCCGATTCGGCGCATGGCACGAATCCTTCAAGCGCTGCCATCTGTGATTTACAGACTGTCACTGTTAAATCCGGCCCAGACGGCCAGATCGATTTGACTGCCCTGAATGAACTGATGGACGAAGATATCGCTGGGATCATGATCACCAACCCCAATTGTTGCGGGCTTTTCGAAAGCCGATTCGAGCAGATTTGCGAAATCGTTCATCAAAAAGGTGGTCTGGTCTATTTTGACGGCGCTAACCTCAATGCCCTTGTCGGCATGGCCAGACCTGGAGACATGGGTGCGGATGTTCTGCATTTCAACACCCATAAAACTTTCTCAACTCCCCATGGCGGCGGCGGACCCGGAGCCGGTCCCATTGCACTAAAAAAAATTCTTGAGCCTTTTCTGCCAAAACCTGTACTTGTAAAGAAAAATGACTTTTTTCACTGGGATTATAACCGAAGTGAAAGTATCGGTCGCGTCAGGAGCTTCTTCGGCAATACCGGTGTTTTGATCCGGGCTTACTGCTTTATCAAAACCCTTGGGGCATCGGGACTAAGAGAGATGACTGAAACCGCCGTTTTAAACGCGAATTATATCAAAAACAAACTGGAGAATCATTTCGATGTTCCCTTTAAAAACCAAAATTGCATGCATGAAGTCCTGCTGAGCGACAAAACACTCAACGAGAAACAGGTGACAACCTTAAACATTGCCAAAGCTTTGATCGACAAGGGATTTCATCCTCCAACGATTTATTTTCCTCTCATCGTGCATGGTGCGATGCTGATTGAGCCGACCGAATCTGAAAGCAGAGCTACTCTTGATCATTTCATTGATACAATGATCGATTTGGCTGAAAAGCCAGTGGAATTTTTTGAGAATTTACCTCAAAAAAGCTATGTATCAAAGGTCGATGAAGTCAAAGCCGCCAGAACTCCTGTCTTACGTTGGGAGAAAATAAGGTCATAAATATTTCCTTAAACCATCTCTTTTGACTTTTTTTACATTTCTTATCCGCAATGCCTCCTTCCAAAATTTAATTTGAAAGCAGACTGAAGGCAATAAAATGACTTGCCTAAGTGATACGGCTGATGAATAATTACTAAAAAAACGGAAAACTCTTTAATAGTTTACGATAATGATGTTAGCTGGCTTTAAATTGATGATTATTGGTATGGTGACCGTTTTTATTTTCATATCGGTCATGATCTTGGTCATTGCGATCACGTCAAAACTAACCAAAAACATCGCTGTAAAAGAGTTCGAGAAAATACAGGAGGAAAAAAAACTAAAGGCTGAGAAACTTAAAAAGCAAAAACTGGCGATTCAATTATCCGCCAGCGAGCCACAGCGCCTTGAGGTTACGATCCCTGTCATCACTGCCGCGGTCAAGGCTTACGAAGAAAATAAGTCGAAATAAAATTGTCCACAAACGGGGCTTTAAATAAAAAACCGTTTTTAAAACAATTCATGGAGAAAAAGCGTGGGTAAAAAGAAAATCGAATTTATGGATACATCTTTTCGGGACGGTTTCCAGTCCGTCTTTGGCGCTAGGGTTTTGACCGAGGATTTCATACCCGCCTTGCAGGCGAGTGTCGACGCTGGCATTACCCATTTTGAGGCAGGAGGGGGAGCTCGCTTTCAGAGTTTGTTTTTTTATTGCAATGAGTCTGCTTTCGATATGATGGACCGTTTTAGAGAAACGGTGGGACCGGATGCCAATCTTCAGACTTTGGCCAGGGGTATCAATGTTGTCGCCTTAAGCCAACAACCCAGAGACATCATCGATCTGCATGCCAAAATGTTTAAAAAACATGGCATGACCACCATTAGAAACTTCGACGCCCTAAACGATATTCAGAATTTTGAGTATTCCGCCGAGAGGATCACCCACCACGGACTTCACCACCAAATTGTCATCGCAGTCATGGATTTACCCCCGGGTTGCGAAGGTGCGCATACACCCGAGTTTTACCTTGAACGCTTAAAATTAATCTTGGATAAAGACATCCCTTTTGATTCGATCTGCTTTAAGGATGCATCAGGCACTTGTAATCCAAGAAAAGTTTTCGAGACTGTCAAGGGTGCCAGGAAAATGGTTCCCAAAGATACGATCTTATGGTTTCACACCCATGATACGGCGGGTGTTGGTATCACCCAGAACATGGCTGCTATCGAAGGCGGAATTACCGGGATCGATCTATCGAAAAGTCCCTGCAGCGGAGGCACCGCGCAACCTGATATCCTATCCATGTGGCACGCCTTAAAAGGTACCGAGTTCACCCTGGATGTCGATTTTGAGAAAATCCTCGCAGCGGAGGAAGCTTTTGAAAAAGCGATGGAGGATTATTTCATACCGCCTGAGGCCAAGATGGTCTCTCCAACGATACCTTTGTCGCCTATGCCCGGAGGAGCCCTAACCGCCAATACCATGATGATGAGAGATACAGGAACTCTTCATCTATATCCTCAGGTCATCAAGGAAATGTCTGAGGTTGTTAAACTGGGAGGCTTTGGGACCTCAGTGACCCCTGTTTCGCAGTTTTATTTCCAGCAGGCCTATATGAACGTAACTCAGGGAAAGTGGAAAAAGATCAACCCGAATTACGGCAACATGGTTTTGGGTTATTTTGGGAAGACTCCCGTTGAACCCGACGCGAGAATCGTTAAACTTGCCTCCGAACAATTAGGGAAACCTGTCTTTAAGGATAATCCATTGGATGTTCTAGAGCCTGGTGTACCAAAAGCCACCAAGATATTGGAAGAAAACAACCTGCCTGTAAACGATGAGAATATCTTTATCATTGCCAGTTGCGAGACCAAAGGACTTGAATTTCTTCTCGGCAAAGGAAAGACCATGATCAGAAAAAAGAGCCTTGAGATGGCAGCAGAACAAAAGAACAAGGCGGCCACGCCCGTGGTACCATCAACCGTGACCGGTCCTAGAAACTATTTCATCACTGTCGATGGAAAGGCCTACAATGTTTCGGTAAACGACGGAACCGGAGCCACTCCATCCACTTCTCATGAAACGGCGCAGCAAGCCCCAGATACCCAAACCGCTCCTGGTACAGAAATCACTGCTCCGACGCCCGGTAATATCTTTAGGATTGATGTGCATATGGGAGAGGAGGTTGTCAAAGACCAAACCTTGCTGGTTATGGAAGCGATGAAAATGGAATCGGATATAAAATCGCCCCTTGCCGGAAAAGTGACCGCTATCCATGTTTCTCCGGGCGACAGTGTTCAGGCTTCCGAGGCTTTGATCACGATCGGATAATCAAATCTTTTAACAAGCTTAAAACTAGACCATAAGATTTATGCGCAGAATCATATTACTGATTGTATCATTGATTTTCGTGTCCTTTAGCTCCCTTTTGGCGCAAAGCGAACCACAAATTACGCTTAAATCGCCTGCCGATGCCAAGGTAATTCGAGTTGAAGTCAATAAAAACGACCATGTGTTTAGCGGTGATACCCTGGCCAAGCTGAAAAAAGAAGATGGTACCGTCATCATTATAAAAGCGGGCGTATCCGGTAAAATCTTAACCTTCAATATTAAGCCCTATGATCTCCTGCAAAAGGAAGATATAATCGGCATTATCCAAGAAGAATCCATCATCTTTGATGAGCCTGCGACCTCTGAGTCCCACGAAATACCAGATCTAATCAGATTATCTAAAAATCTTTTCAACTCAACTGGCGCGGCGGCTCTGATCTCCAGCCAATTCCTGGACTGGACCGAAGGAATCGGTCGATTGCTCATGATTTTAGTGGGCCTTATCCTTCTTTATCTGGGTATCAAGAAAAATTTTGAGCCCTTGCTTCTCATCCCCATAGGTTTTGGAGCCGTTTTATCGAACATTCCCCTAGCGGGCATCAGTGATCCTGGTGGCATCCTCTATTTCGCCTATAATGTCGGAATCACCACCGGTGTTTTCCCGCTGTTGATCTTTATGGGTGTTGGCGCAATGACAGATTTCGGGCCGATGATTGCCAATCCAAAGACCTGCTTGCTTGGTGGGGCCGCACAATTTGGAATCTTCACAACTCTTATGGGAGCCTTGTTATTAAACTGGATTCCGGGTATCAATTTTTCTCTGAGAGACGCTGCCTCAATCGGTATTATCGGTGGCGCGGACGGACCAACGGCCATTTTTCTGGCGAGCCAACTATCACCCAGACTCTTAGGCTCCATTGCCGTTTCAGCATACTCCTACATGGCTTTAGTTCCGATCATTCAACCACCGATCATGAGACTCTTAACGACGAAGAAGGAACGAGAAATTACCATGGTTCAGCTTCGTTATGTTTCAAAGGCTGAAAAAATTCTTCTTCCTTTGACTGTTTTGGGGCTTTGCGCCTTATTGTTGCCATCGGCCGCTCCCTTAATAGGGATGTTCATGTTCGGTAATCTTGTTCGGGAATGCGGGGTTATCGATCGGCTTTCCGATACGATTCAAAACTCCCTGATCAATATCGTAACCATCTTTTTGGGACTAGGTGTCGGTAGCAAGCTTTCAGCTGATAAATTTCTCAACTTCGAAACCCTGGGAATCCTGTTGCTTGGAATGATAGCCTTTTGCGTTGGTACAGCGGCCGGTGTTTTAATGGCAAAGCTGATGAGCAAATTATCTTCTACTCCAATCAACCCCTTGATCGGAGCGGCCGGAGTCTCGGCTGTCCCCATGGCTGCCAGAGTCGTCAACAAGGTAGGGCTTGAGGCGAATTCACATAATTTTTTACTGATGCACGCCATGGGAGCCAATGTCTCAGGAGTTATCGGTTCAGCAGTTGCGGCCGGGGTTCTTTTAGCTGTTTTATAATTTTTTTCCACTTTACTGTTTTTAATTTGTTTTTATTCACACCTGACCAGCCATCAAAATTACCTCTCCATTAGACCGTTGTTTACAAGTGCTATTTGCCCAGTATTTAAGAGATTGATGTAATATGATATCTCGATTGCTATCTAGTGCGTCAAAACCTCGCTTTTCTTACGGCTTACTTGAAATAAATGGACAATTTACGTTCGTCATTTTAATATTAATAAAAAGAAATATTGACATATGCAGTTTGGTTACGATCTAAGCCTTACTGAGTTTTTTTATCGCAAGTATCCAGATTCTCTTCAATAAATTAAACCAATGTAACTGCATAATTTAAGTGATTGATAACCAAAGATAATGCATCAGCCAAAAAAAAGATCCGTTACAATTACCTCATCGGAATTGGTTTTCCCTGAAGACTTAAACCATTACGGTTCCTTGTTCGGAGGAAGATTACTGTCATGGATGGATAAGGCGGGTTATTTCGCATCCGCCAGTTTTTGCGGTTTTCCATGCGTAACCGCCTCAATCGAAAGTATCAATTTCGAGTTGTCCCTTAAAAGCGGGGATGTGCTTGAAATTAAAGCGAAGGTTATATACTCAGGCAAGACATCCATGGTCGTGGAAGTTAAGGTTTATAAGCTAGATATTTTTAAGACTCATGAAACGATTTTAGCTAACACCGGGTATTTTACTTTCGTCGCTCTTAACGAAAAAGGGAATCCTCAAGCCGTCCCTCAGATATTTTTGGAAACCGAGGACGATAAAAAACTCTTTATCATTGGCCAATCGATTAAAAAAACGGCTTTATCCAGAAAAAACAACTCAAACAACCCAGTAGTATGCACGGATGAGTAAACTTCCATTTTTATAAGGAGTTCTATAGTGAGACCCTCTAATTTTATGACAAGAATCATCATCCATTTAGCGCTTTTTGTCGCGTTACTTTCCTTTTATGGCTGTAGCAATCAGGAAACTGGCTTTCTTGAAACCATTGTCATAACTCCTGCCAAACCAAAATGCGAGGTCAATTCCTTTATTCAATTTACAGCCACTGGGAATTATACGGATGGTACCTCCGAAGACTTAACTCAGAAGGTGATTTGGGATGACGATAGCACGTCGGACAACCTTTTTAATTCCGTACCGGGATTGGCCAATATGAAAAGAGCCGATACTTTCGTGGTGATCGCAAAGTACGATTATACCGATTCAAGTGACGATATCACTGGCTATACTTTGCTAAAGGTTTTCGCCGCCGGGAGTGACACGGCGAGCTCAACTTGTGAAAAAATCTGATTTATCAGTTCTCTAAGCCAAACCTTGTTGTTAAAAACAGCGTGTTGTGTTAGGCTTTATTAAATCAAAAGATCAAAGGCCTGCTTGGGACGCTGATTTAGATATCTGCAATTTTAAATTTCAATCAAACATTAAGGAGTTATATTATGTTAATCAAAGGTCAGGCACAGCATTTGGCCGAATTTATGGTGCAATTGAGTCAAAAACTCCATCAGGAAGAATGGTGTTTTGGTCTTGAGTTCGAGCTCTGGTCTGAAATTACGGAAGAACAGGAATTTTTGGAAAATGACGAAATCAACAAATTACATAAACTTTCCGCCCAGTGCGAGGGTTGGGTCTATATGAATTATCAAACTTCGCAATTGGAGTTTTTACCCTTGGCTTCTTGGAAGATTAAATTCAGGGATAACAAACCATTTTGAATATTGTACTATCAAATAGCGCCTTTAAAGAGGTTTAACCGCCAAAAAAATCATAATCGAGGTCCTTACCATCGGAATTGGTGGTGACTTTTTCATGAGATTCGATAACATAAGTGATCGTATCAAGAACCTTTTTTTCGATTACTTTAAAAGATAATTCCTGCAGTTTCAACTTACCCACCCTTAATTGCGTATTGATCGACTCGATTAAAATTCTTTCTTGATCCCCCAATTGATCCCCTGCCAACGCAACGGCTGTCATCGTTAATAAAAACAGCTTTTTCGCATTTTCTGATTTGAGTTTTTCACAGGACTCAGAAAAATTGAATGGTCCCTCTTGCTCAATGAGTTTAAGCTCGTCATGGCTGAATTGACTTAAATCAATAAGATAGTTTAAAAAATTCTGCTCCTTATAATTACTCGTGGGATTTATTTGGGCCATGGATAAGCCCGCTCTAACAATAACTTTGAGTTCCGCGATTGAAATGTCTTTCATAAAATGAGGACCTGGTTGATAATCAGTTTTATTGTTTATTATATCGAGTTTCAAAAAAGCAAAGGTCGTACCATTCCGTTGACGCTGACAAGTAACCCGAAACCATTTAAAACATCTTATAATTCATAGTGAATAATCGAGAGTGATGTTTAGTGTTTTATCAACTTAAAGTTTTTAAGATATTTATTTTTTTGATTTCTCCCGCTACAACCAAAATACTGTTATTTTTAATCACCTCATCAGGCCCAGGCAAGACACTCATCAATTCTCCATCGGACAATTTATGTTTGATCGACAAAACATGTACCCCATACTTAGCACGAATATCTAGATTCTTCAAAGTCTTCCTATAAAATATTTTCGGAGCTGATACCTCCGAAATAGAAATCCCTTCCATAATATGGACATCACGGGTCGCCGATAGTAATTGCAATTTTTTTGTCAGCGTTGAATTAACGATTTCTCTTTCGATTTCCTCATGATAGGCATCTAATATCTCCGACTGCCAAACCATCCCAATGATTTTTTTTGGATTTTGTTTTTCCGCGACCGGTAATCCGAAGAGTTTTTGTCTCGCCATAATATCTAATATTTTCTGACAGTTATCGTCTGGATACACGATTTTAACATTTCTATCGGCCACGTCCTTTGCGATGATCAAATCTTTGAGTTCCTCAGATTCGAAAAGAAATTCCTTGATGCTATTTAAGGAAATAATGCCCCCATATTCGTCCTTTTCGTTAGTAACGATAACATAAGGATCTTTGTTCAATGTCAAGAACCGTATCAACTGATTGAAATTCATTTTCTCATTGATCGTTAAAAAACTGGTACTGATCACATCTCTAACAAAAATGGATTTCATTAAATTAATTTCCTTGTTTTTTTTCAATGAAATATTCTGATTGATTAATCTCAAAGTATAAATCGACTCGCTGGAAAACCCGCTGGAAATGATGGTGCTTATAATACAGGTGATCATCAATGGCAAAATAACATGGTAATCGTTGGTCAATTCGAAAACGATGACAATGGCCGTAATTGGCGCTCTGGTCGTTCCCGCGACCAAGCCACTCATAGCGACCAAGGCATAAGCCCCGGGTGAAGCGGTAATACCAGGGAGGTAACCATGAATAAATGAGCCAAAAAAACACCCCAGCATGGCTCCGATAAAAAGCGACGGACCGAATATCCCTCCGGTACTGCCGCTTCCAAGAGAAAAGGATGTCGCGACAATTTTAACAAAAACCAGCGTTAGGGCTATAGGCCAAAAGATATTTCCCTGAATCGCTTCGTTGATGCTATCGTAGCCAAGCCCTAGGATTTGAGGGTAGGCGAGTGATAAAACTCCAACGAAAAAACCACCCAAGGCAGGCTTGAGGTAAGGCTTGATTTTTACTTTACTTGTAAATACATAGTCAAAAAAATAAAACCATTTTGTAAAAATAAAAGAAACCACCCCGCATAAAACACCCAAAATTCCATAAAATAGCAGTTCAGCAGGATGTATAAGATTATAAATTGGGACTTGAAAGGCAGCGAAATTCCCTTCAAATTGATGAGAAATAAAGGTCGCGGTAACCGCCGATATCACAATGGGAGAAAACTGGGCAAAGGCAAAATCCAAGAGGATAATCTCAATTGAAAACAAAACTCCCGCCAGAGGTGCATTAAAAGCGGCCGCGATTCCAGCCGCGGCTCCGCAAGCAACAAGCGTATTCATCCTGGTTCCTATGATTCCAAAAAACTGGCCGATTGTCGAACCCAGACTGGCTCCGATCTGTATGATCGGGCCCTCCCTTCCAACCGAACCACCAGATCCAAGCGTAATAGCCGTTGCTAATGCCTTTAAAATGGCAACCCGAGGCCTCATGTAACCACCCTGGAGCATAACCGAACGCATGACATCAGGCACGCCGCTACCTTTGATTTCAGACGCAAAAATATAGATGATCGGTCCAACAATCAATCCCCCGATGGCTGGAGCGGTAAGCTTTATATACCAAGGTGTCAGATAGATATTTTCAAGAAGACTCCCCGCACCGGAAAAGGGAAAAGAAGAGATGTACTTGATCAGTGCTCTAAGACCGATCGCTCCAAACCCCGCGCATATTCCAATCAATATGGCGAGAAACAGCATATAAGAATTCGATGAACTTCGAGTAAGACCGAGAAGGTTACCTTGATTAGCTACTTTATGATAAAATCTTTTCGGTCTTTTTTCCATAAAGGTTTTTCAGCTAATTAAAGAATCATATTATTCAACTACAGCCTTCAAACTAGCATTGAGTTCTCGATTTTGTGACAAAAAATTTCAAGAAAGACCTTTAAGAATATTGATATTTTTAATTTCACCCGCGACAATTAACAACTCATTTTCCGCAAACAGATGGTCTGGACCAGGAAAAGCCTTGATTTCAGATGAATGCTGATTGTCCTTGCGGATTGACAACACATCGACTCCATATTTTGTTCTGATTTGAAGCTCAATGATGGTTTTTCCCAGAAAATCTTTTGGAACTCTAACCTCAGAAATGGAATAACCTTCCATGAAATGGACATCGGCCGTGGTATTTCTAGTTTGAATCCGGTCTGCCAGAGTAGAGGCAATATCTTTTCTTTCGATCTCCTGGTGATAATGATCAAGGATGTCCTTTCTCCAAATCATACCGATGATGACCGCTTCGTTGTCCTTATCAACGACCGGAATTGCTGAGAAACCGGTTCGGCTCATTTTCTCCAAGACTTCCTGGCAGTTTTCATCAAGGTTCGTCGTCTCATATTCTTTAGTCGCCAAATCCTTGGCAATGATGATATCCTGAAGGTTATCCTTATCAAAAATGATATTTTTCACATTGTGAATCGATATCAATCCGCTCATCAATCCCTTGGGATTTAAAACCGCGAAATAGGGATCATTTTTAGTGATCAGTTGATTGACCACCTCGTTAAAATCACAACTTTCCGGAATCGTTTCAAAGTGCTTGGTATAGACATTTGTAACAAAAATCGATTTCATCAGATTGATTTCTGTTCCTTCCTTGAGATTGATGTTGCGAAACAGTAACTTTAAGGTATAAATCGATTCCCTGGCGAGCTTGGACGAAAGTATCGTGCTGATAATACAGGTGATCATTAAAGGTAAAATAATATCGTAATCATTGGTCATCTCGAAAACCATGATAATCGCCGTAATAGGCGCCCTTGTGGTTCCGGCGACGAGACCACCCATTGCTACCAAAGCGTAAGCGCCTGGTGATGCCGTTATTAAGGGAAATTGCTCATGAACGAATATCCCGAAAAAACAACCCAGCATCGCTCCCATAAAAAGAGATGGGGCGAAAATCCCCCCAGAACCACCAGAGCCAAGCGTGACACTCGTGGTGAATATCTTTACGAATATTAAAACCAAAGCCAGTTGCCAGACCAGTCGCCCGTGAAGAGCATTATTGATCGAATCATAACCGACACCCATGATTTCAGGGAATACAAGTGCGACCAACCCAATAATGACACCTCCGATAACGGGTTTAAGGTATTCCGGGAATTTGATTTTCAGGTCGAATAAGTCTTCGGAATAATAAAGGACCTTGATGAATAAAAAAGAAACCAACCCGCAAACCAGCCCCATAATGGTATAAAATATCAGTTCAGTTGGGTTAACCAACTGGTACGCTGGTACCTGAAAGGCCGCGAAATTCCCCTCAAACTGATGTGATACAACTGTTGCCATCACGGATGAAATCACGATGGGTGAAAATTGAGCAAAAGCAAAATCCATCAAAATGATTTCAACGGCGAAAAGCGCCCCGGCAATCGGAGCGTTAAACGCCGCCGCTATTCCGGCAGCGGCGCCGCACCCAACAAGGGTCTTCATTCGGTTTCCAGATATCTTTAAAAACTGTCCCACTGAGGAACCGAGGCTAGCCCCAATCTGAATAATCGGGCCCTCCCTGCCGACCGAACCTCCCGTGCCGATAGTGATCGAT
>Ga0224496_10002138_pt1 | contig 11863 bp, 8 predicted proteins | sample SF_Jul11_sed_USG_2_FD_168127 | JGI IMG/M metagenome (GOLD analysis project Ga0224496, IMG submission 168127) | Sediment microbial communities from San Francisco Bay, California, United States - SF_Jul11_sed_USGS_8_1 | ecosystem: Environmental > Aquatic > Marine > Sediment | place: USA... | reverse complement strand
AAGTTCGATGTCGAACTGGAGCCGAATATTGCGGATGAAGGCAGGCACCTGCGCAGCACGCTTTTCGGTCACAGGCCCGTGTGGATTGCCGCCAGTACTCACGACGGTGAGGAACAACAGGTTCTGCAGGCTCACCGGTCTCTACTCGAAAAGCACCCTGACCTGTTGCTGGTACTGGTTCCCCGCCATCCCGAACGATTCAGTGGCGTCCGGGAGCTGATCGAGCGATGGGGTTTCGGGGTGGTTTCGAGAACCGAAAGACGGTACTGCGATGCCAATCACGAAGTATTTCTCGTCGATACGATGGGCGAAGTACCTCTCTTCTTCGCCGCGAGCGATGTCGCTTTCGTTGGCGGCAGTCTTGTGCCGATCGGAGGTCATAACCTCCTGGAGCCGGCGGCTCAGGGGCTGCCTATTGTCACCGGGCCACACGTATTCAATGCGCCGGAAATTGCCGATAGTTTTGTGAAGTTAGGCGCGTGCCGAATTGTCAGCAACAGCGACGAACTGGCGACGACAGTGTCCGACCTGATTGAGCGGCCGGACGAGGCCGGGAAAATCGGCAAAAACGGTTTCGCGGTACTCGAGCAGAACAGGGGCGCGCTGAAGCGGCTCCTGGTTCTGCTGGAGCCGCTGCTCGCGAAAGAAACGACGGATTAGGACGTCTGTTGCTGCCTCGCCGCGGCGGCCTCTTCCGGAGACGGGCGGTCTTTTAGCCACCGATCAATAGTCTCCAGGTCCTGGATCTGCAGCGTGCCTGCCGCCTGTTTCAGGCGGATGGCGTTCATGATGTAGTCGTACCGGCTCTGGTAGTAGTTGGTAATCGCGACGTACAGGGAAAACTGCGAGTTCAATACCTCGACGATCGTTCGCGTGCCGACCTCATAACCTGCCTGTGTCGCCTGCAAGGCGGTCCGGCTTGATGCGACCGCCTGTTCCAGGGCTTTTACGCGACTGATCTCCGACAACACGCCAAGGTAGGCGTCGCGAGCCTGGCGTTCCGTCTCCCGGGTCACACGCTGCAATTGTTCCCGGCTCGCCCGATGCAGGTATACCGCCTCTCTGACACGTGAGGAGGTACCACCGCCCGCGAACAAGGGTACCGTGAACTGCACCGCAACCATGTCACGGGTACTGGTGTCGTCGAAGACGCTCGTTCCGCTACCGAGAGAACTGCTCGCAAAGACATCGCCTTCAGCGGTGGTTTCGCCGGTGCTGACAACGAGGTCGATCGACGGGTAATGGCCGGTCTTGCGAAACGCAATCTCGTCACGCGCCAGCTGTTCGTCGATTCGGCTCGCAACGAGATTCAGATTTTGTGCCAGCGAGAGCTCGACCCAGCTCGCTTCGTTATTTTCCGGGTTGATCAGGGGAAAGTCCTCGGCAGGCGCGGCAAATTCGGATTCGTACTCGCCGGTGATCTCGCGCATCAGCTCGCGCGCCGTGGCAAGCGTACGTTTAGCGCCGATCTCATCTGCGACCGATTGGTCGTAAGCGGCCTGGGATTCCTGCACATCGGTAATCGCAATCAGACCGACCTCAAATCGCTGTTTGGCCTGCTCGAGCTGGCGGGCAATGGCCTCACGGTTTGCGTTGATGGACGTCAGGCGATCTTCAGCGGCGAGCACGTCGAAGTAACGCTGCGCCACCCTGACAATAAGGTCCTGCTGAGCTGCCTCACGCACAGCCTCCGCGCGAGTGACCGATTTGTCCGCGCGCTTCAGGTTGACGAGCTGGTCCCACCGGAACAATGACTGGCGCAGCCTGACGCTCCAGCTGGTGTTGGTGCTCGACTGATCAAACGTCGTTGTTTCGTTGTTGATAAACGAGAAACTGGATCCGGAAACGTCCGTGTCATTCCAGTCGCCCGTGGCCTCGATTTGCGGCAACAGCACGCCCCGGGCCTGCGGCTTGGCTTCGAGCGCTGCGAGTCGCCTGGCTTCGGCCTCATGAATCTGAGGATCGCTCTGCAAGGCCTGCTGGTAGATTTCCAGGAGCGTGGCAGCGGAGGCCGGGCCCGAAAACACGATGCTACTGAGCGCAATCAATAATACATTGATAATATTAGAGTTTTTCATCTTCTACCGTTCCGGAGTGAACTGATTGTGGCTTAAGGTGTTTTAGTCTACTACATCACTAAACCAGTTGGAATGCTTTCGTGCCCTAGCTTAGATGCAGCAGGTCCATAACTGGTTTCGCAGGCGACACGATTCTTCTTCTAAAACGAGAACTGCGGCGGCAACGCGCCATTGACGAGTGGCGGCAAGTCCGTTTCGAATAGCGTATCACTTCGCCAGTCATTCGCATCGATCCGTGTTACCCGGGTTGCGGTCATCGCCGGTGCGACGCCCAATACAACAAACAGGCGCCCGCCCGGGTTCAGGGCATTCTTGAGTCTTTGATCGAGGAATTGCATGGAACCTGTGACCGCTATGGCATCATACGTCTGGTCGGGCAGCGATTTTGTTCCGTCCATATGGGTGAGCTCGACATTCTCGATGCCGCAATCCTCTAAACGGCGTTTCGCGGTATCCAGAAAATCGTCATAAATATCGATGCTCGTGACCTCGGCCGACAATGTCGCGAGCACGGCTGTGACAAAACCGCTGCCGGTGCCGATCTCGAGGACCTTGTCGCCGGGCGCGAGGCTGAGCGCCTGAAGCAGTCGACCCTCTACCGTCGGCGTCATCATCCGTTGACCGTGACCGAGCGGAATTTCCGTGTCGGCGAAGGCCAGCGTCCCGAACACTTCGGGAACGAACTGCTCACGGGGCACGGCTTTCAAGGCTGCAAGCACATTCACATCCAGCACGGACCAGGCGCGGACCTGCTGGTCTATCATTTGCTGACGGGCAAAATCTGTATTCATTTTGTGTTACCTGTAATCCGATGAATTTAAACAATAAAATACGAAATGAGTTGCATCCGGCAACCGACTTCGTGTCGAACGAGCGCAAGCACTTCCCGAATTATGGTGAATCGCCGCAGCGGCCTTACCTTGCTGGGATATGCTTACAGATGCTTGATTTTTGTAAGTTTCTTATACCCGACATCGCCCTGTACGGCGATGCGTATTGAGCCTAATAATAACAAATGAACATCACCTGCTTGGCTGAATCTCGATGTATTCGATCCGGGTTCGGGTACTGAATGTCATCCTTCGTCATCATCATTTCACTGACGCTCTTCGCAGCAGTGACGGTGGGGATTTTGGTGTGGCTGTGGGTCGCACACAATAATCTGATTCGGCGCGTTGAGCGACTTAACGTCGAAATGCTGGAGGCATCGAAAGACGCCTCGGTAGGCCACAGGTTGACGATCCCGGCAGATCCCGCGACCGGGCAGATCGCGCGGAACGTGAATCGACTTTTCGACGCGCTCGGCGAGCGCGACGAGAAAATCCAGGGCAGGGACCGGCTGTTCAAGGATTTCGCGCGGACGTTGCCCGAAATCGTGATCATCCACGACGAGAAGATCCTGCTCGCGAACGAGTCCGCTGCAAGCCTCGTCGGCCTGGCGCCGGAACAACTCGTCGGTCGTGACATCTCGGACCTTGTAAAACCGGCTTACCGTGCATTATTCCGGAAAACGATGGCCAAACGACTGGCCGGGGAAAGCGCACCGCGCCGCATCGAGATTCAGCTGATCAACGGTAACCAGACCGGACTTTGGGTGGAGGCGCAGAGTTCCAATATCGAGTATCGCGGCCAACGCGCAATACTGACGGTCGCGCGCGATGTCAGTCATCGCAAGAGTCTTGAAGTTTCCTTATCGCGCAGCAAGCGCCAGGCGCAGTACACGCTCGAATCCATTTCCGAAGGCGTGATCACCACCGACAACGACGGCCGCATCGATTACATGAACCTGGCAGCCGAAACACTGATCGGCACCAATCGGGACGATGCGGCGGGACATCGCGTCGGCGAGCTGTTTACGCTGGTCGACGATGCCGATCGCCGACCACTGGGCGATCCGGTCGAGCGCTGCCTCGCGATGCGCAGACGCGTCAACATGGGCCGGCGAGCCGTCATGGTCAGCGCCGATGGCGGCCAGGAACATTCAGTGGAAATCACCGCGTCGCCTGTTAAAGGTCCTGGTAACAGCATTTCCGGAACCGTCGTCGTGTTCCACGACGTCAGTGAGCTGCGCGGTTTGACGCAAAAGATGTCCTACCAGGCCACGCACGATCCGTTGACCGGTCTCGTCAATCGACGCGAGTTCGAGCGACGCCTTGATGAGGCGATGGACTCGGCGCACGCAGAGGAGGCCGTCCACATGCTGTTTTATATGGATCTCGATCGCTTCAAAGCCGTTAACGACACCTGCGGCCATCTCGCCGGCGACAACATGTTGCGGGAAGTAGCTGCGCTGATCAAGAATGAAGTTCGCGATTCGGACTTTGTCGGCAGACTCGGCGGCGATGAATTCGGCGCGCTGTTAATAGGTTGTCCAATAGAAAAGGCCCGGCAGATCGCGACGGACATTTGTAATGCCGTGGCGAATTATCGATTCGTCTGGAAAGACAAGATATTCAATATTGGTATTTCGATTGGGCTCGTCGAAATCAGTCACGCCAGTGGCACGCTGCAGGACGTGATGGGCGCAGCGGACTCCGCCTGTTACATGGCCAAACAACAGGGCAGGGGCCAGGTGCACGTTTACTCGGCACGCGATGAGGCCGTCGCTCGAGAGCGCGGCGATATCCAGTGGTTGCGACAACTGCAGACGGCACTGCACGAGGACGGCTTCGAGCTGGCAGTGCAGTCCATCATTGCGATGACCGGCCATGCGGAATCGGGGCCGGCGGTAGAGGTGTTGATCCGGCTCGCCGACGGACGGAGCCAGTCCGCGGGCTCCGCAGAATTCCTGCGTTCGGCCGAGCGCTACCAGATGATGCCGCAAATCGACCGTTGGGTGATCAATTCAACCCTGGCCGCGATCGCGAACGGCGAAATCAAGCTGTCGGCGAAACGCAGTTGTGGCATCAACCTGTCGAGCCAGACGCTGGGAGATGAAGGTTTCCTGAGTTTCGTGGTGGAGTCGCTGGATCGCTCCGGCGTGTCACCCGCGGCGATTTGTTTCGAGGTGACGGAAACGGCGATCCTTTCCAACGTGCAACACGCGCAACGATTCATCGAAGTGCTGCACGGTATCGGCTGCGAGTTTTCGCTCGACGATTTCGGCAGCGGACTGGGTTCGTTCTCGAGCCTCAAGCACCTGCCCATCGACTACCTCAAGATCGATGGCACCTACACGCGCAATCTGCAAACCGATCTCGTCAACCAGGAGATGGTTGCCGCGATGATCAAACTGGCGCGCACGATGCAGTTCCGGGTAGTGGCCGAGCAGGTCGAAAACCAGGAAGACTTCGACTGGTTGCGCAATATTGGCGTCGATTTCGTGCAGGGTTACTTCGTCGAGGCGCCGGCGAGGCTGGGCATGGCATCGGCGACGGGCAGCTATCGGACGTTGAATCCGCATTGACGGCGCACCCTGCCAGTGGTCGAGATTGCCCGTAATGTCTGGCCGGATCCGGCGACACCGGTGCTCGCCTATCGTATTCTTGGTCCCTGCATAACAACGGGGGAATTCAATGCGCGGTTTGAGCGGCAAGAACATACTGGTCACAGGAGGCGCCAGCGGTATCGGTCAGGCAACAGCGGCTCGATTCCTGGAAGAGGGCTGCTCAGTCTGCGTCATTGATCGCAGCGCCGAGGCCAGGGCACGCGTTGCCGAGGAGCTGCCAGGTCTTGCAGCCATACTCGATGCGGATGTATCGAATCTGGACGACGTCCAGGCGGCTTTCGAAGCGGCTGTCGCCTGCATGGGTTCGGTCGACGTTCTGATCAACAATGCCGGTATCAGCATTCGTCATGACTTTCTCGATATCACCCTGCAGGAGTGGGACGAGGTATTGAACGTCAATCTCAAGGGCGTCTTTTTCATGGCGCAAACCGCCGCACGTCATATGGTGGGGAAGGGATCCGGCGTGATCATCAATACGGCTTCGACGGCAGGCAATATCGGCTATCCGCATTACGCCGACTACAGTGCGAGCAAGGGTGGTGTCATCGCCCTGACCCAGGCGATGGCGCTGGAACTTGCACCGGCGGTTCGCGTGAATGCTGTTTCTCCCGGCTACGTCCTCACTCCAATGCAACGTGCCGAGTACACGGACGAAATGCTGGGTGCCGTCAATCGCAAGATCCCGATGGGCCGGCACGCGAAGCCGGAGGAAATTGCGGCGCTGTTCGCGTTCCTCGCCTCCGAGGACTGCGCGTTCGCCACGGGCCATGTTTACGTTATGGACGGCGCGGAAACCACAGGCGGGCTGTGCAGCCAGTGGTCCCACGACTGAATTCAATTGAGGTAAATGCGATGAGATTCAAAGAAAAAGTTGCCCTGATCACCGGCGGCACGTCCGGAATCGGGAGTGAGACCGCCGCACGCTTCGCCACCGAGGGAGCGAAGGTTGCTATCACGGGCCGCAATACCGAGCGCGGCGAGCAGGTGGTCAAAGAGATCGTCAGGAAGGGTGGTGAAGCGATGTTCATTCGCTCTGATGTTTGTCTTGCGCGCGACTGCAAAATGGCGGTGGAGCAGACACTGCAACGTTTCGGCCGTATCGACGTGCTCTTTAATAATGCCGGCGTTTTTCATCCCAAAACGGTTCCGGATTGCACGGAAGAGGAATGGGACGACACGATAGATTCGAGTTTGAAGGGCGCCTTCCTGATGTCGAAGTATGCGTTGCCGTCAATGATCGAGAGGGGTAGCGGTTCGATCATTCATACGAGCTCAGGCTGGGGCATACAGGGCGGCGACAAGGCGGCCGCCTACTGCGCCGCCAAGGGCGGATTGATCGTTATGGCCAAGGCGATGGCGCTGGATCACGGTCGCCACGGCATTCGCGTGAACTGTGTTTGTCCCGGCGACGTACTGACGCCAATGCTGCACGACGATGCCGAAAAGCGCGGCATGTCATGGGATGACTACGCCGCTGAATCCGTACGGCGACCGCTGGGCCGTATCGGCAGTGTGGAAGATATTGCGAACGCCGTGCTGTTTCTCGCCTCCGACGAGGCCTCATTCATTACCGGCGAAGCGCTGGTCGTCGACGGTGGCGGCGTGGCGGGCTGAAAAAAAGGCCGCCGGATTCGCACCCGGCGGCCTTGGTTTTTTGCCGCTGCGTTAAGTCTTACAGCAGCGGCACCATTAACAGCGCAACGATGTTGATGATCTTGATCAGCGGGTTGATCGCCGGGCCCGCGGTATCCTTGTAGGGATCGCCAACGGTGTCGCCGGTAACGGCGGCCTTGTGAGCATCAGAACCCTTGCCACCGAAGTTGCCGTCCTCGATGTACTTCTTCGCGTTGTCCCACGCACCGCCACCCGCGGTCATCGAGATCGCGACGAAGAGCCCCGTAACGATCGTGCCGAGAAGCAATCCGCCCAGTGCCTTCGGTCCCAGCAACAAGCCGACGGCGAGAGGCACGACGATCGGCAGCAAGGACGGTACGATCATTTCCTTGATCGCGGCTTTGGTCAAAAGGTCGACGGCGCGGCTGTAGTCCGGCTTGCCGGTGCCTTCCATGATGCCGGGGATTTCCCGGAACTGGCGGCGCACTTCGGTCACTACGGCGCCAGCAGCGCGGCCAACGGCTTCCATCGCCATCGCGCCGAACAGGAACGGCACCATGCCGCCCAGGAACAGGCCGATGATGACCATGTGATCGTCGAGGTGGAATACGGCGTCATGACCGGCGCCTTCGAGCGCATGGGTGTAGTCGGCAAACAGCACCAGCGCGGCCAGGCCGGCCGAGCCGATCGCGTAACCCTTGGTCACGGCTTTGGTCGTGTTGCCGACCGCGTCGAGCTGATCCGTAATCGTGCGCACTTCCGGTGGCAATTCCGCCATCTCGGCGATGCCGCCCGCGTTGTCGGTAATCGGACCGAAGGCATCGAGCGCGACGACGACGCCCGTCATCGACAGCATGGTGGTTGCGGCAATCGCAATGTTGTAGAGGCCGGCGAGACTGTCGCCCTCAGGCGCGAGCTCGAAAGCGCCCCAAATGCTGGCACACACGGCCAGTACCGGCAGCGTGGTGGCCTTCATGGAAATACCGAGCCCCGCGATGATGTTGGTCGCGTCGCCGGTCAGCGATGCCTGCGCAATGGTGCGGACGGGTTTGTATTCAGTGCTCGTGTAGTACTCGGTAATGACGACCATCGCCGCCGTGAGGCCGAGGCCGATTAATGCCGAGTAGAAAATGCTGTTTGCAGCGCCGCTGCCACCCATGACTTCCTGGGTTATGAACCAGAACGCCACCGCTGCAAGCACCGCCGCGACGATCATGCCTTTGTACAGCGCGCCCATAATCTTGCCGCCGTCAGACGTTTTTACGAAAAACGTACCGATGATGGACGCGACGATCGACGCTGCGCCGAGGACCAGCGGGAACACGATCGCTTCCGCGCCGTAACTGCCGACGACAAGGCTGCCGAGCAACATGGTCGCGATGATAGTAACGGCATAGGTTTCGAACAGGTCGGCGGCCATGCCCGCGCAGTCGCCGACGTTGTCGCCGACGTTGTCGGCAATCACGCCCGGGTTACGCGGATCGTCTTCCGGAATGCCCGCTTCGACCTTACCGACGAGGTCGGCACCGACGTCCGCACCCTTGGTGAAGATGCCGCCGCCGAGTCGGGCGAAGATTGAAATCAGCGAGCCACCGAAAGCGAGGCCGACGAGCGCATGAATCGCGTCGTCCGTCGACGTACCCATGTTCAGGAGAACCATGTAGTAGCCGGCGACGCCGAGGATACCAAGTCCGACAACCAGCATGCCCGTAATTGCACCGCCGCGGAACGCGACCTTCAGTGCCGGATTCACGCCCAGGGTAGCGGCTTGTGCCGTACGCACGTTCGCGCGCACCGACACGAACATGCCGATGTAACCGGCGAGGCCTGAGAGGATCGCACCGATCGCAAAGCCAATAGCGGTCGGCCAGCTGAGTGCGAAACCGAGCACGAAGAACAACACGACGCCAACAGCGCCAATCGTCGTGTACTGGCGATTCATGTAGGCGTTAGCGCCTTCCTGGATCGCTGCCTGGATTTCCTGCATGCGACTGCTGCCGGTCGGCTGCTTGATAATCCACTGTGTCGAAATAATGCCGAACAGTACTGCTAATGCACCGGCACCGATCGAGAGCCATAGGGCCATCTCGTTGCTCATCAGATTGTCTCCTGACTTAGTCTCGTAGAATTAAACGCTGCCGCTCGCGCCGGATGAAGAAACAGGCGCGAGTGCATCGTGAGGTCTCGTTCTTTTTACTTATGGTTGTTTCGAGCGCTCCCGGACCCGGAAATCAAGGGTCCAGCCCGAAACTGGCCGCGCATCATACCACAAATTTTGTCCCGGTCAGCGGCTTCACCGGCCTGTTTTTCAGCTTGGCGACCTTCGGTAAGCCTCTGAAATATGGAGGATAATTCTCGCCTGTGATCAAAGGCTCCAGGTAGCGACGGGCAGCTTCGGTGATGCCGAAGCCATCTTTGCTGATGTAGTGGCGGGGCAGCATCTTTTCCTTGTTCGCGATGCGGCTCAAGGGTGCAGACTCGATTTTCCAGCGATACGGTGCAGCCGAAACACGTTTGATCACCGGCATCACGGCGGTCTTTCCCTGCAGCGCATATTTCACCGCGGCTTTGCCCACGGCGTAGGCCTGCTTGACGTCCACGTCCGAGGCGATGTGGCGCGCGGAGCGTTGCAGGTAGTCCGCAATCGCGTAGTGAAATTTGTAGCCTAAGTTTTCGCGAACCATATTGGCAACCACGGGCGCGACGCCGCCGAGCTGTGCGTGGCCGAAGGCGTCTCGCGTGCCGGCCTCGGCGAGAAACCGGCCGTCGGCATACGCGGCACCTTCGCTGACGACGATCACGCAGTAATCGTACTTCTCGACGCATTCGCGGACGCGCTGCAGAAATGCGGCCTGCTGGAACGGAATCTCGGGAAACAGAATGATGTGCGGCGCATCGCCGGGGAGCCTGCCGGCCAGGCCGCCGGCCGCGGCGATCCAGCCCGCGTGACGACCCATCACCTCGAGAATAAACACCTTGGTCGAGGTCTTGGCCATCGATAACACGTCCATTGCGGCTTCCTGGGTTGAAACAGCAACGTATTTCGCCACCGAACCGAAACCGGGGCAGGTATCCGTGATCGGCAGGTCGTTGTCGACCGTTTTTGGTATGCCGAGACAGGTGACGGGAAAGCCCATCTTCTTGGAAATCTGCGACACCTTGTGCGCAGTATCCATCGAATCGTTGCCGCCGTTGTAGAAGAAGTAGCCAATGTCGTGCGCTTTGAAGACTTCGATCAGGCGCTCATACTCGACGCGGTTTTCTTCTATGCCTTTCAGCTTGTAACGTGCCGAGCCGAACGCGCCGCCCGGCGTGTGCATCAGGGCGGCGATGGCCGACGCACTTTCCTTGTTCGTATCGATCATGTCTTCGGTCAGCGCGCCGATGATGCCGTTACGGCCGGCGTAGACGTTGGCGATTTTGTTCTTGTGTTTGCGTGCGGTTTCAATAACCCCGCACGCGCTGGCGTTGATGACGGCGGTGACGCCGCCGGACTGTGCATAAAAGGCATTCCTTGCTGACATGGTGTTGGCTTCCCCTTGCGTGGATTCGAGGCATGAGAGGATAACCCGCATTGACCTCAATGTCCTTTCTCGGTAGCGTACGCCGCCCCGGCAAAGGACCAGATCTGCCGCAATCGAGAGACAGGAACTATGCGAATCGTACTGCTGGGTGCGCCCGGCTCAGGCAAAGGCACCCAGGCCAGGAAACTTATGGCCGACAGGAATATTCCGCAGGTATCGACGGGCGACATGCTGCGTGAGGCCGTCGCGGCGGGCACCCGGTTTGGTCTGAAGGCAAAGGCGGTGATGGACGCGGGGAATCTCGTGCCGGACGACGTGGTACTCGGCATCATCAGCGAGCGTCTGAGCGAGCCTGACGCGGAAAATGGCTTTATCCTCGACGGTTTCCCGCGGACCACGCAGCAGGCGCTGGATCTCGAGGACCTGCTCGATGAAATGGGTACGCCGCTGGATAAAGCTGTGCTGATGGATGTCGATTTCGACATACTCATGAAGCGCCTGACCGGCCGCAGGACTTGCTCGCTTACCGGCAAGCTCCTGAACGTGCATTTCTCGTCACGGGAAGAGCTCGACGCCTGCATCAATGCCGGCGGGGAGTTGATACAACGCGAAGATGACAACGAGGAAACCATCGCCAATCGCCTGGACGTTTACCGCGCGAACACGGAACCGCTGGTCGACTTCTACCGGCAGCGTGGAAAACTGACGACCATCAATGCAAAAGGCGATATCGACGAGGTTTACCAGAGACTGCTCGACGCGCTATAGCATCTGCAGCAGCGATTCGCCGATCAGGTCGCGTCGCCAGCCGGTAAAAACGCGCGAGTCGCGAGAGCCGGAAATAATCAAAGCTGACAATTCGCGTTTCGACGCCACGGTCTCAGCCGCGAGGTTCAGATCATTCGCGCAATCGGCGACCCTGGATTGCAGCGCCTTAAGCAACGCTTTTTGCGCTTCATCCGGCGGTTGCGGCGGCTCGTAGCTGTTCGCGTCGCTGCCGGCTGCATTAATCAACTCGAGTAATTCCTTGCCAACCCGCTGGACCAGTTTTGGCGGCAGTCCTTCGATCGATTCGAGTTGCTTAAGGGATGTCGGCAGCTTGAAAGCCATATCGAGCAGGACATTATCCCGGACTATCCACTGGCGTGGCCGGTTGCGCCGGATCGCTTCATCTTCGCGCCACAATGCCAGCCGGATCG
>Ga0224496_10002136_pt1 | contig 11866 bp, 6 predicted proteins | sample SF_Jul11_sed_USG_2_FD_168127 | JGI IMG/M metagenome (GOLD analysis project Ga0224496, IMG submission 168127) | Sediment microbial communities from San Francisco Bay, California, United States - SF_Jul11_sed_USGS_8_1 | ecosystem: Environmental > Aquatic > Marine > Sediment | place: USA... | reverse complement strand
TCATTGGTGAAATTAAAAAGAATGAATATGGATTTACGATGAAGGTCGTCGTGCCAGTAACAAGCTTGTGCCCATGCTCAAAGAAAATTTCTGATTATGGTGCACACAATCAGCGTTCCCATGTGACAATTTCTGTGAGTACCAATTGTTTTGTTTGGGTTGAAGATATTATTCGGATAGCTGAGGACCTGGCTTCTTGCGAACTCTACGGCCTGTTAAAGCGCCCGGACGAGAAATATGTGACCGAGCGGGCTTATGACAATCCTAAATTTGTTGAAGACATCGTGCGGGATGTTGCCGAAGTACTGAATAATGATGGGCGTATTGATGCCTATATTGTGGAATCGGAGAATTTTGAGTCGATTCACAATCATTCTGCTTATGCCTTAATTGAGCGGAATAAAGTTGGCAATCCAATTAATTAATTGGATTGGTTGTTTATTTAGTCTAAGAGTCCACTAAGATAAGAGCCAATGCGCGCGATGGTATAAACACATAGTGGCCATTGAGAGCCTAAAGTGGATCAAGTGATAGTTCTTGTTCTGTAATGGCGGCTAGTATTTTTGCAGATTTACGATATGACTTTAGCTCAGCTTCAGTAAGCTGAATATCGTTAACAATCTTAATGCCCTGAGCTGAAATTTCTGCCGGCATGCTGATGTAGATCGAACGATCTAACTGAAGTAGTGAATTGAAATATTTGTTTGTCAGCATGGACAGGGGGAAGTAATGCGCTTCTTTATCGAGTAGACTATTCATAATTACTTCAGCACATTTCGAAACGGCATAAGTAGTTCCTTTTTGCGTCTCGCGAATCTGGAAGGCGGCATTTCGTGTCAGTTTTTCGGCAATGATAAGCGCCTCCGCATCAAAATCATCGCAGCTAAGAATGCGCGTGCCTTTTACTTTAGTCAACGAATAAGCAGCAAATTGCGACTCGCCATGTTCGCCTAAAACGTAGGGATCGAAATCATCTGCTTCGTAATCAGAAAGGGTAGATAAATAATAGGCCAGACGGGCGCTATCTAAAAAAGTACCTGTCCCTGCAACGTGATCAGCTGGGAGCCCGCTGAATTGGTACAAGGCATGCGAAACGATATCAACAGGATTGGTGATGGCAATCACATAGGGCGTCTTGTTAAACTGCCTCCCTTCGAAGAGCTGTTTTGTTAGCTGTATATTTTGTTCTGCTATTGAGAGGCGGGACACGCCATGAACATTGGGTGTGCCCGCTGTGTAGAAGATGAAATCCGAATCATTAAAATGATCTTCATCGTTTACGATAAGTTCCTTATTCGCATATAAAGACATACTATGCGCGAGATCCAGAAATGCGCCTTCTTTTTGATCGTTCGGCTCCATGACATTTAATCGTATCGCATGTCCATTATTCAATAAAAGTAATAATAAAGAGGCGCCGACAATCCCAAACCCTATAACCGTTACGTTGATCATTTAATCAAAAACGGTGAAAAAGGTGACCGGAACGGTGACAAAATATGACAATCATTGCATAAGTGCATAACGATGATTAGAACGAAATTAAGTTCTTTCAGATGCAGATAAAAGGTTTGCCCAAGCACACCATTAAACTTTGCATGTCGACTTACCTCTGGCAAATTTATTTTCACCATGATGCACCCTGTAGTGCTCGTCACAAGAACATCGAAGCACCAATTATTATATCATAAACACCGTATCCTCTTATACTTCGACGCTGTGCGCTAAAGTAAGATTCATTGGCTTCTACAGGTCCTTGCAGGAGCGACTCAAGCTCACAGCGCTGAGCAATCTGGTGACATAATCCTTAATATCTTGTAAAAATTAAATGATGTGTCCCCAGAAAAGGTGCAGAACTGGCAAGTTATTTTTATTTGCGCGCTGCTGATATTATGTCAGGCATGCCCTTTATCAGTTCTAGAATCCGGGTTAATTGGGCCGCACCGCTCACTTCCAAGGTTAATTTTATCGTAGCCTTTACATGACGGCTTTGGGCGTTGATTGCGACGACATTGATCTTTTCGCGTGACAAAATGTCAGAAATATCCCGCAGCAACCATTGTCTATCATGCGCTTCAATCATGACATCAACCGGGTAGTGTTTATCATTCAATGAGCCCCAGTTCGCTTCAACCAGGCGCTTAGCGCTTTCACTCGATAGCCGGGATAGGTTGCTGCAGTCTTGACGATGAATCATAATGCCGCGCCCACGTGTGGTGACAAAGCCGGTAATAGGATCGGGGGGCACAGGTTTGCAACATTGCGCCAATACCGTGAGTAATTTGCCGACACCAGCCACAGAAATGTCGTTGCCTGTTTGCTGCGAGACGGGCCGTGCAATGATTTTTTTGTCAGCAAGCAGATCCGGTTGCGTCGTAGTAAATTCTGTTCGGCTGTTTAAAGCTGTTTCCAGCTGACGATTGCTAAGTTCACCTTTTGCGACCGCGATGAAAAAATCGTTAAGCTTGGTAAAATTAAATTTACTGGCATATTTTTCAAGACCTATTGCCGTCATGCCATGGCGCTGCAATGCCTTCTCCACGATTGTTCTGCCTTGCGCCAGTGTGGTTTCAAGTTCCTGACGGTTAAACCATTGCCTGACTTTTGATCGAGCGCGATGGCTTTTGAGATAGCGCAAAGCTGGATTAAGCCAGTCTCGACTGGGGCCCCCTTGCTTAGCCGGGATAATTTCAATCTGCTGGGCGTTTTTTAACGGGTAATCAAGAGAAACGATCACGCCGTCCACTTTTGCGCCACGACAACGGTGCCCAAGATCAGTATGCACATGATAAGCAAAATCCACCGGCGTAGAGCCTTTGGGCAAGGCGATTACGTTGCCCTGTGGAGTCATCACATAAACTGAGTCCTCAAATAAGGCGGTTTTAAAATGCCTGGCCAACTCTCCAGTATCCGATACATCATTTTTCCATTCCAGTATTTGCCGTAACCAGGTAATTTTTTCCTCATAGCGGGCGTCGTGTCTGGTTCCTTCCTTGTAGCGCCAGTGAGCAGCAACGCCCAGCTCGGCGTGGCGATGCATCTCATGCGTTCGAATCTGTACTTCCACCACTTTGTTTTCGGGGCCAGTCACGGCGGTATGCAGAGAGCGATAATTGTTACCTTTTGGTTTGGCTATGTAATCATCAAATTCCTTTGGTATCGGTGTCCATAAATTGTGCACTACACCCAGCGCAGCATAGCAATTTTTTATATCATCGACCAGAACTCGTACTGCACTTGCATCGTAGATTTCGCTGAAGTCCAGATCTTTATGCTTCATTTTATTGTGAATACTGTAAATATGCTTGGGACGCCCAATAACTTCCGCATGAATGTCAGCTTGCTGCAATTCATGCTGTAATTCAGTAACGACTAGCGCAATATATTGCTCCCGCCTGGTACGGGTTTCTTCTAACAACCTGGCGATTTTTTTATAACGCGCCGGCTCGATAATGCGTAATGACAAATCTTCCAGCTCCCACTTTATCTGCCATAATCCGAGTCGATTTGCCAAGGGCGCAAATATATCCAGTGTCTCACGTGCGATTTCCGTACGCCCAGGATCCTCGTTTGCAACCGCATATCGCATGGTTTGCACACGGCTTGCCAGAAGAATGATTACCACACGAATATCTTCCGCCATAGCCAGCAGCATATTGCGAAAAACCTCGATTTGCGCGCTATGTTCGGTTGCATTCTCCTTGATGCTAAAGACCTGAATCCGCCGTATACGCTTCACACCTTCAACCAGATGAGCAACCGTAGGACCGAAGTCAGTTTGAAATTTTTTTACGTATTCATCCGGATAATCGGTCATGGCATGGAGCATCCCGGCCGCCAGCGTATCGCTATCTACTTTCAGCGTGATGAGTATCGCTACCATACCCAACATGTGCCGGGTTATCGGCTCGCCAGAGGGCAGTGTTTGATCAGCGTACAGCTGCAAGGAATAATCCAAAGCATGCTTGAGCACTGCGCTGTCATGGGATGAAAGCCTAGCTACGGCAGACGCTACCCAAGAAGCTATTTCTTGACTGCTGATACGAGAAGAATGTGTGTTAGAAGCTGTTGTAGAAATCATTGATATAAAAATCTAAACGTTTTAATCCTTATTCTAGATTATGCGTTTTCAGAAGCCTTTCGGACTTAAGGTATGTTAAATGACCAAAAATACAAAATGGCGCCGGTCATTGTAAAGCAAACTAACCTTTTAACTGATTTGCTTCAAAGTCTTGTCTTTTTCGTTTTTCCTGAAACTGCAGTACCAGACTGTAGATAACCGGAAACACCAGCAGTGCCAGCAGCAGTACGGTCAGCATTCCGCCCAATACCGGGGCGGCGATTCGATGGGTAACATCAGCGCCGCTGCCGGTGGCGAACATGATGGGGATTAAGCCGATCATGGTGGAAAATGCAGTAATCGCAACCGGGCGTACGCGCATGGCAGTCGCTGCTTCGACTGCTTGACTGATTTCTGTGGATGATAAACGGGCTTGTTTTTGCCGGCGCAATTTTGCGATTTCGATATCAATAAAGTTTAATACCATGACGCCAGTTTCTGCCGCAGTACCGGCCAATGCAATAAAACCAACATAGACTGCGACAGAGAGGTTAAATCCAAGCCCATACACGAGCCAGATACCACCAACAAGACCAAAAGGAACAGTTAGCATAACGATAACGGGTTCCATCATATTACGAAAAGTAAGATAAAGTAGGAAAAAGATAAGTACTAGCGTCAGTGGTACCACAATGCGGAGTTTCTTTGCGGCCCGTTCCATATATTCGAACTGGCCAGACCAGCTGATGGTATAGCCAGCAGGTAATGTCACCTGGTTTTCCACTAAGGTTTTTGCTTGGGTGACAAAACCGCCAATGTCGGAAGTCTTGAGATCCACATAGATCCAGGCATTGGGGCGCGCATCTTCACTTTTAATGGAAGGTGGTCCACGCCGCAGCGTCAGATCGGCAACCAGTGTCAGTGGAATCTGCGCACCAGTCGGTGTGGGTATCAGTATGCGCTCCAGGCTTTCCAAATTATCACGCAGTTCCCGCGGATAACGCAGATTGACCGGGTAGCGTTCCAGACCTTCCACGGTTTCGGTAATATTCATGCCACCGATGGCGCTTTGGATGATGTCTTGTACGTCACCCACGGTTAAGCCATAACGCGCCGCTTCATGCCGTTTGATATCAAAATCCAGATAATAGCCGCCAACGGCGCGATCACCAAAAGCGGATAAGGTGTCCGGCATGGTTTTCATCACTTGCTCGACCTGTTCGGATAAGTGCTGCAAGGTATTTAGATCCGGTCCGGAAATCTTGATGCCGACCGGCGTTTTGATACCGGTCGACAACATATCAATCCGCGTTTTAATCGGCATGGTCCAGGCATTGGCTAGCCCAGGAAAGCGAATGGCCTGGTCCATTTCCACCATAAGTTCCTGGGTGGTTTTATCTGGATCAGGCCATTCCGGTTTGGGTTTAAGGCTGATGGTTGTCTCTATCATCGACAGTGGCGCGGGATCAGTCGCGGTCTCGGCGCGGCCAATTTTACCGAATACACGTTCGACTTCAGGAAAAGTCATCAGAATTTTATCGGTCTGCTGTAACAGTTCTTTGGCCTTGGTGATGGAAATACCGGGAAATGTACTTGGCATATAAAGAATATCGCCTTCATCCAATGGTGGCATGAATTCACTGCCAATTTTGGAGAGTGGATAAATGGTTGTGGCAAGCAGCAAAAAGGCCAGTATTAAAGTGACTGTGCGCCAGCGCATCGCCAGTCTGAGTAGCGGAGAATGAATAAGATGCAAGAAGCGGTTAGACGGGTTTTTGCGCTCAGGAATGATTTTGCCGCGAATAAAATAACCCATCAATACCGGCACTACCGTGATGGTTAATATTGCTGCTGCGGCCATGGCATAGGATTTAGTAAAAGCCAGTGGACTGAAAAGACGACCTTCCTGTGCCTGCATCGCAAAAATAGGGATAAACGAGATGGTAATGATCAATAATGAAAAAAACAATGCGGGTGCGACTTCACGTGACGCATTGCCGATCGCTTGCCAACGTTCACTCTGAGTCAGTTCTGCTTTTTTCTTTTCAACCGCATCACTCAGATGCTTATGAGCATTTTCAACCATGACGATGGCGCCATCGACCATATCACCAATCGCAATGGCAATACCGCCTAACGCCATGATGTTGGCAGTGATACCCTGCCACTTCATGACAATAAACGCCATCAATATGCCCAGTGGCAGCGTTACAATAATCACCAGTGATGAACGTAGATGCAATAAAAATAATGCGACCAGTATACTGACGATAATGAGTTGCTGAATCAGCGCCATATTTAATGTATCCACTGCGCGTTCAATCAATGCGCCACGATCGTAAACGGTAACAATTTCAACGCCTTCCGGTAGCCCCTGTTTAAGCTCTTGCAGTTTTTCACGAACGCCCTGTATGGTTGCCTGCGCATTCTCGCCAAAACGCATAATCACGATACCACCGGCGACTTCACCTTCGCCATTCAGTTCTACAATGCCACGGCGCAGTTCGGGCCCGATCTGTACCTGCGCAACATCTTCTATACGAACCGGCGTGCCATTGGCGTCAACGTCGACCGGAATGCTTTTGATATCTTCCAGGGAGCGAATATAGCCCAACCCACGAACCATATATTCGGTTTCAGCCATTTCAATGAGTCGCCCGCCGACATCGTTATTCGAGCGTTGAATGGCGTGTATTACTTTTGACAAGGGTATTCCATAAGCAGCCAAGACGTTAGGGTTTACTTCGATCTGGTATTGTTTGATGTATCCGCCGACTGACGCTACTTCTGAAACACCGGGTACTGTTTGTAATGGATAACGCAGATACCAGTCTTGAATGGAACGTAATTGCGCCAGATCATGTTTGCCGCTTCTGTCAACTAATGCATACTCATAAATCCAGCCAACGCCGGTTGCATCCGGCCCCAGGGATGGCCTGACATTTTTTGGCAGCCGTGCGCTGGCATAATTGAGATACTCCAATACCCGGGATCTGGCCCAGTAAAGGTCAGTTCCTTCGTCAAAGATGACATAGACGAACGATAGTCCAAAAAAAGAATAGCCGCGGACGACTTTGGCATGTGGCACTGCCAGCATCGCCGTGGTTAATGGATAGGTGACCTGATCTTCCACGACTTGTGGCGCTTGCCCAGGAAATTCAGTAAATACAATAACCTGTACGTCCGATAAATCAGGAATCGCATCGAGTGGGATATTTTTAAAAGACCAGAATCCCGCCGTGGCCAACACAACAACAACCAACAGAACCATAAATCGGTTGTTTAGTGAACCGTTAATAATGGTGTTAATCATGCTCATGCTCCCGTTGCTCGATATGCAGGGGATTAGGTTCAGGTTCCTGGGACGTTGGGCCCATCAATTTGGTTGTGGCTTCTCGTAATTTTGACTCGGAATCAATGAGGAATTGTGCTGAAATGACAATTTCTTCACCTTCGGCGAGTCCACTCAGAACAATGATTTTTCCGTCAGATGACAAGCCGGTGGTTATAGTGCGGGGCTCAAACTTGCCCGCACCGCGTACCACAAGGACTTTTTTTCGTGTTCCGGAACGGATCACGGCTTCGGAAGGAATCACTAATGCGCTTTCCTGTTTGCTGGCATAGATCGTGACTTCGGCAAACATGTCAGGTTTTAATAGTAACTCAGCATTGTTAAATGCCAGGCGCACTTTAATGGTTCGGGTTTTTGCTTCGGCATAGGGGAAGATAAAAGCCAGATGTCCTCTGAAAATGCGCCCGGGAACCCCTGTGACTTGCATTTCGACTAAGTCACCCTCTTTAACCCACGGCAGCTCATTCTCGTAAATATCGGCATATACCCAGACCGTGGATAAATCAGCAATCATATAAATTTCAGTGGCAGGCGTGACATACTGCCCTTCACGGGCGCCAATATGGGCCACGATGCCTTTCGCGGGGCTATGAATATGCAGACTTTTATGAATATTATGGTGGTGTGTCAGATCGTGTAATTGATGTTCGGGGACATCCAGTAGCTTTAGTCGTTCACGTGAGCTATGCACCAATTCTTCCGCGCCACGGCGGATATCTTCAATTGGGCTTTGTTCCAGTGCGTTAAGATTGTGCAGTGCTAGAATATATTCCTGCTGACTGACCACCAGTTGAGGGGAATAAATACTCAATAGATCTTGGTTAGATTTTACTTTTTCGCCAGTCTTGTCCACTCGCATGGTTTCAATCCATCCCTCGACTTTGGGATGCAGGCGTACAATGCGTTCTTCATCATAATCCACGCGCCCGACAGCACGAACAACATGTGATAGCACGTCCTTTTTTACCTGGGTCGTGCGAACGCCAATATTCTGTACCGTAATTGGATCGATTTTTACAGTGCCCGCCACATCCGTTGTTTTTGTATGATCTTCTGCGTAAACGGGTACATACGGCATGCCCATGTCATCCTTGACTGGTACAGGAGATGTAACGGATGGCTTCATGGGATGACGGTAGAACAATGGTTTTTGGGTTTCTAATGAATCAATGGCATGCCCATTTTCTGGTTTTTGACCGGCGAGCCAGATACCGATACTGATACCTGCCGCTAGCATCAGGATAGCGGTAGTGAATAACTGCTTACTCATAAATTTCCTCCTTGCCGACAGCGGCGACCAATTGCGCCAAGGATTGATTGGCTTCTGTAAAGGCTTGCCAGTATTTCATTTCATGATTTAATAGCGTGATCTGGCTGCGTACCAGGTTCAGAAAATCAACTTTATTGACTTGGTAACCGGCCAGCATGGAGGCGACGGTTTGCCTTGACTGAGGAATGATGCCGGTTTTAAATAACGTTACTTGTTCGCCGGCTCGCTGAAAATCACTATAGTTTTGTGAGATTTGGGCGCGGACCTTATTCCATTCATCTTGTAACGCATATTTTTGTTGCAACAGTTCGCTGTTACGCTGGTCCACTGCTTTGGCTTGTTTTCGATCAAGGAAAATTGGGATGCTCATGCTCATATTCAGCGTTAATAGATCCGCGCGGTCTACGCCGGAAGGACGGTCACCCCGGAATCCATAAAAAGCCCCAAATTTAAAATCCGGGTAATAATCTCTCTTGGCCAATTCCACACGGGCCTGCGCGGCATTAATGGATTCCTGTTTCGATGCCAGCAGGGCCCTGGCGCTTTCAGCCAACTGGTATAGCTCGGCTTCAGAAATAATGTCCGGCAATTGTTCACTAATCTTTTTTGGTAAAATTACCTGTCGATTTGCTTCTTTATCCAGTAATGCATTCAATTGCGCCACTGAATTGCGCCGCGCCCCTTCCAGAATTAGCTGTTGATCCAGCAAGCCGGATAGTTCCACTTGCGCCAGTAGCACGTCTTGCTGCAGTCCTTCGCCAACTTCATATTTGGTACGGGCAACCTGAACAAATTGTCTTAGCAAAACCTGGTTGTTTTTTACGATTAGCAAAGCCTGGTCCAGGAAAAAGACCCGCCACCAAGTATGTTTCACATTACCGAGCAGCCATGATCTGGCTTCGGTGACATTTTGCAAGGCCGCCGCTGCTTCAAAAATTGCCGCTTCGCCGCGTAATGCAAGTTTTCCGGGAAAAGGAATCGCTTGAGAAATGCCGGGTCCAATCATTGTCATGTCTTCCTGGCCGGTATTAAACGTATTGGTTGGCAGATTTCTGGCGTTTAAACTGATTTCAGGATCAGGCAGGGTGCTGACCTGTGATGGTATCGCGGCCATAGCTTCGGCGCGTGCACGCATTTGCGCAAGATCGGGGTTGTTCTGGACAGCCAGTTTCGTCGCTGTGTCCAGTGTTATAACGTCGTGTTCTTCACTGGCAGCGACACTGTTCGCAACTAGCAACAAACCAATAGTAATATTGGATAGGATGGTAAAAATACGCCACATAATAGCCTCATACTCATGATGGATAAGAAATGATTGGAAACATAGTGTTACAAGAAATCAGCGGGAGGCGCCGAAGTTCTTGGTTATCAATGAGATTTCCTGGATGATTTAGCTTGGCACTGGAAACATGTACAGGCTATCGCCTGCCGATGCTATCGGCATGTTTCTAGTGTCACGCGAAGTGGGATCAGACGCGGGGCGGGTGTTGTGGTAGATCAGGAATAAAAGAGGCTGTGTTGATGTTTGGTAATTGATGGAGTGAAGAACTACTAACGGGGATATTTGTGGAATGTGCGGCTGTAATCAGCGTGCCGCAGCTTGCATGGCATAATGTGTTCACTTCGCAGCCTTGGTTGGCGGCCGTATTGCCATCCACTGGTTGCTGATGATCCGCATTGCTTTGGTGCGCGCAGTGAGGTGTAAGAGCGGCAACGACGCCCTGTCCTGGCAGCCAGAACATCATTAAAATCAGTAGAAATCTGCGTGTAAAAAACTTCATTTCATTGAATTTATAACCGATTAGCAATCTCAAAAAACATCATGCAAATATTTTGTCGTCTCATACATTACTTCTTTACACCAATGCGGGTTCAGTGTCAAATTTAAGTTTGTAGACATAACCATTGATAGTTTCCAATAGATAAAATCTTGTATGGAAAATCTGAAGTAAATCAAAACCTGCTAATTACGCGGGAAACCTCCATTCTCTCCATGCAGTAGCCAGATTCTATTTTCTTGATTCTACTCGACTTGCCCTTATATCAAAATTATATCGTTTAATGAGAAGATGTCATGTTAAATGTTCGAGCGCCTGCTGTCGCGGGCATGTTTTATTCCGCTGATAAGCGTCAGCTGGCACAGAATGTACAACAGTTACTAGCGGGGGCAAAGCTGTATGATTTAAGACCCAAAGCGTTGATTGTTCCACATGCGGGCTATATTTATTCGGGCGCCATCGCAGCGACAGCTTATGCAACGTTGCGCCCCATTGCTACGCAGATACAGCGTGTGGTGTTGCTTGGCCCGACCCATTGCGTTGCAGTTCATGGACTGGCATTACCAGCGGCGAATTTCTTTGATACCCCGTTAGGGCAGGTAAAACTGTTTTCGGAGGGTGCGCATGCTATTGCCCATTTGCCGCAAGTCATTGTCAGTGCAGAAGCGCATACGCAGGAACATTCTCTGGAAGTACAACTGCCATTTCTGCAAAGTGTGTTGCCTGAATTCACTTTGCTGCCACTGGCTGTTGGTATGGTTACAGCTGAGGAGGTGGCTGAGGTACTGGACATGCTGTGGGGTGGCGAGGAAACATTGATTGTCATCAGCTCCGATCTTTCCCATTATTTGCCTTACGCCACTGCACAGCGCGTTGATTATGAAACTGTACAATCCATTTTGCAGTTGCGCCAACCCATCTCACATGATCATGCCTGTGGTGGTACGCCTGTCAGTGGTCTTATTGTGGCTGCGCAGAAACATCATCTGACGCCGCATCTATTGGATTTGCGTAATTCTGGAGATACCGCCGGGTCACGTGATCAAGTGGTGGGATATGCCGCACTGGCTTTTACGGGAGAAACCAAGCATGCAAGCTGAGTATGGCAGGATATTGCCAATTATTGCAAGGGATGCTATTTCAGCTGCTGTGCATGCACCTCGCGCAACAGCTGTCTTTGATGAAACTGCACCTTGGCTTACTGAACCGGGTGCGAGTTTTGTTACGCTGATGCAAGATGGCGAGTTACGTGGTTGCATCGGTACAGTGCAAGCACACCGGTCATTGCTTGCTGATATTAAGCGTAATGCCGTATCCGCCGCCATGCGCGATCCACGTTTTCTACCATTAACGCGAGATGAACTTGCTGCTGTGAGAATTGAGGTTTCTTTGTTATCTACGCCACA
>Ga0224496_10002135_pt1 | contig 11869 bp, 10 predicted proteins | sample SF_Jul11_sed_USG_2_FD_168127 | JGI IMG/M metagenome (GOLD analysis project Ga0224496, IMG submission 168127) | Sediment microbial communities from San Francisco Bay, California, United States - SF_Jul11_sed_USGS_8_1 | ecosystem: Environmental > Aquatic > Marine > Sediment | place: USA... | reverse complement strand
CCAGCCAGCTGATAAAACATTTGGGGCATTTAGTGGTATTAACATGAGTGTTGAAGGCGTTACTGCACAAGTACAAGCACCAACACCAGAACCTCCAAAACCTAAAGGCATACTTCCAAAAGAGATGGAACAAACTCGCCAAGCACCTCCATCACAACAAACTAACCATGATGAAAATAAAGGTAAATCTCGAAAAGATCAACTCGAAGAATACGAAAAAGATTATTTGCAGAGAATAGAACAAGAAAGAATCAAACAAGAGAAATCTTACCAAGAAGGACTTGCAAATGAAGCCCGAGCTACGGTAAAACCAAAAAGTGGTGCACTACCAAAAGGATTTGAACCAACACCAGAACCTCCAAAACCTAAAGGCACACTTCCAAAAGGTTTCTAATCCTTCTACAATTCTTTCTTTTAATTATTTTTAATTTAGAAAATCTTTTAACACTTCTTTTGAATGTCCTGCGGGTTTTACTTTGGGATAAATTTTGAAAATCTTTCCTTTTTCATCTACGAGAAACGTACTTCTCATAACTCCCATGTATTCTCTACCCATGAATTTTTTCTTACCCCAAACTCCAAACATCTTTGAGACTTCTTTGTCCACATCAGCCAAAAGCGAATATTTTATTCCCATTTTCTCACAGAATTTTTTATGTGAATCTACGTCATCTGGACTAATTCCAATAATTTCAATTCCTGCATTTTGGAATTTCTTATAATCTTTTGAAAATTCATCTGCCTCCGTAGTGCATCCTGGAGTGAAATCTTTTGGATAAAAGTAAATGACGTATTTTTTCCCTTTGAAATCAGAAGATTTTACTTTCTTGCCATTAGCATCATCAATCTCAAATTTTGGAACCAAATCTCCTTCAGAAATCATATGTGATATAATGGATTTGTTCGTAATTAATTACTTTTTGATTCCTTAAGACAGACTTTGTCCGAATGTTTTATATGGTAACTCAAATGGTTTCTGCTTGATGGTTAATCCAAGAGCATATCTTGCTGAAGCAATAGCAACCTATGGCCTAGTGTTCTTTGGGCCTCTTTCAGTAATTCTGGCAATAGCATCATTTGGGGAAGAACTGACAACACAATCTGTATTGTTCATTTCTCTTGGACATGGAGGCGCAATAGCTCTGATGATTTACGCATTTGGGCATGTATCTGGGGCTCACATCAATCCTGCAGTTACTATTCCTATGATGATTACAAAAAAGATCGGAATTGTAGATGGAATTGGATATATCATTTCACAATTAATAGGTGCAGTTGCAGCCGCTGCAACATTAAAAGTAATTTTACCCGAACTTGGAGCAAAGGTGAACTTTGCAACTCAAGGCGGTCCAAGCGACTTAATTAATAACAGCATCAGTTCCGGATTTGCAATTGAAGCAATCTTGACTTTCTTCTTAGTAACGGTGATCTTCATGAGTGCTGTACACAAAAAGGCCTCTCCCGGATGGCATGGTTTTACCATAGGTGGAATGGTTTTCCTAATTCACCTAATAGCAGTTCCATTGACTGGAGCATCTGTGAATCCTGCAAGAACTTTTGGTCCTGCATTAATCTCAGGATTTTGGGAATTCCATTGGTTATATTGGGCAGCACCAATTTTGGGTGGAATTATCGCTGGATTGATAATGAATTATGTCTTTGTCAAAAAGGCAGAACAGGAAGCATAATTTTTCAAATACCAACATTTTTAAAAAATTCAAAATTCTTTCCCATCTATGAGTTCATTTGATGATATTTCTGCCATGTTTGATATTGAATCTAAAAAATTATCTAAAATGATTGACATTGCTGCGGCAAAACCTGATTTGTCAATTCCTGAAATTGTTGGCACGTATTACCAAATCATTAATGTCTCTTCAATGAATATGATGCTAAAACAACAAATCAGTTCTGATAATCAAAAATTATTGCTTGATAAAATTCTGAAAATTGAGAAATTGATAACTGAGAAATTTGATTCTGATATACATCCTCGAATAATGGACCATCTTAGAAAATCAATACAAGAAACTACTAGTGTTCTTCAATCTGGTCCTGCTCAAAAATCAAAGGAAGATATTGAAAATGAAGCAAAATTTTATGAAGAATTACGGCAAAAGATGAGCACAAAAGAGTTTGTAGAACAATATGATAAAGGACTGTCAAATGATTGAAAATATTGCTAAAAATTTAATAAATTTAAAAAAGAAATTTGCAACTAATTATGATGGACAAAGCCAAATTCAAGAAGTAATCCCAATTTCAAAATCTGAATTGTTTCCAATTGATCAAAAAGATTTAGAGTTGTTACATGAATTTGCAAGAATAAATCCGATCTACTACAATCAATATGAGAAAATTATTGATGACACATCTTGTGTTGTTTATGAGGGTGACATTAACAAATATTGGCTAAACAGCATTCGACATAGTTCCAGCCATGCCCCTTTTTCTCCAACATGGTTGATGTCTGCATACGTTTGTATTTTGTTTGCCAAAAAATTTGGATATTCTGAGATCATCGATATTGGTTCTGGCGATGGCAGAATTGCATTTTGTGCAAAAATTTTAGGTTTGGAATCATTTAGCATAGAAATTGACGATATGTTGATAGAATTACAAAAAGAATTATGCCATACACTTGACTTTAATCCTAATTGCTCTGATGCCGCTGTGTTTGATTATTCTTCATTAAAGTTAACAAAACCTCTTTTCTTCATTGGCGGTCTTGCACAAATGGGGGGTACCTCATTGGCCTCTGGCGTATTTGATAAAATTTCTACAATGTCTGATATCAAACAAAATTCTGGCTGGGTTTTTGCAGGTACATATTCTCCAAAATATTTGGCAGACCCAAAAAACGAGGCTGGATGGGGTACACTAATTGAAAAAAACAATCTAAAACCCATTCAAACAGTTTCATTACCAACTGTTTGGACTTTTCATGAATCTGATGAGACTCCTTACATTTTTGCCAAATCTCTTTGAATAATAGCAATCCAAATTAAGCGTAAATTTGCCAAACTTTTTGGACTCGTTGCATAGCTTGGATAGTGCGATTGCTTGCGGAGCAATAGGTCGCCGGTTCGAATCCGGTCGGGTCCGCCTTCATTTTGTGTCGAACCCTGTCTGAGTACCACTTTGTCGTTTGGAAGGACTGCAACGAATTGCCATCCCTTGATGATTAGTTTCTCTGCTTCTTCAGGGGTTGTCACTTTTTGCCTGTCGATGACTTGCAGTATATCTTGTTTCTGACATACTCTTGCACCTCGACAAGCTCATCACCTGACAGTCTCTCCACATCATCTTTGACTTTGTCTTTCATATCCTCTTCCAACATGTCAACCTGTTCTTTTTCCAGATCAAGGAATTCTTGGCATCTGAGAAATGATGCTTTCATCTCATCAATCAATGCCATTGAAAGAATGCTTTTGTTTGTGGTGTATTTTGCCTCTATGCTTCCCTTGTGACCCATCCAGAACACTCTAAAGTCGTGTGCTACCTTGCCCCTTGATTCGGCAATCAGTAACTGCGTATCAAAGAATGCACGCAGCACATATGGTCTCCACTTGAACCTAGGCCTCATTGCATTTCTGACATCCCTTTCGATGATTGCAGAGGAGACAAATTTCCCCTTTGCAGACTTGCTTAGTGGTTTTATTACTGGCTCTTCTGGACCCAGTGCGTCACCTGAAGCAATTCTGTCATTGAGATATGCCAGAATCCATTTCTCTTCTAGTTCTGTCACAAATGAAAAGTATTCATGGCCTGCCTTTGACAATGATTTTCGCACCATTACCCTTGATGGTTTCTTCAAGAAACATGCCTCACCCTTGACAAACGCAAGTTCGGGCAGATCCTTGATTCTTAGTCCATCACTTGCATCAAAGTTGCCAAGAACTTCTGGCCGCAATCCTGATTTTGCAATGAATGCCATGATTGCTCCTTCTCTCAGCCTTGCACGTGTAAATAACTCTGCTAGTTCATTTGCCTCTGGCACCCTCTCATCTTGAAGCGTTGGTGTTGAATCTACGTTTGATATTCTCAACTTTCGTTTCACCTCTATATCAAAATGACTAAGCCAGGACTTTACGGCAGTTATCGTCGTCTTGATGTACTGTGGCGCTTTTTCATGTTCTTCCATTCCTGAGATGTGATCCTGCAATAGATCTGCAATTGCCTTGGAGTCTTTTAATCCAATTTGGATCAATTCCGTTGGTGTCATCTCATGTTCCTCACAGAATCCTCCCAATCTTCTCAGTCTGACTTCGGCAGTTACAATGCTTCCCCTTGCAACGTTGGAATACCAACGTTTGACATCTGGATTAGATAGTAATTTGGATTTTTTTGTCTGTTTTTTGTTTGCAGTATTTGTGATAGTCTTTTGTCTATGCATCTTGTTTCCAACATCAGACTTCTCCTCTTTGGAGAAGTCCTCATTAGACATAGATACAAGATGGATGCCTATTTGCTTTTTGGTCAGGTGATCACCTTTACCAGATCAGAATTTTTGTATAGTTTTTCTTTCTTAAAACCATCTTGAGATACAATTAATGACACTAAAACTATGATACAAAAATTCTGAATATCTTGAATTTGCCTTATGTTCATTTCCCCATTTTAGAACTAATAATTTGCTTAAAAGTAAGATTAATTGTGTCATGGATATTTTTGTTCAACTGCATTACATGTTACAAATTACTTTCAACGGCTTCGTATGACACTATGAGAGAGATTTGAACGTAATCTTTCAGTGCACTTCAAAATGTGTTGTGGTCTGTAGTTATGTTACCAACAATATTTTCATAATCGTGAGATGACAATTTTTCCATTTTTTATCTCAATGTTCACTGGAGTTGTTTCGTCCCAATCAAGATCTGACATTACTGAGTTAGGGATGGTGATACCATACTTGTACCAAATATTTTTGCCTTCTCTTCTGTTGATCCTCTTGTTTATTCTCACAGATTACGTTGTTTTAATCTATTAATAAATAGGCCACCTATACATTAATATATGTAGGCTGCCTAGTGATAATGAGAGAATGATTATTCTGGATATGCAGAAATGTCAAGAGACCTTTTATAGAAATGAGGGTTATTCTAATTGATGCTTTCACAAAAGAATCAAAAATTTCGTAAGGGAGTTCAGATTCCATTTTTGGAGAAAATGCTAAAAGAGAATCAAAAAGTACTGGAACAACTAGAAAATAGTTTTGATAACACTACTGGAAAACAGCAGGAAAGATTACAAGCAATAGAAAAAATATCAAAGGCAAAATCAAACATTGCAGAACTTGCAAAGGCAATAGAATATTCTAAGAAAATGGAATTTTTCAGACATCCAAATATTCCTAGTACAATTCCGGATGAGCACATTTGGAATGATTGTTGGTATGATGAGAAAAGAAATGCATGGGTTACGTTAAATGATTATTTCTTTCAATTAGAAAATTCTAGAACTAGAGACATTCAGATAAAATATGAAACAGAAAACATTACAAATGTTGGGATAATTATTGAAGAAAAGAAAATTGAATTTAGATATGGATTGCCATCAATATTGCAAAAAGATGATGAAGGACAACCAATATGGTATTCACTATCAACATTATATGATGTAATGCTAACTAAAGAAATTGTTAAAGGAACTCTAAAACCTGAAAGCCAAGAAATTGCATATCTATATTCTACAGGATCAGAATCTTGGATTAGTGTATTAGGCAGATATCTTACTGAACAAGAATATTTGTTTGCTTGTGAATTTATGATTGGTTTAGTGAAAACACCATTGAATGTTTTGAGAGCTAATGTAGGAAGATCCTATGATCCCAAAGAATACAAAAAGACAATGAAACAATGGGACAAAGAAAACAAAGAATTGGAACAGGAACAAAAGAAAAAGAAATAATTTTTTATATTCTATTTTGGAAAGTTCTTCCTCTTGTTCCTCTAACTTCATCAACAATTTTCTCAGCACTAAACGGATGCTTCTCAAGTTGTTCAACTAATCTCTGATCAATCTGATTCTGTATCTCTGGCTTTAGAGATTCAAAGTGAGGTACATTACTCCTTTGAACATTAAGGTATTCTTGCTGTCCTTCTAATGTCCCAAACCTATTGTGAACTCTGTCGAGATTCTCCATGCTGTTGATTGTATCTCCGGGATTTGTCATCATCCTGGCTGATTCTCCAGTCTCAGGCATTACGGTTTGTGTTGTTTCCACATTGATTTGTGACGGTTCCATCGCTGTCATAGATTTTGAAATGTCATTGAGAGAATGGTTTACAACACTGATCTGTCCTGCTTCAAATGCCTTGTTCATTCCGGCATTTTGAATGTCATGTACCATCGGATTTACTGCCTGGTCTACATGCATTGCATGACCTGCCGCTTTCAGGCTTCCTGCTGCAAGGCCGGTACCTCCGCCGTAAATAGCTCCTTTCATTCCTGTCTTGAATTTCTCTCCAAATGACATTGGAGTATGCTCGATTACTCTAGGTGTTTTTGCTAATGCATCATTTCCAAAAGCCATTGGGGTATTTCCACTTGACATACGGCCTATTGAAGGGACAGATCCTATTCCTGCCATTCCCAGTTCCTGTGAAGAGATGGGTGGTTTCATTCCAAAGTTTCCGCCTCCTCCTAGTCTCCCAAAATCTACTGCACCGCTCACTCCTGCCATTGCAGCAGCACTATCTGCAGTACTGCCCAAGGACTTTGAAACACCGCCAAGTGCACCTTGTCCCACCATTCCTCCAACTATGGAACCAGTCATAATTACAGTGGACATCATCTGTCCGACCTGAGTTACAATGTTTCCTAGCATTGGTGCAAGCATTACAGGAAAGAACACTGCAAGAAAACCTACTGCAAGTGATGCAAACCAATCCTGCATTGCAGGAAGTGTTGTAGAGTCAAGGTATGCCAAACCAGTAGTCAACACAAGTGCAGAAAAGACAGGTGCGATACTCAGTCCAATCAAATTCTTAAACAGCATGTCCTTGACTGACCTGAACATTGGAATCAGACTCAATGTGAGCAATAATGGAATTGACATTGCAATGATTATTGTCAGCAAAATCCGTATTGTAGAAATGATGAACATCATTGCAGTCATGAACATCACTGCAAATCCCTTGAATAATGCCAGGAAAACATCCTTCATCATTCCTTGTGCAAATGTACCAGGATCTGTAAATGCCGAGGCCCATGCATCAAGATCAAAGATATCAACTGGAATTACACTTCCCATGGCTCGCCACAACTCCAATGTTCTATCTGCAGGATCGTCTCCTGAGCCAAATGGATCCAATAAAAACAATGAAAAATTCTCAATGATTATCGCGTAAATATCCCATGCAAATGGAAATACCAAAAATACAATCAAAAACAAGACAATTTTTTTTATGATTCCAATGGCAGTACCAGGATGAATCCATCTTACTATCTCAAATACATAACCCAGTACTGCAATCATTGCAACTGCAACCAGTATAATTACAGATATTGACACCAACAACCAGTAAAGGTCAATTCTCTCGTTTGATGCTGGATTACCGTCCCCATCAAGTATCATGTCGCCTGTTGTGTCATCATAATCAAAGAAAGTGGGCATGTCTGTGATTAGCTCAGGGACAAGCAAACCCCCAACCTCTACAAAACCCTGGGATATTCCAATCAGTGCTGCAAATATGATAAATGCAATCCCTATCATCAACGGGATTGAAAAGACAAACCCTTCGTGTGAGGATTTAAAATTAAATTTCACATAAAATAACTAATTGTTTGCATAAAAGGGAAGAGATTTGTGATGAATGGTTCAAATTTAATTGGGAGCACGACATGCATGGGGATATAGTTAGGCCTCTAGATTTTGCACTATTTTTTACTTCGATTAATTATTGATTTGATTATTGGAAGTGTAAACGAGTTTATCGATAAAGAGTAAAAGGGGGACTTTCCCTTCATTTCAACAATTCCTAAAATATTACATTCTGAATTAATAATTATGTCCGATATAGAAAATTATCTTCGTAAATCCCTAAAGATGCTTTATGATGATTTGCTTGATGCTGAAAACGGACCAGACCGACAAACATTTGGTTTTAAAAATAGATTAAAAGTTCTCTATGAAGATCTTCAAGAATTAGAATCAAAAATTTGTGCTGAATTTGGACTTGGGGATTTTGGAGTATTAAATGACTTTGAAGGAGAATATTATCGTAGAGGAGATTCAGGTCTTGATCAACTATTAAAATCACAAATCAAAAGGCTTGCAATTGAAATTGATGTTAATTTAGACCTAAATGTTGAATCTGTTTCTAAACCTGAAAAATCCATTGATAAAATCAAAGTTTTTGTGGTTCATGGGAGAGAACTTCAACCCCGTGATGAATTAAAAGAAATTTTAGAGAATGAGTTTAACATAGAACCTGTTATACTTATGGATCAAGCGAATGGTGGAAAAACACTTATCGAAAAATTTGAAAATAATACATTAGAAGTAAATTATGCATTTGTAATTTTAACTCCTGATGATTATGGTCATCTAAACGATAGACCATTTGCAAAAACTGAACCCAGAGCTAGACAAAACGTTATTCTTGAATTAGGATATTTTGTTGGAAAAATTGGAAGGGATAAAGTCTGTTGTATAAGAAAAGGTGAAAAATCATTATTTCCATCAGATCTTCACGGATTAGTCGATATTCCATTTAAAAATTCTGTTAAAGAAATAATTCCAAATATTAGAAAAGAATTACTTCTTTCAAAAATTATTTAGTCAAAAAAATTAACAAATTTGAAATGATCATAATCTAAGTTATATCGCGTTTTTTGTATTCCATCTAGTCCACCAGACTTGGATTGCAAAGACATTTCACAAAAAAGATTCACAGTTTTGGAACCTGATCCTCATAGATTTGATAGAGACAAGGATGGAATCGGTTGTGAATCATAAACTTAGTTTCTTTGCGTACTAATCTTTAGATGATTTTCAAATCAAATTCATATTAAAAATTATATTTTTGATGTAATCATAGTAAAAATATCATCTAATTCTTTAATCTTATCTTCATTATTTTGATCTTTAAACCAATCATCATATCGATTTTCACAAAAATCCACTGCATTATGAAATTTTTCACTTTTAACTTGATCAATATAATTTTCAAGATCTCCTTTTTTTAGGATGAAAATATTTTCCATGTATTTTTGTGTTATACCTTCTTCACCGCCACCAAAATCATCTAAATCTCTTATGAAAAAGGATGTAATTTTCCAATCATCAAAAAATTTTTTCCATTGACTGTGAGATCCTACACCTACAATATGTATAAAATTCAGTGTTTTGTTAATTTTCTCTCTCGCTTTATAATTTTCATAATAGTGTTGATAAGCATATGCATCAGATTCTCCCTCTACCAAAATAGCATGATCAGAAAACAATACTTGTGTGGCTTTGGTATAATCTAGATACTTGATCAAATTATGATGTTTAGGAGTATTTTCTGAAGTAATTATTTCAGTAAAATCATCTTCATTTTTATAAAATCGCTTAACACTATCAATGGTTTTTGAATTTACAAGGGTTGGAGAATGTGTTGCTATAATAAATTGCATTTTCATATCTTTGATTGCTTCATTGAGAATGTCTAGATATTGTTCTTGGATTTGAGGATGAAGATGAATTTCAGGTTCATCAATAACCATTACTCCATTTTCAAGGTCATAACCATGTATGCTAAAAATAAAATGGATTATACCTTTTTCACCTGCACTCAATTCGGTCACATTGACAGGTTGATCTGTTTTAGTATCAACAAATTGCATCACATAATTTAACGAATAATCGTCGGGTCTTTGAATATGTAATTTTATTCGTAACGTTAATTGTAAAATTCTATTTAGACTATGAAAAGCAGGATTTTGAAAATCATCTATTGGATCAAATCCTTCAGGAGTCCCAATTTTTACACGTAATCGGTGATAATCATAGACCAGTTTATGACGAACATATGAAAAAACTACAGGTTCCTCATTACTGGAACTTTTAGTAGTTTCCTGAATCATTTTTTGTTTTATTTTTTGTAAACTATTACTTTCATTTTCCACTGTTTGATTTGATTGAATTTGATTATAATTTCTGTATCCGCTTATTATGGCAAAAGTATTTTTCAGAGGTTTCCAGTCAGTATTTTTTTCTTTATTATTAATAATTATGAGGTATTGAATGAGATTAAACATACGTAAATAAATTGATACAAAAGTTTCAATCGAACTGGAAAAAATGGTAGAGACATTAAATGAAGAATTGTTTAAAGTTTCAACAAACAATTCTATTTCATCAATTTTTTCAATATCTTCATCCGATATGTCATTTGGAAAAGTAAATGAAGAATTTGAATAAGTTTGAGAGGATGTATTCAGATCGTCCAAATTTCTTCTTAAAAATCTCAAATTTTCTTTATCATTTTTATTAAGACCTACCATGATTTTGACTTGTTTGACATTTGAATTACTTTTATTATTAGGAGGTAAATCTCTGTCAAGATTTTGAATTTGTACTGTTTTCTGTAAGTTCACTTTGTTATTTTGTTTATGTTCTTGAATTACCTGTTCGTTAAAATTAAATGATGAAAATAAAACATTATTAAAAATCTGATTTATTATTTCTAAAAAATTACTTTTTCCTGCACCATTAGGTCCAATCATGATGTTTAACCCACCACTGAATTTTATACTTGGAGCCTTGTCAATATCATCAAATTGTTGAAAGCTTAGAATATTGGATATTTTGATTGAATTAATCTTCACACTACCGCCTCATATTATGCCAATAATACATTTTCTAAAGTACAAATATCTATAAAGTAATTATTTTAAAATTTTAATGAATTATAATCTCTCTTGAATTTTGACATATTTGTAAATTATTTATTAAAAATATTCCCAAGTTTTAGAATTTCACTGAATTTTTAAAAAAACTTTATCATAAATTTTAGGAATTTTTTCCTTAGACAAATTCTTCTTAATGTACCACAGTGTGGATTTGTTAACTCCCAATTCCTTTCTTTCTTCTGTAGTCATACTCAAAATTTTCTTTCTTAATTCTAAGTTATCCTTTCTACTTAATTTCATCTTGGGAATAACAAAATCAAATTCTTTCTTTTTATCCATTATGAAATTAGATAACTGTTGTAGATTGTCTTGAAGTATAATTTGATAAGAATAATTCTTACCATTCTTGTAATTATATCGGGCATTGAAGTTTAAATTTATTTTCTCAATGAGTAATTTAGCCAGATCTTCTCCTAGTCTTGTATGATAGTTCTCAGTAATAATAAAGTCAGATTTTTTGATCTTCTTTTCTTCTAGCAACTGAATCACAGAAATATCAATTAGCCATCTGAACAGTTCCTGAATGTCATAAACTAATGGTGTTCTACTCTGATTAATCTCATGTAGAAACCCAATTGAATAATCCAATCCAACAGCATTGATTACCTTTTTTATCTCAGATTCCAAGATTGCATAACCGTAATTTAATAAAGCATTGATCTCATCAGATGCATTGTAATTTCTAGAGTTTGTTTTATTTTTTCTTCCTGTAAAATGAAATTCGGGATTTAGTTGATCGAATATTGTAGTTATATTACCAAGATAAATCCCTGCAATCCTTCCTTCATATGTCATCAATTGTTTGATTGATTTTAAAATGTCTTGATTTTCACTATTCTTCATTATATCCAACAAGAACAAATCTTCCTTTTCTGCTGATTTTCTGATTTTTGTAAAATCTATAGATTCATAATATTTTGATAATTCTTCCAACAAGTTCAGAGAATTATTCACTTTGGTCTGAATA
>Ga0224496_10002134_pt1 | contig 11871 bp, 10 predicted proteins | sample SF_Jul11_sed_USG_2_FD_168127 | JGI IMG/M metagenome (GOLD analysis project Ga0224496, IMG submission 168127) | Sediment microbial communities from San Francisco Bay, California, United States - SF_Jul11_sed_USGS_8_1 | ecosystem: Environmental > Aquatic > Marine > Sediment | place: USA... | reverse complement strand
TGGGATCGCGTGATCGATCGACAGGTCCTCCTCGAAGACTGCGATGCCTCGCGGATCCTGATGCTGCGACGCTTCGCGCAGGCTGATCATCCCTTCCTGCAGGCGGTCTACGCCCTCGACGAGGCCGAAGGTCGCGCGATCCTGGAGTCTCCGCGCGGCGTGGCGCTGAGCTCCTTCGAGCCGGACGATCCCCGCCGGATCGGGGCGTTGATGCAGGCGCGCGCGGCGCTGCGCTCGCTCCATGACGCGGAGCTCGCGCATGGCGCGATCGAGGGCGCCTCGATCCTCGTGGCCGAGGGTCGAGCCGTGCTCCTGCTGCCGAGGCCGCGCGATCCCGAGCTGCGCCCAGAGCCCGCCTCGATGCTCGAGGGCGCCCGAGACGATCTGCGGGCGCTCGAGCGGCTCGGCTGGAGCGAGAGCGCCTCTATCCAGCCCGCTTCGGGCGCCCCGGCTCGTCTGCCTCCCGGCTCGGGCCCTTCGGCACGCGAAGAGAGCTCCTGAGGAGGTCGGGACGCGAAGGAGCTCCTGTGGAGGCAGGTTGAACGAACGATGTTCAGGGCCCCGGGTGGCTCAGAGCTTCTCGGCGAGCTCGCAGGCCTCGATGCGCGCGTGGCACCACTCGACCTCACGCAGCAGCTCGGAGTACTCCGGACCCTCGGGCTCGTCGCCACGGCTGGCGAGAGCCTTCACGGCCTCGGCCAGCTCGGCGTGGACGGCGTCTAGATCGATCGCCTCGGGTGTGGCGTACATATCCGTGAGGATCTCGACGCGATCCGGCTCGGCCTCGACGAAACCTGGCCCGATCGCGGCCACGTGCTGCGTGGCGCCCATCTTGTAGTGCAGCACGCCGCAGCGCAGCGCCGCGAGGAGCGGAAGGTGCCCCGCAAGGACGGTGAAGGCGCCGCGGACGCTCGGGGCCTGCACACTCTCGGCCGAGGTCGTGAGCACATGGCCCCTGGGCGTCTCGACCTCGAGCTTCAGGACCGCCGGGAGCTGGCCCATCTCAGGCCTCCTCTTCCGCGGCCGCCGCTTCCGCGGCCGCCGCTTCCTTCTTCTTGCGCTCCTCGTAGGCCGCGCGCACGTCGTCGATACCACCCTTGAGGTAGAAGTCCTGCTGGGGGACGTGATCGAACTCGCCCTTCAGGACCCGATCGAAGGCATCGACGGTGTCCTCGAGGCTGACGAACTTGCCCTTCAGGCCCGTGAACTGCTCGGCGACGAAGAAGGGCTGCGAGAGGAAGCGCTGGATCTTCTGCGCGCGATCGACGACCTGTCGATCGTCCTCCGAGAGCTCGTCCATGCCCAGGATGGCGATGATATCCTGCAGATCCTTGAAGCGCTGAAGCGTCTGCTGGACCTGTCGAGCCACGTTGTAGTGGCGCTCGCCGAGGATGCTCGGATCGAGCATCGTCGAGGTGGAGTCGAGCGGATCCACGGCCGGGTAGATCCCCAGCTCCGAGATCGCGCGCGAGAGGACGGTCGTCGCGTCCAGATGGGCGAAAGCCGTGGCCGGCGCCGGATCCGTGAGATCGTCCGCCGGGACGTAGATCGCCTGCACGGAGGTGATCGAGCCCTTCGTCGTGGAGGTGATGCGCTCCTGCAGCTCGCCCATCTCCGTCGCGAGGGTCGGCTGGTAGCCGACGGCCGAGGGGATCCGGCCGAGGAGGGCCGAGACCTCGGAGCCGGCCTGCGTGAAGCGGAAGATGTTATCGACGAAGAGGAGCACGTCCTGGCCCTCGTCGTCGCGGAAGTACTCGGCGACCGTGAGCGCGCTCAGCGCGACCCGGGCGCGAGCGCCGGGGGGCTCGTTCATCTGGCCGTAGACCAGGGCCGTCTTGGAGAGGACGGTCTCGCCCGACTCGAGGAAGGACTCGGCCATCTCGAGCATCAGATCGTTGCCCTCGCGAGTCCGCTCGCCGACGCCAGCGAAGCAGGAGACGCCGCCGTGAGCCTTCGCGACGTTGTTGATCAGCTCCATGATCAGGACCGTCTTGCCGACCCCGGCGCCGCCGAATAGGCCGATCTTACCGCCCTTGCGGTAGGGAGCGAGGAGGTCGATGACCTTAATCCCAGTCTCGAAGATCTCGACCTTCGTGCTCTGCTCCACGAAGCTCGGCGCCTCGCGGTGAATCGGCGAGCGCTTCTTCGGCACGGGATCCTCGCCGCCATCGACGGCGCGGCCGACGACGTTCAGGATGCGGCCGAGGCATTCGGGGCCGACGGGCATCATGATCGGCTGGCCGGAGTTGCGAACTTCCATGCCGCGGACGAGACCGTCCGTCGTGTCCATGGCGACGGTTCGGACCGTGCTCTCGCCCAGATGCTGGGCGACCTCGAGCGTGAGGTTCCACGCGGTATCGTTGATCGCCGGATTGCTCAGCTCCAGCGCCGTCAGGATCGCGGGGAGCTCTCCGGCGGGGAATTCGACGTCCACGACGGGACCGATGACCTGGGTGACGCGACCGTTCTGCAGCTCGGGCATGGATCCATCCACTCCAATGATTCCAGGGGGTTGAGGCCTCGTGCGGGCCTCTCGGGCGGGCGCGGTCTAGCACGCACGGCGGTGGGGGTCAACGATGGGCTCCTCCGCCCGCGAAGAAGGGGGCTTTGGCCGCGACGGAGGGGGGAGGGCGGGGCGGGGGAGAGCTGGGCTGCGCCGCTCCCCTGCATCGGGGCTGCCCCCCGGCGGCTCATGGCGGCGCAGCCCGGCCGCGGCTCGCTGCCCTCGGCGGTAATGTCGACAATTCGGATCAACGGCGTTGCGTCTACCCTGGGATCCTGTGACACTGACCCTTATGGGTGCAGGCTCATACCCGAGTTGAGTATGGCGGAAGCAACGGCCGGCAAATCCAAGCCCGATCCCCTCATCGGACGCGTCATCAACGGTCGATTCCGGATCGACTCGCTGATCGCGCGTGGCGGCATGGGGAAGGTCTACAAGGCCGAGCAGCAGCCGCTCGGTCGAGTCGTCGCGCTCAAGGTGCTCGATATGCGCCGGGTCGACGAAGATGATCCGGAATTCCACGAGCGATTCTTCCTCGAGGCCTCGACCGCGGCGAAGCTCTCGCATCCGAACACCGTCACGATCTTCGACTACGGTCGCACCGATGACGACGTCTACTTCATCGCGATGGAGTACGTCGATGGGCAGATCCTCTCGGATATCCTGAAGGAGCAGGGCCCGATGCCGGCCGAGCGCGCGGTGCATATCGTCGTGCAGGTCGCGCGCAGCCTTCGAGAGGCCCACAACCTCGGCGTCATCCATCGGGACATGAAGCCGGGCAACGTGCTGATCACGACGCACGCCGACGAGGAGGATTTCGCCAAGGTCCTCGATTTCGGCCTCGTCAAGGACGTCGATAGCGACGAGGAGGAGCTCACGCAGCAGGGCACCTTCATGGGCTCGCCGAAGTACATGTCGCCCGAGCAGATCCGCGGTGGCGCCGTCGATCGGCGCACGGATGTGTATGCGCTCGGCGTGACCCTGTACCGGATGCTTACGGGGCGAGTCCCCTTCGATCGGCCGACGCAGGTCCAGACCCTGATGGCCCATTGCCGAGACGAGGTTCCCCCTCTCTCGGACGAGAACGTGCAGGTACCGCCGGCCATCGAGGCCGTCGTGATGCGCAGCCTCGCGAAGGAGGCCGACGATCGGATCTCCGATATGGATCAGTTCGTGATGGAGCTGAGGCAGGCGATCGGCGCTCAGGGCGGCGTGATCCCGGCGAGCGGCGACTACTCGATGGATCTGAGCAACTCGGGGATGCGCTCGGTCTCGACGGGATCTGGGAGCGTCCCGCTGCCGGCGGCGCCGGCTGGGAAGGGGAAGGCGCCCCTGATCGCCGCCGCCCTCCTGCTGGCGCTCGGCGCGGGCGGCGCGGCGGCCTACTTCAGCGATGCGACGACCGAGCCGCGGGTCGAGTCCGCGCCTGCGGCGATCCTGCCGGCCGAACCCGCGCCGGAGCGGGGCGCCGAGCCGGAGCCCGCCGAGGCCGCGATCGCCGAGCCCGAAGCCGCGATCGCCGCGCCCGAGCCCGAGCCCGAGCCCGAGGTGCCGCTCCATCGCGTCGATGTCGTCCTCTCCTCGACGCCCTCGGGCGCCGAGGTCTTCGTGGGTGAGCGCTCCTACGGGACGACACCGGCGCGGGTCGAGTGGGTCGGCGAGGCGGCCACGCCAGGCCGAGAGATCTCTTTCCGCTTCGAGCATGGCGGCTATCGCTCCTCTACGATTACGGCCACGATCGTCGAAGGCGAGCCCTTGAGCGTGAGCGTCGCGCTCGCGCCGCTTCGGCGGAATCCCGGGATGATGGGTCCGCGCGTGCAGACCGATACCCGGATCGATAACTACCACGACAACCCCTACTGAGTCGCGAGGCCCGAAGGCGGCTCGGCCCGAAGGCGGCTCGGTTCGAAGGCGGCTCGGTTCGAAGGCGGCTCGGCCCGAACGCGAGACGCCGACGCGGCGAGGGCCACGTCGGCGTCCTTGCATCACGCGGCCCGGATGGGCAGCGTGCTCGCTCCGCCCGAGAGGGCTACTCCTTCAGGGCTTCGGCGCCGCCGATGATCTCCATCAGCTCCTTGGTGATCGCAGCCTGACGCGCCCGGTTGAACTGGAGCGTGAGCTTCGCGATCATCTCGCTCGCGTTATTCGTCGCCGCCTCCATCGCCGTCATGCGCGCGCCATGCTCCGAGGCGACGGACTCGAGGAGCGCTCGGAAGACCTCGATCTCGACGTACATCGGCAAGAGCGTGTCGAGGAGATCCTTCTTCGAGGGCTCGTAGATGAAATCGCCGACCTGATCCTCCTCGAGCGCCCTCGGGACGATCGGGAGCAGCGGCTCGAAGACCACCTCTTGGCTGATCGCGCTCTTGAACTGGTTGTAGACGAGATAGCATTCGTCGAGATCGTGGCGGGTGTACTCGGCCACGACGTAGCGGCCGATCTCCCCGGCGTGATCCATCGAGAGATCCTGGAAGACCCCCGTGAACTCATGCGCGATCGTCGCGCCTCGCCGCCTCAGGTAGTCTCGCCCCTTGCGGCCGATCACCGCGAAGCGGACGTCCTGCCCGGCGGCTTCCATCTTCTTCCAGCGCGCGTGAGCGGCGCGGCTGATGTTCGAGTTGAAGGCGCCCGCGAGTCCACGATCGCTCGTGAGGACGACGAAGAGCACCTTCTTCCTCGGTCTGCGAGCGAGGAGCGGATGAAGCTCCTCATCCTCGCCAGCGCGTGAGGCCACGACGCTGAGCACCTCCATGGTCTTGAGCGCGTAGGGTCGCAGCTCGAGGATGTTCTCCTGAGCTCGCCGAAGCCTCGCCGCGGCGACGAGCTTCATCGCGCGCGTGATCTTCTGCGTGCTCTTGACCGAGCCGATTCGCTTCCGAATGATCTTCAGATTTGCCATCGCTACTCGCTCTTCGTATCGGGCCGCTCCTGGAAGACCTCCGCGAAGGCATCGAGCGCGCTCCTGATATCCGCATCGAGCGCGTCGTCGATCTTCTTCTTGTCCACGATGCTCCGCAGGACGCTCGGGCGCTCGCCCTTGATCCAGGAGATCATCTCGCGCTCGTAGCGCTGGACGGCATCGACCGGATACTCGTCCACGTAGCCATGCGTGCCGGCGTAGATCGCGAGGATCTGCTCATCGACCGACTTCGGCGCGTACTGGCCCTGCTTGAGCATCTCGACGAGGCGCTCCCCGCGCGCGAGCTGCTGCTGCGTGGCCTTGTCCAGATCGGAGGCGAACTGGGCGAAGGCAGCCATCGCCCGGAACTGCGCCAGCTCGAGGCGGAGGGTCCCCGCCACCTGCTTCATGGCCTTGATCTGGGCGTTGCCTCCGACGCGCGAGACCGAGATGCCGACGTTGATCGCCGGGCGGACGCCCGAGTAGAAGAGGTCGGACTCGAGGAAGATCTGCCCGTCCGTGATCGAGATGACGTTGGTCGGGATGTAGGCCGAGACGTCACCCGCCTGGGTCTCGATGATCGGCAGGGCCGTGAGCGAGCCGCCCGAGTCCGGGAGGCTCTTGGCCACGTAGTCGGAGCCCTTCGCCTTGGCGGCCTCCTTGGCCTGCTTCTCGCCGTGATCTCCGAGGTAGATCTTCTCGGCGGTGGCTCGATCGGGATGCTCCCCTTCCTTGACGACGATCCACTCGACGGCCATCCGCGCGGCCCGCTCGAGCAGGCGGCTGTGCAGATAGAAGACGTCGCCGGGGTAGGCCTCGCGACCGGGCGGGCGGCGCAGCAGGAGCGAGAGCTGCCGGTAGGCCACGGCCTGCTTCGAGAGATCGTCGTAGATGCAGAGCGCGTGTCCGCCGCTATCGCGGAAGTACTCGCCCATCGTGCAGCCGGTGTAGGGCGCGATGAACTGAAGAGGCGCGGGCTCGGAGGCCCCGGACGTCACGACCGTCGTGTACTCCATCGCGCCGTGCTGCGTGAGCTTATCGACGACCTGAGCCACGGTGGACTGCTTCTGGCCGATGGCCACGTAGAAGCAATGTACGCCCTGGCCCTTCTGGTTGATGATCGTGTCGATCGCGACGGCTGTCTTGCCCGTCTGGCGATCGCCGATGATCAGCTCGCGCTGACCCCGCCCGATCGGGATCATCCCGTCGATCGCCTTCAGGCCCGTCTGCAGCGGCTGCGTGACCGGCTGCCGCTCGATGATCCCCGGCGCCTTCAGCTCGACCCGGCGCGTGTGCTCGCTTTCGATTGGGCCCTTGCCATCGACCGGCTGGCCGAGCGCGTTGACGACTCGACCGACGAGGGCCGGGCCGACGGGGACCTCGACGATCCTCCCCGTCCGCTTGACGGTATCACCCTCTCGGATGCCGACATCGGAGCCGAAGATCGCAGCGCCGACGTTGTCGTCCTCGAGGTTGAGCACCATCCCCATGACGCCGCCAGGGAACTCGATCAGCTCTCCGGCCATAGCGCTGTCTAGACCGTAGACGCGGGCGATTCCGTCGCCGACCGTGAGGACGGTGCCGGTCTCCATGACCTCCACCGTCTTATCGTAGGTGGCGATCTGCTGCCGGATGATGTTGGAGATCTCTTCGGCTCGAAGCTGCATTCGGCTTACCTCATGGTGGACGCCGCGGGCGCGGCGCCAAAGATCAGCGGGAGAGGAGCTCTTCCTCGAGCCCCCTCAGACGGTTTTGGATGCTCCCATCGAAGACCTTATCGCCCACCTTCGTGACGACACCTCCGATGAGCGCGGGATCCTGCTTCTTCTGCAGGACGATCTTCTTGCCCGTGACCTCCTCGAGCGCCCTCTGGAGCTCGGCGAAGTAGGCCTCGGGCATCGCGCCAGCGGTCGTGACTTCGGCGCGGATTCGGCCCGTCCTCTCCTCGGAGAGATCCTGGAAGGCCTCGGCCAGCTGCGGCAGGTAGCGCATGCGGCGGCGATCGGAGAGGAGCATCAAGGTGTTGCGCAGCAGCGGGGCGAGCCCCATCCGTCGCGCGAGCGCGTCGATCACGGCGCCCCGGGTCTGCGCGCCGATGGCGGGGTTCTCGAAGATCTCCCGCAGCTCCCGGCTCGTCTCGTAGGAGGCGACGACGTCCGTGAGCTCTCGCGCGATCCGATCCGTGAGCTTCGCTTCCTCCGAGAGCGAGAGGAGCGCGCGGGCATAGCGCTTGCCGATGGGTCCACTGCTCACGCTTGCGCCTCCTCACGGCTGGCTCGAAGATCCTCGAGGTAGCTCTTGGCGAGGCGGCTCTGGTCGGCAGCGTTCGTCTGCTCCGCCAGGATCTCTCGGGCGGCCTCGACGGAGGCGTGAATCGCCTCGCGGCTCAGATCCTCTCGGAGCTGTTTGAGCTGCTGCTCGATCAAGAAGCTGACCTCGCGTCGCATTCGATCCGCCTTGCGCTCGGCCTCGAGCACGATGCGATCTCGCTCGGCCTCGCCGGCCTTGGCCATCTCGCGGCGGATCGTATCCATCTCGGCGTCGAGGCGCTCGAGTCGGCCGCTGTACTCCGCATGCTTCGCCTCGGCGGCGGCCTTCAGACGCGCAGCATCCGCCAGGTTCTCCTCGACCTCTCGCCGGCGATTGCTCAAGAAGGCGAGCATCGGCTTGCCGCCGAGCACCCCCAGCAGAAGGAGGAGCACCGAGAAGTTGAGCAGCGCGCCCAGGAACTCGGCGTTGCGAAAGACATCCCCGATGCTCAGCGAGGCGCCCGCGACCGGCTCGGGAGTGTAGAAGACCATCACCGCGATGGATCCGGCGATCAGCAGGGCGATCGCGTAGCCGAAGAGAGCACGCATCTCAGACCTCCCGCCGAAGGATTTTCGTCGCGATCTCGCGACCGACCAGGGGAACCTTGTCCCGGAGCTCGCGGCGAATCCGATCGCCCTCGTCGGCGATTCGTGCCTCGGCCCGGCTCAACTCCTGTTGGGTCTCCGAGCGGACATCGACGAGGATCCGCCCCTCGAGGCGCTTGCCCTCCTCGCGAAGGCGATCTCGCTCATCGGCGGCCGAGAGGCGGAGCTTGCGCATCTCCTCGTCGAAGGTCGCCCCCTGGTTCTTGGCGTCCGCTTCCATCGCCTTCGCCTCGGCGCGGGCGCCATCGATGGACTCCTCCCGCGCCTCGATGAGCTGGACCATGGGCTTGAAGATCAGCGCGCGGAGCACCACGAGGGCCACCAAGAAGATCGCGAGCTGAACGACGATCGTCTTGTCCAGGTCGATCATCGACCCGCCTGAGAGCAGAATGCTGGAGAGGAGCTGCATCGAAGTGGTGCTCCGTTCACCGGCGGGAGAGGTCCCCGCTGGAGAGATGTCGGCTGGCTGAAATGCCACCCTGGGCGCGCGCGTATCTAGCAGCGCCGCCGGAGCAGGTCAAGCCTTGCATCCGGCCGATTCCCCGCGGATTCGCCTGCCTTGGGTCCCGCGAGGGGGATCGCGGCCTCGGCGCTGCCGCTCAGCGGGCCCCCCGCTCGTCGCTCAACGCGCGCCGAGGCGCTGGCGAAGGGCGCCAACGCTCCGGCGGGCGGCCTTGACGTTCTCGTCCGTGAAGACGGAGGCGGGGAGGGGAAGATCCGGATCGACGAGGATTCGAAAGCTCACGAGCGATCGCGTGGCGTCCACGGCGCGGACTCGCCATCGCGCGCGGAAGTGGTCCATATTGCCCTGCATCAGGCGCGCCTCGATCTCGAGCGTTCCATCCTGAAGGGTGCGTTCCCTCACGTCGAGCTGGCCCCAGAGTGTATGAGCATCCCGCATTATGCCCACCTCGAAGTAGATCAGGGCGCGTCCTCCGCGTCGGGCGAGCACTCTCGAGGTCCGGAAATGGGGCATGAAGTCTCGATAGCTCGCGTAATCCCGGATCACCCGAAGCACGTCCTCGGCCGGCCGCGCCACCACGCCGGTGGCCGTGCCCCATTCGACGCTCGTGCCCGCGGCCTGGCTCTGCCCGCTGATGATGCGATCCCCCATCGAGTCGGCCTGGGTTCGGGCGTCTTGAGCGGCGGCGAGGCCGCTCAGCAGGGGCAGCAGGACGATCGCGAGGAGGATACGGGACATCGGGGGCTCCAGAGGAGGCAGCCAGCGCGGCGTTGGCTCGCCACGGTCGGTGGGTACTCCTCTACTAGGGATCTCTTTCAAGACTCGCGCCAACCGCGATTGTTCAAAAGTGCCGTGATTTCATCCCGGGCCCTGCGGAAGATGAGCCAGGAGCATGACATCTCTGCGCGATCCGTGACTCATGGACACACCAGCGCCTGCAGGGCATGAGAGTCGTGGTAGCATCAGGCTCATGCCTGCGACTTCTCTTGCTCGCCTCTTCCCCTGCCTCGCCCTCGTCTGCGTCCTCTCCGGCGTCGGCTGTTCGACTCGGCAGGGGCCGGGGGCATGCCTTGAGCCGGGTGGATGCGCAGACGCGGCCCCCGCGGACGCGGCCGGGGGGGACGGCGCGCTCGATGGCGGCTCCGACGCCGTCGATGCGGCCGCGGATGCCTTCCGGGTGGATCGTCCCGACGGCTCGATCTGGGTCGATCCAGGGGCGCTGAGCGGAGACGATTACCTCTTCGTGCTCGATCGGATCGACCTGGGGGCCGCCGATCCGCTGGGGGACGCCACGATCGTCCCGGGCTTCGATATCGACGGCTTCGTCTCGGATGGTGCGGATCCGAAGGGCTGCCGCAAAGCCGATCATGTCTCGCCGCCTCCCGACTCGCTCACGGGCGTGGACAACGAGCTCGGGCCTCTGCTCGCGGGGAACGAGGCGTCGTTCGGCGTCCGCGCGAACCTCGCGACGACGATCGCCTCCGGCGAGCTGCTCGTGCTCTTTCGGATCCGAGGTGTCGATAGCTTCGTGAACGACGAACTCGTCATCGTCGAGGCCCTCTTCGGCGCCCTGCCGGTGGGCGTCAGCGCTCCGCTCCTCGATGGCGCGGGCCGCTACCAGCCAGGGCAGACCTTCGACATCGACTCCCGCTCCTACCTCCCCGATCGCGTCACGCCGATCACCCGCATGCGAGCGGCGATCGTCGAGGGTCGGCTCGAGGGGGGGCCGGTGGATATGCCGATCGAGTTCCCCTTCCGCGGGGTGCCGATCCGCGTCCTCGTCGAACAGCTCCAGCTTCGCTTCGATATCGGCATCGACGGGCTGGCCCGAGGCGTGATGGGCGGGGCCTTGAACGTCGAGGATACGGTCTCTACGCTCTCGGTCACGGATCTGCCCGAGAGCACGATCCGCTTGATCCTCGAGGGCTCCGCCGATCTCTGGCCCGACTCCCGCTTCCGATGTCAATTCCTATCGGTCGCGCTCGTCTTCGATGGTAGGCCTGCCCTGCCGGGCGTCGTCGTCGGCCCCTGAACCCTCGAACTCTCGATCCCTCGATCCCTCGTAGGAGCTGATTCCCGATGCCCCTCGACGCAGCGGAGGCCACCTCTCCCGGGCCTCGTCGCGGCGCCCGCTTCGCCCTCATCGCCACGACCATCGCGGCGGCGTTCCTGGCGCTCTGGCTCGGCGACGTGTTGGCCTTGCTCGAGGGGCATTCCGAGCAGGGCTGGGCGCGCGTCGGGGCGGCGATCGCGATCGCCTTCTTCTTCGCCTCGCTCCTCGGCCTCACCACCGGGCCGCTGCTCGGGCTGCTGGGCTCTCGGCTCCCTTGGGCCGAGCCACGCGGGCCGCGGGAGCGCCTCGCCCCCGCGATCGCGATCGGCCTCCTCCTCGCGCTCGGTCTCGTCATCCCTCTCTACGGCGCCGCCCTCTTCTTCGGTACGCGCGCGCTCCTGCAGCATCTCACCGCCGAGGGCTCGCGCCTCTGGGGGCTGCTCGGGCTGAGCCTCTCGCTCGTGCTCTTGGGCGCCGCGTTGCTCGCCCTCCTGCATCCCCTCTGCGCGCTTGCGAGCGCCAGGCTCGCGCGGCTGCCGCGTCTCGGCCGCTCCTTCCGGACCCTCCCGGCCTTCCTCCTACGCCTCGGCTCAGCGCTCCTGCTCGCGCTCGGCCTGGGGCTCTGGCTGGGCTGGCGGATCTTCGAGCATCTGCCCTGGGGCATCATCCTGCGCGCGCTCCTCGCCCTCGCCGGTGCTGGCCTGGCCTACGGCTTCGCGCGTCGGGCTCCGCGGGTCCAGAGGCCTCGGCTGCGCAGATCGATCTCGGCCCTGCTCGCCCTCTGCTTCGGGGCGACGGGCGCCATGGCGCTCTACCTCCGGCCTCAGCAGGTGACGGTGCGCGAGCTGGCGTTGAGCCGCACGCTCAGCGGGCAGATCGCCTACTCGCTGATCGAGCTCTGGGCGGATACGGATGGCGATGGGCATCTCTCCTTTTTCGGGGGCGGCGATTGCGCGCCCTCGGATCCCGCGCGGTACCCGACGGCGCTGGAGGTGCCGAGCAACGGGATCGACGAGGACTGCGATGGAAGCGATATGC
>Ga0224496_10002133_pt1 | contig 11872 bp, 10 predicted proteins | sample SF_Jul11_sed_USG_2_FD_168127 | JGI IMG/M metagenome (GOLD analysis project Ga0224496, IMG submission 168127) | Sediment microbial communities from San Francisco Bay, California, United States - SF_Jul11_sed_USGS_8_1 | ecosystem: Environmental > Aquatic > Marine > Sediment | place: USA... | reverse complement strand
CCCTCTATCCTGCCAAGCAAAGGCATCCGTGTGGCCACTAAGAAGAAACTCCCGTCTAGACGAAAAGCCGCTTGACTTCATATGGTTATGTTTGTTTTTCCGTTTCCTGCAATAGGGAACATCCGTTGTAAGTTCATTTCTACCACAGGCCTCGCCAAATGCCCGCCACTACGGCTTTTAATCTTGGCTAAGCGAAACATGGGCAAAGTGATAGTAGATTTTTTTCCGGTATAAGGATGCGTGATATCAAAAGTCACCGTAATATCGGTTTTATCTTCCCGGTCTCGCAATTTGGTTGATGTCAACGCATCAAATTCTACAGCGATGGCTTGAAGTAATTCCTCCCCTTCCAGTCCTTTATAGACATCAGCGCTGGCACTAACGCGGATATTTTCGGCAAAAATGGACGTTGAATCTGCACCCGTATCAACCTTGGCAGGCACCCCTACACCTTCAAACCCTGCAACATCAGGAAAATAGACCTTCTCGGTTCGGCCCAGTACCACTTTACCGTCAACAACCAGTTGAGATCCTTCGCTTCTATCCGGGGCAGATTTAAAAGTAAATCCGGGGGAGGCCGTAAGCAGAGATAAACACAGCAAAGCGATGATGCGATTGAAAATCATAAAACTCCTTAGGTGCTCAGTCGGAGAGTTGTATTTAAAAAAACAGTTCTGTTCATTGATGAAAACACGGTTTAACAAAGATAGCAGGCTAATCCATACAGTGATATGCGGCTTCTGTTCCTTTAACCAACTTCGCAGTCGATTGCTTATTTAACCCAGATTTTCCATTAGAGTTTTTTATGGTGAAAAAACTCTAATGGAAAATCTAGGATGAAGATAAAGCGATTATTGTCTCACCTGCTAATAAAATTGAATTCATGCAGAAATTGGACAATGAGAAATTATCAAGCATAGGCGAGAATGCTCAGCAACAAACCTACTGGCAAGACGCCCAAAAACAGCACCAACTGAGGATTTTAGGTTCAACAGAATTCACTACCGACGGAAAATTCTCAGACAGTGCAAAACCCCGGGTGAGCTGTCGGCCCTGCATCAGCGATAGTTTGCTTACGCGAAAAAGATAAGTGTCTCCAAGCATCTTTACATCGACACCAGCCAGGCATCTTTAGCGGCGTTAATTTTTGTCGACAGTAGCACCATCCTCGACAATATCGACAATTGAATACAAAGTCTCGACCTGCCGTCTTTATGTACATTAACCTGCACCTCCTAATCGCTACGATCGTTCGTTGACAGCGCCATGATCAAGCGCATTGTCAAATAGAGCCGAGGAGCAATACTGTCGAGCTCTGCATATTCCTCCGGCGAGTGGATACGAGCACCCACCAGCCCCAAGGTTTCGAGAACCGCCGGTTTAACCGAATCCGGTGAATAAGCGTACCCGGCATCGGTACCGAATCTCATGGCAACGGTACCCAGCTCATAACCGATCTCCGCCGCAATGGATTGTGCGAGTGCCGCGAGTTTATCCGTTGCCTCATTGGCGGGAAGCGGTGGACGACCGCGCTTGAGACCGAACGTCACCTCAGTATCAGGGACCAAGTGTTTCTCGATGATGCGATTCGCATCGGCCGTGACACGGTCGATCTCAGCATAATCGGAATAACGCATGTCACCTTCGGCGCTCGCGTCGGCGGGAATGATGTTGCGACGCTCGCCGCCGTCGACGATGGTCCAGTTCACCGTGGTCATTTTCTCAGCGTTGCCCAGATTCTGAAGTTGCAGCAACTGATGAGCCAATTCGATGACGGCGTTGCGGCCTTTTTCCGGGGCGGACCCGGCATGAGAGGCAACCCCTTTTACGTTCAGAAAAACGTAATTGATCCCGCTGGTGGCCACGGTGACTATGTCTGATTCCGGCGGTTCGTAGGACAGGGCATAATCATGCTGACCGGCCAGTTCTCGAATCAGTTCACGAGAACCAAATGACCCCTTCTCTTCATCTGGATTGAACAGCACCGTAAGCGTACCAAATTGAGTGAAATTCTGTCGCTGCAACAATTCGATCGCATGAAGGATCATGGCGACGCCGCCCTTGGCGTCTGCAACCCCCCGGACCGTATGCCCGTCGACCTTCTATGCGAAAGGGTCGCTTTGCAGCCTCACCAGATGCGAATACCGTGTCGTAATGAATCAGCAGCAGTATCTTACTGTCGCCACTGCCCTTTAGTGTTCCGACGATGTTGTTGCCTCCAGTGGATTTGGCAGGCTCGAGTCGCATTGTCATACCAAGGCCTCGCAGCCGGTGGACCAGTAGCTTCTCAGCCCGCGCAAGACCGTCAATATTGCCCGTTCCCGTGTCAATGTTGACCAGTGATTCGAGCGTATTGATGAAGGCTGGTTGCTCAGACCTCGCAGCGTCAAACAACTTATTCGTCGCCGTTTCAGTTTCAGCGACAACCATGGATGAACTGACAAGGCACGCCAGGTATAGCGCGAAGGTAACCAGTGATCTCATATTCATGATCCGTATGGACGTCTTAAGTTGGTTGAGCGTGGGTGAACCCTTGCTGGTTACTTGAGTCTTTTGCCGGCTCGGCCATAATTCGACTGGTCGATTGCGTGCTGGCAGGTGTAGAGCAAATTCGAAACCCTAATCAAGTTACCGCCTAAGCAGCTGCCGATGCGTGACGTGAAGGGCACCTGAGCCACCTGGTATTCTTGTTAGCGCGGTTTGAGCAAACCTGACCGTAAGCATGAAACGCTTCGGCTGGTCCGCCAAAGGGAGAAGTTCTCACTGCCACCCGACAACGCCTTGTCCACTGCGGCAGAACTGGTTCCGTAGTAATTATTGAACACCCGTGCGTGTTCAATGAATTCACCCTCCGACACCATGCACTCAAAGTCTTCCTTGGAGACAAAATGATATTCCTGTCCGTCCACTTCTCCTGGCCGCGTGGTCTGGGACACAGATACGCAGAGATCCGCTGCCGATTGGGGATAAGAAAAATAAACCCCCATTTTCATGCGAATTGAATGTACTGAAAGCTAGCTCGGTTGTCAAACACGGTGGATCAGGTTAGCTCGAAAAGATCGTGGATTTGTGCAGGTGAACACGCCAGCGCCCGAGTGGGTAAGCCGAGATGGTCATGAATTTTTTGCAATTGCGCTGAGCTCCAAGACGGCGGCGATAATTTTCAATTTCCCACCACAATGTGGGCAGTGCTCCTTATCAATATCGAACACTCATTTTAGCAAACGCGCGCCCATTCGTTGGTTGCCTGTGTAACGAGGTACAGAAAACCCAGAAAAATGAAAATTGCTGATACATTGCTTTAGCTTTCTCGAATATGCCGATGCCTGGCAAGATAAAGTGGCGTCCAGGCATGGGGAATTTTGTGTACGAAATGATAACGTGCCACATGGTAGCTGGGATCAAAGCCGTAGAAATTAAGTTGCATATGACGAAGTTCTTCAGCGCGATAGGTACCCAATGGTTTTTTCTGTTCATCCTTTTCACGCTGACGAACTTTATTTTGCAGTAAAGCAGCATAATTTGGGCTTATCGCCAATGCTTCAGCCAATTGTTCATTTTTTTTCTTGAAATTTGCTTGATCCAGCGCAAAACAGTCATCAATCAAACCTAAATCGCGTGCTTCTGACGCACCAACTGGCAAACGCTTCTGAGTTATTGTTTTCGCCTGGATTTCACCGACTCGACGAGGCAGCAGGTATGTCCAGTATTCTGAGCCATACAGGTTGCCCATGCTTTTATAGTGCGGATTCAGAATGACGCTTTCACGTGCGCAGATATAATCCGCCGCCAGTGACAAAAACACGCCACCAGCACCGGCATTCCCCTGTAAAGCGGCAATCGTCAGCTGGCTCGGAGTGGCAAGTATGGCGCACACCAAATCGTTCATGGCGTTAATATTGCGCAACGATTCATCAGCTGGACTGTCGGCATGTTCGATATGGTTAAGATGGATGCCATTTGACCAAAAATCTGGTCCACCCATGAGTACAATGACCCGCACATCGCTGTGAGTAGCGGTCAGATATGCTTCTCGCAGGCGTTCACACTGCCTGGTATCCATCGCGCCATTGTAAAACGCAAAATGCAAATAACCAACGTCATGTTTCCGCTCGTACCAGATATCGCGATAAGTTTCACCATGACATGATGAAAATAGATCAAGCGGCACTTCCGGCACCATAGCAAGATGATCTTTTAACGCAAGTTCGGCAGATAATTTGCAAGACAATTCATCCTCCGTTTTGCGTTTTAATTGACCGATCCAAATGGCGCCGTCGATTGTCGCGCGGCAAATAGCACCGTTTCGCTTGGCGATAACTTCACCAGGTGTGTTACCACGCAATGTACCCTCGATACAGGCATCAAATAGGTAATAGGGTTTTCCATGGAGAGTATCAAGTACACCTGGAAATCCGTCAGCGGCATGTATCTTTTTCAAGATGATGTTGGTGTTGTCCTCCTGCCAGTCAATGGCACGGTCCGTTTGTCGGATTTGGCTATGATGCCTGCCAAGCACGTCGGGCCGGGTATAATCCAACGGCATGGGTTTAAAGTTTCCGGATTGGAAACGTGTCACTGCTGTCAGCACTCCCTGAGCCGCTGCTTTGACGACTTCATGACGATACAAACTGCTTTTTCTCGTCAATCGCATTGGAAATAATTCAGCAGCCCAAATATCACCAGCATCCATGTCGCCGTTGGCCTGCAATATGGTAACGCCCCATTGTTGATGGCCAACCATTATTGCCCAATCCAATGCCGAAGATCCACGGTCGCCAATAATACCGGGATGAACGATAAAACAAGGTTTTCTGCGCCAGATTTTTTCCGGAATGGCACGTTTCAGAAAAGGCGCAATGACAAGTTCTGGCTGATACATTTCAACCGCCTGAATGGCTACCGCATCATTGATATCAAACTCGATGGATATTTCATGTCCACGGCGTGTCAGTTCGACAAACAAGCGTTGTGCCAGGCTGTTGAAACTATGCGTGAGAAAAAGGATCTTCATACTGTTAGCAAATGCGCGGCAATTGCTCTCCGCTCAGCCAATCAACCACACGCTTGCCGCCAAAACTAGTTTCCATCTGAACAAAACAATGCGAATCTTCTATGACTTCACCAATAATTTCAGCATTAACACCCAACGGGTGCGACCGCATGACTGCCAACAGCTGCTCAGCGTCTTCTGGCGCACAGATTGCCACCAGCTTGCCTTCATTGGCAACATATAACGGATCAAAACCAAGAAACTCACAGGCGGCGCTGACTTGTTCATGAATTGGCAACTTATTTTCATACAACATCATGCCAACAGCAGACTGACGGGCAATTTCGTTGAGTGTGGTCGCAACGCCACCACGCGTGGGATCACGCAACACATGGATTTCAGGAACGGCTGCAACCATCGCCGAGACAATATCATGCAGTGATGCGGTATCAGATTGAATACTGGTATGAAATGACAAATTTTCGCGTAGCGACATAATGACAATTCCGTGATCACCAAGCGTACCCGATAGCAGAATTTTGTCGCCTGGGCGGGCGTGTTCACCGGAGATATTAATCCCCGCTGGCAATATGCCGACACCAGTGGTCGTTATAAATACGCCATCCCCACTCCCCTGCTCCACCACTTTTGTATCACCGGTGACAATTGCAACCCCGGCATTTTGTGCGGCCTTCGCCATGGACTCGACGATACGTCTAAGGTCAGCCAGCGGCAAACCTTCTTCCAAAATGAAGCTGGCGGCAAGATAGCATGGTTTGGCGCCAGACATGACGACGTCATTAATGGTGCCATTAATCGACAGGCTACCAATGTCCCCACCCGGAAAAAAAAGTGGCGTGATCACGTGACTATCAGTGGACATCACCATACGCCCACTAGAAACCTCAAAGCAGGCCTGATCATTCATCTGGCGCAAATATTTATTGTCAAACGCAGCCAAAAACAGCTGCTCGATCAGCTGCGTCATAGCACGCCCGCCACCGCCATGCGTCATTTCGACGCGTCCATGTTTCAGGTCAAGCGGACGCGAATAACCTGACCTGATTTTCCCCCGTGTCTGCATTAACAAGTTTCCCTGAATCGGCCATAACTATAGTACGCGGCGCAAGCGCCTTCGGATGAAACCATACATGAACCAACCGGGTTATCTGGCGTGCACACTGTGCCAAAAATTTTACAATCTTGTGGTCTTTTTACGCCACGCAAGATTGCGCCGCATTCGCAGGCTTTGTTATCCGCAATGGTTAATGCCGGTATTTGAAATCGGCGTTCGGCGTCAAAATCGGCATAACATGATTTGATCTTGAGCGCACTGTATGGCACCAAACCTAGGCCGCGCCATTCAAATGTACGCCGCAGTTCAAATACTTCCGCAACAAGTAATTGTGCCTTGACATTCCCTTCATAGGTTACTGCGCGGATAAATTCATTTTCCACCTCAGCACGACCCTGGTTCAATTGCCGTATCAGCATCAATATTGCCTGCATCACATCCAGTGGTTCAAAACCTGCAATTACTACGGGTTTCTGAAACTCTTCAGCAAAATACTCATAAGGCCGACAACCAATGACCGTTGATACATGCGCCGGACCGATAAAACCATCCAGTGGCACCAGGCCAAGCGCACGTACTTCCGGCGATTGTAAAATATGGGCAATTGCTGAAGGCGTCAGCACATGATTACAGAATACACTGAAATTAGTAAGGCCAAGTATTTGTGCCTGCTTAATCGCTACTGCGGTAGGTGGCGTCGTGGTCTCGAAACCAATTGCAAAAAATACGACTTGCTGCTGTGGGTTTTCCTGCGCAATTTTTACTGCATCGGCGCTGGAATAAACCATACGCACGTCCGCGCCACATGCTTTTATTTTTAACAGACTCATTCCTGCTACTGTCGGCACGCGCATCACATCGCCATAGCAGCACAAAATCAACCCGGGAATTTGTGCCAACTGGACGGCATTTTCAATTTTTCCCACAGGCAGAATACATACCGGACAGCCTGGGCCATGAATCATGCGTACGTTAGCTGGCAATAAATCAACAATGCCGTAGCGTGAAATCGCATGGGTATGACCACCACAAAATTCCATCAGGTGATAGGCGCGATGCGGACCTGCTTCGGATGCGATATTGGCGGCAATATTTCGCGCCAGCGCGCCATCACGAAATTCATCAATATATTTCATCGATGACTATCCGCTTGGATCATCATTGCAAGTTGAATTGGCAGTCATTTCAGCAAATAGGGTCAATGTCCGTTCAGCCTCTGCCGGATCAAGCTTTTGCAGCGCATAACCAACATGTACGATGACATAATCTCCTGGCTCGATGCCCTCTACCAGTGCGAGCGAAATTTCTTTGCGTACACCGTCTAAATTGACGATAGCACTTTCTTCGGTAACGAGCTGTTCGACGCAAACTGGAATTGCAAGGCACATTTTAGGCTTTATATCAGGCTTTCAGATGGTTAAATTATGACATAATAATCCACTTGATTATTTATGCTCTGGAACGTGTTAATGCAATATTGTTATATGCGCTATTTAATATTACTAACCGGATTGGTCGGTCTGTCGTTGACAAATTATTCTGTTCGAGCGAATGATATCTGGATTGATGTTGATACAACCAAGCATACACTATCAGTCATGCAGGGTGACGCTGTCCAGACTGTTTTTGAGAATGTCGCTATTGGACGCTTTGGTACTACCTGGTTTAAAAATACAAAAGATGATAAGACGCCACTGGGCAAATTCAGGGTCGGCTGGATAAATGAAAAGAGCCGTTATTATCGTTTCTTTGGCCTCGATTATCCCAACCGTGAAACCGCCAACCGTGCGCTGCAAGAAAATCGAATTACGCAGGAAACCTGGCGATCTATCATGCGAGCGATAAACAATGAAGAGACACCGCCACAAAATACGCCATTGGGTGGTTATATAGGCATCCATGGTATTGGCAACGGTGATCAAGAAGTTCACCACCAGTTTAACTGGACCAATGGCTGCGTTGCGCTGACTAATGAGCAAATAGATCAGCTGAGCGAGTGGATAAAACCTGGTGTTATGGTCGAGATTCACTAACTCAGTCCAATCAGCCTGTTTGTTTGAAACACTTGAGTTGCTAAAATCACGAAAATTGCCGTACCCGTAATTTCCGAGACAGCTATTTGAAAGATAAGGATTAATCGTCAATAAAACAGGCTACATCTGATTGATACTTAATTTTCAGCACAATAATTTGATAGAACTCGTTTATTTCATGGATAAAATCAGATACTATAAAATTTACTGACGCTGAAGCATTAAAAAATTTGGTGGCAGAAAATAGTAGATGTTGGCTGTTCGAATAATAAACGCTGAGGAGATTGGAATGAACGTAAAAATCAGATATCAATTACGCATCTTAACACTTGCCGCTGTAGTCGGCGCTGTGGCGGGACTATCCGGTTGCGCAACATCTGGACGGGTCGATGATCTACAAGCGCAAGTCAATGCACTTGAAGCAAATACATCTGCGGCAAGCTCGGAAGCTGCTGCAGCCAATGCCAAGGCAAGCGAAGCGCTTGACGCGGCAAATTCAGCAGTTAATACTGCAAATGATGCAAACAGACGATCAATGGAAACGGAAACAAAAATTGACCGCATGTTTAAAAAAGCAATGCATAAATAAGTCAATAAGCTTCATTGATAAAAAAGCCCCTTTTAAAGGGGCTTTTTTATATGCATTAATTGGATATTAGAGTCGGTATCCCACTTTTACTAGCGATGGCTTGCTCCAATGCCTGATGATTAATGTCGATATCTGTCAAAAAATTTCCACTGCGATCACTGCTTTTTTGCGCAACAAAGTCTCTAACCGCTTCAAACACAATTTGGCTATAGTTGACATATTTATCCTCATCCTCTTCAAGCGGTGGATGCAGTTCGACAAAAAGTGAATCACCTAACCAGCCAAGTTTGATCGGTTGATTGATAATGTGTACCTGTGTACCCACCGGCACTTGATCGAACAACTTCTCAATATCTTCGGGATACATGCGTACACAACCAGCTGAAACACGCATCCCGATGCCATAAGGCTTGTGGGTGCCATGAATAAGATAACTGCCATTACCCGTGCCAAGCCTTATCGCAAAGCGCCCAAGTGGATTATCGGGGCCCGCTGGCACAACATCAGGCAATGGCGGATCGCCTGCCGCAATAGCTGCATCTTTAAGTGACTGCGGCGGGGTCCAAGTCGGGTCTTTTTTTTTGCCAACCACTTTCGTTTTACCCAACGGTGTTTCCCAATCCATTCTACCAATGCCAACTGGATGCGTAATGACCACTGGCTTCTCCCCCTTTTTAGGCTTAGGAAAATAATAGATGCGCATCTCAGATAGGTTAAGCACCAAACCCTTTCGTTCAGTTTGCGGAATAATGTATCGACTGGGCAGAATAACTTCAGCCCCCTCAGCGGGTAACCATCGATCTACTTCAGGATTCGCTAGTAGAATTTCAATCTGACCGATATCATAATGACGCGCAATGTCCAGCAACGTTTCTTCGCGACTAGCTACGGTAGTTTGCATCAGGCCAAAAATATCAATATCCGAAGGTGGCAATACCCATGTTCCGGCCCTGGTATTACCAACGAAACCAACCATTGAAATGGTGACAAAAAATAGCATGATTTTATACATCAGTCATACCTTGCATAATGGTTAAAAAACTAAGTCAACGGATAATAGCTGAAGAATATTAAGGCGGGCCATAAAAAAATCCAGGTATTTATCCTTTACTTTGCCCTTTAACATCCACAACCTTCCCCCAAGAATCCCGCAATGTCACGGCACGGTTAAACACAGGCTTTCCCGACTGCGAATCAAGACGGTCGGCAACAAAATAGCCATTGCGCTCAAACTGAAAACGCTGCTCAGGCTCCGCTTCGCTGAGTGATCGCTCCACATAGGCAGTGATTGTCTCCTTTGAATCAGGATTCAGAGATTCCCTATAATCTTTACTACCGGCATCCGGATAAGGATCGGCAAACAAGCGGTCATAAAGCCGGACTTCCGCCTGCAGTGCATGTTTGGCTGATAGCCAGTGGATATTTCCTTTGACTTTGCGCTTTGCGGCGCCAGCCGTACCACTTTTGGTATCAGGATCGTAGCTACAATGAATGGCTTCTATTTCTCCATCGGTATTTTTTTTCACCTGCACACATTTAATTATAAAAGCGTAACGTAGGCGAACTTCTGCACCCGGCGATAAACGAAAGTAACCTTTAGATGGTTGTTCCATAAAATCATCACTTTCAATATAAAGTACTTTTGAAAACGGGATCACGCGTTTTCCCCATTCCGGTTTTTGCGGATGATTAGGTGCCTGGCAATCTTCTTGCTGATCAACTGGATAATTATCAATGATCACTTTCAGGGGCTTTAAAACAGCAATCCGTCGTGGCGCACATTCATTCAGGTCTTCTCGAAGACAGTCTTCAAACACGCTCACATCGATCCATGACTCTGCTTTACTGACGCCGATGCGATCAGCAAAAAGGCGGATTGATTGTGGCGTATAACCGCGACGGCGTACCCCGGCCAGGGTACTGAGACGTGGATCATCCCATCCCTCCACGTATCCACCTTCAACCAGTTCAATCAACTTACGTTTACTCATGACCGTATAGGTCAGATTAAGACGGGCAAATTCGATTTGCTGGGGATGACAAGGAACAATACCCTGCAACTGATCAAGCACCCAGTCATAAAGCGGCCGATGATCTTCAAACTCTAGCGTACACAACGAATGAGTAATATTCTCCAACGCATCGGAAATGCAATGGGTATAGTCGTACATTGGATAAATACACCATTTGTCCCCCGTGCGCTGATGATGCACATGGCGAATACGGTAAATCACTGGATCGCGCATATTGATATTCGGGGAAGCCATATCGATTTTGGCGCGCAGCACATGCGCGCCGTCTGGAAACTCGCCTGCCCGCATGCGTCGAAACAGATCCAGACTTTCCGCTATCGCACGTTCACGATACGGACTATTCTTACCGGGACTGGTTAGGGTACCCCGCTGTTCCCGTATTTCATCGGCATTAAGACTATCCACGTATGCTTTTCCGTGATTGATAAGGTGCTCTGCAAATGTATACAGTTTGCCAAAATAATCAGAGGAGTAATGAAGTTGTTTTCCCCAGTCAAAACCGAGCCATGCCACGTTCTCACAGATCGCATCAACATACTCCTGCGCTTCTTTCTCCGGATTGGTATCATCGAAACGCAGATGGCACACACCTTTATAATCGTTGGCAAGACCAAAATTCAAGCAAATACTTTTGGCATGGCCAATATGCAGATAGCCATTAGGTTCTGGTGGGAATCGCGTTTCTACGCGCCCTAGCCACTTGCCAGTACGTTTATCGTTATCAATAATACTGCGAATAAAATTGGATGTAATACTCTCGGTTGACAGATTAGTTACAGATTTATCGTTCAAGTTAGGTCTCTCGGAATGTGTTTTACGCTATTAAATACGGATTATAACGATGACAGATTGAAATGCCACTAAACAGTCTTATTAACCATGCCGCTGGTTCAACCTAAAATCCTCAGTTGACCGCTACAGTAATAAGACATCTCATGAAAAGAAGACTAATGTTTTCTATTTGACACGCAGCTTTAAGGTGAGCAACGCTATGATGCTTATAACACGCCGTTGTTACTTTTTCACTGCGTTGCGATACGTTGTAATAACCAGTTATTACGCCTCATTGCGCTTTGCCAAAAAGAAACAACAACGCACGCTAAACACCACTCAACTGAGGATTTTAGGTTCAAGAGCAGTCAACGATTT
>Ga0224496_10002131_pt1 | contig 11878 bp, 13 predicted proteins | sample SF_Jul11_sed_USG_2_FD_168127 | JGI IMG/M metagenome (GOLD analysis project Ga0224496, IMG submission 168127) | Sediment microbial communities from San Francisco Bay, California, United States - SF_Jul11_sed_USGS_8_1 | ecosystem: Environmental > Aquatic > Marine > Sediment | place: USA... | reverse complement strand
AGATCTGTGACAACACAGGAGACTGGACGACAAGGGACCGGCAAGGTCTTAATGAACTGTTTGATAACACCAGATGAAGCATACAAGGTGGAGCCTTCACCAGTTGCCAGTGCGCTAGGCGAAGAGCCGGAGACATTTGTATTTTAAAATGACATCAGAAATAGGCTTTGTCAGGTAATCCCTAGCTCCTGCTTCGATCGCCTTGATCATGGTCGTTCGAGTAGGATCGGCAGACATCACAATGACCGGAACAGCATTGGCTTGTTCACGAAGGTGGCTCAACATCGTTAACCCGTCCATGACGGGCATTTCAAGGTCCAATAACACACCTTGAAAAGCATGTTCTTGGAGGAGACGCATCCCTTCCTTCCCATTTTTGGCTTCATACACTGTAAATCCTAGCTGTTGCAGTCTGTCTTGAAGAAAGAGGAGAACCGCCTCTTGATCGTCCACGATCAGTATGCGTTTTCCAACTGCAACATTCACGTGGGTTTTTTGAAGGGTTTGATGAGAAGTCTGTGAAAAATCCATATTTCATCTTATCGATTTTTATAGGGGAGGCGGCAATGAAAAATGTCAAAACCTTAGACAGGATTGGCTTCATTCTGCCAGGCGGTTCCTTGTTCGGGTGTAGACGATATCCCCAATGATCAAGGGCACGGCGCGTTAACTGAAGCCCAAATATTTACATGGCAAGACCGCCTTCGCTGAAGGCATGATCTGAAATATTACGAAGATACGGAGAACTGTAAAGGTGTTTTTGTCTTTGACCTGGTTTCCACAAAATGACATCGCATCCAAAGACCGAACGCCGCAATGCCGCCGGCCATGAGCATTATGGGCCCCAAACACAACATTCTTGGCTGATCCATGACAGAGGCCTTTCCTTTAAAGAATGGAAATACTGTGCAGTTGGATCTGAAGAATGAAATGGAGGGATCCGTCCCTGGCCTCACAAGGGTGGACATCACAGTCTTTATCGCCTTTCTCCAGGCATATTCCAAGACCGGACTCCAGGCATCCTCAGCGAGCTCAGAGACAAGGTCAAGAAAGGTTTCAGCCACCGTGATCATTTCCGAGAGTTCTGTGGGAGACATGGGGCTGCTTGAAAGTTCTGGCCATAAGTCCATCAGTGGAGTAATCATTTCTCCATGTTCACGGAGTTCTGTGATCATGGAGTCAAGGGATCGAAAAAGGTGTCTGCTGAACGACCAGGGACCCATTGATTGCAGAAATACATTAATTGCTAGAGGTTTCTCCAGTAGGCGATGGTAAAAATTATTCGCAAACCTTTCCTGATCTTCTTTGATCCATCCCAATCCGGTTTCAAGTATGTGAATGTCCGTGGTCGAGAATGTATTGAGACAATTTGGCATGTCAGGACTCCTTTGTTGGAGGGTAGGGAAGTGATTAACCTTCACTTTCAGTGTACACCTTCACGTCGGAGCGAGGAGAAAGGGAAGTACCGCAACCCTTGACAGTCCGAAAAAAGTTTAGAAAAACAATAGGGTTGGCATACGCAGGTCAACTTTTTTGCTCTTACGCGGTGGAGGTGAGGATCTGGAAACATTTTTTCTGAATGGACATCACAGGAGAGTTGAGTGAAGCGTAGTTCAGACAGCTAGAGGTAGAAATGTGTTTTATGGGGTTGTTGAAAACAAATGACCTACCTTTCAGGATGGAATTAGCAAGGCGGCGCTTCCTGTCTCCGCGCTCGCCGCTGAAGCCAGCTTTGGCGCGCAAACGGCCGGAGCGGCTTCCGGCCTACGTAGCCGAAGCTACTTCGGCGGAGCAGGCTCGGTGCAGGCAGGTCGCCAGTTTTCTGTGCTCACGTATTGGAAGTACGCTCTGCGCGCAAACAATGGCTTCATCTTTCAGGATGAGCCAGGCAATAGGTAGTCCCCTTCTGGATACGCCAAGCCATTGGCGGCCTTTCCTTCGCCATGCCTGCCCTGAGCACAGACGAAGGGGCTCAGGACATGCTTTTTTGAACCGCCCCGAGGCTTCTGATATGTGACGTACGTGTGGGCCTCTATGCCCTTCGAAATTATTATTATTCAACACTCCCTTTATGGATTGGACAACCCAACCATGGCGTTCTTTTTATCGTTCCAGCCAGTCGCAGATTTCTTTGCCTGCCCGACGTCCTGAATAAAGGGCGCCGTCTATTGTGCCGGTGGCGCAAAAATCTCCACAAACAAATGTTCCGTTCTGAAAATTTGGTTGAAAAGAATAGGGGTTTGAGAATGGCACAATCTGTTTGGGTTGGGCGGCGGTAATGGTAGAGGTGTGTAAATGCTGCCAATCTTTTTCTTGGGTACCAAACCAGTCCTTCAGTTGTCTTCGTACCTCTGATTCGAGATCCGATTCGGATTGCCCTAAGCGGTTCAGAACCGATACGGATAGTAATTGCTGGGAATTTTTGGAATAGGTAGGGGCAACTTGAGAAAGAACGCAAAGATTATTGATTGGGCCAACTCCCTCTCCATTCAATAAGAGGTATGGACCTTTAAAGGGCGTTTCGGGGGCAGAAAAGTAAAGGGTGGTGGCATGACCATAAGGTGGTGGATTGAGCGAAGGAATCAGCTCTCCAGTGACCGGTCCTTCCGTAGCCACCACAATACCATGAGCGGTCAGTGATTCACCGGATTCCAATATCACAGTTGTCTTGTGAATGGACGTCACCCTAGCTTGCGTTCGAATCTTCTCTGGTGGAAGACGCGAGCATAATTGTTGGGAGATAGCTCCCATGCCCTCGGAAGGGAGAGAGGTGTCTCCCGAAGCAAACATTCGAAAGATAAATTCAGCCATACGACTGGATGTCTTCAATTCACGATCCAAAAACACTCCTCCCAGAAATGGTCGAAAAAATCGCTCGATCATGGAGGCAGAAAATCCGAAATCTTGGAGGTAGCGGAGCGTCGAGGTTTCCTGCCGGCTAAAGACTTCGGGTATCGTACCGGAGAGGGCTCGGTGGCGGAATTTAGCCACGAGACATTTATCTGAAAATGTTCCGATTGGGGTCAAGAGCCCTTCAAGGGCAGAAAAAGGATGACGAAATGGGTCCAGCATACGGTGCCATTTCCCCCCAAATCGAATCACGGCACCAGGAGAAAAATGATGGAGCTTGAGAGCAGAGTAATCTAACTGTCGCTGAGCTTCAGGATAGGCTGTAGAAAAGACCTGAAACCCTCGGTCAAGAAGAAACCCATTCACATGATCGGTGCGAACACGGCCGCCGGTCATATCAGATGCCTCCAGCACCAAATAAGAAATTCCGGAACTCTCCAGCGTGCTTGCGCAAGAGAGTCCGGCAAGGCCTGCACCAATAATGAGCACGTCAGAATTCATGATCAAAAAACGATTTGAATTTTTCTTCTAATCAGAAGTCGTTGCTTGTGGTTTTTCTAGAGGCCTCGTTTAAAGCGCTTCTAAGACTTCAATTGAATTGCCAAAGGCATCAGTGAGGTAGACAGACTTGAGGCCGTCTCGGTGAGTGACTAATTCTCCGAATTTGTTGGCGTCTGAGCGACTGAGAGCAAAATGTGAAGGATGTTCATCCGGGAGGACCAAGGCTAACTTAGCATTGGCAAACTCCAGCAATGCCCAGGTTTCATCAACGTATTCCACCTGGCAGTTAAACCGAGAGGTGTACCATTCGAGTGCCTTGGCAATGTTCGGCACTGGAATGGCGATATGGTGGATGTGGTCTAATTTCGGTTTTTTAGCCGGAATTTTCTTTTTGCTGATTCTTTTTTTTGATAGAGGTGTGGGCATAAAAGACCTATGCTCTTCTCAAGCAATATTGACTGATAGAAACCTCGAATCGCTTTTCGTAAGGATTAAGAAAAACGTGCAATATGCTCCATGAGCATTTTCGAGACCTCCGTCAGATTGTAGGGCCAAGCATAGTTTAATGTCACCCCTGGATGTTGTTTGCGGAGCTCTTCTAATTCTTCTGGAATTTCATATTCCGAATGCGACCCGCCTGGTGTGAACATGGTGGACACGACCGTAATAGATTGAGCGCCTTGTTTGATAAGGTCTTCTATGGCTTCCTCCAAGGTTGGCCCGCAAAACTCATTATAGGCTAAAGCAAAAAGGGCTCCATTCAACATGGGTTTCATCTGTGCCCCCAAGGCCTCCAGTCCGGCCTGGTAGGGATCGGTTTCCGGTGTTCGAGGCCATGTGCGAACTTTGGTATCCAATTCTAATTCTTCGGGAGACATGGGCTGCCCGGCGGCTCGGCGTTGTGCTTCAAGGCGTTTGAGTTTTGAGATTAAATCTTGCGGGTATCCTTTGGGAATGCCTCCGTGCCCGACAAGAAGAATAGCTTTTTTGAGATTTGACATTATTAGCTGCTCCTTTTAATGAATAAAAAACCATGCAATCATGATGTTGTGAACCCCTCTATCTATTGGAGGATAGCGAGGCCTTGGTATCTAACGTCGTCACCTCTTTCACCTGCTTTAAATAGGGAATCCCATTTTTAGCGAGCAAGTCAGATAGCCCCCGAAAGCCTGCTCCCCCTGCCATGACCCGACAGTGTGGTTGAAACAGATGAACGATGGATTCAATCCAAGACTGACCCGTCTGAAAGTCAGGCTCTGTCGTACTGGAAAGGATCATAAGGTCAGGATGCCTGCGACGCAAGGCCATTTGAAGAACCTCGAATGATACATTCGGCCCTAAATACGTCGCCTGCCATCCACGCTTTTGAAGAAGAAGCGTGGCGGTGAGAGGTGCAATTTCATGGGAATCCCCAGGGACACAGGCGATCAGAGCTTGATCTGGGCCATTAGACCAATCTTTCTGCAATTGCTCGATTAACTGTTGACGAATAATCCGGCTCACACTGTTTTCTGCAGAATTAGAGATTCTTCCTTGGTGCCATAGTTCACCGATGAAGCGCAAGAGTGGAAATAAAATACCTCCCATAGCTTCCTCCAATCCCAATTGCAGAATCCAACCGGCAATGCTTCTATGAATGGAATCATAATCCTGATTTTGGGCAGCATGGATAATCCGTCGAGCATCAGATTGAAATTGATTGGGAAGACTCGCGAAGTGAGAGGAGAGGTCTTTCATAGCCTGACGTAAATGAGTCTCACCGATTTGAGACAACTGTCCGATGGTTTCTCCATTGGTCAGTTGAGATTTCAGGTAGAGTAAAAACTGAATGTCGTCTTCCCTATACGTACGGTAGCCATTAGGACCTCGTTGGGGATGGACCAAATGGTAGCGTTCTTCCCACTTCCGGATGACGTGGGTACTCAACCCCGTCATGCTGGCGACAGTTTTGATGCGATAGGCTGGAGCCTGATGCAGTTGATTAGACATGGTTGCGCAACATCAGCTCTTTTGGATGTGGATTGAGGTACACCTGATCCATGAGATAGGGAACGGCCAGGATACGCACATAATGTTTAATGAGTGTGAGCGGCACCGCCAGAGGCGTGAAATACTGATGGTAATCTTGAATTGTTTCCTGTAGCTCTGCTCGTTCAATGGGGCTCAGTTGCTTGGAGAAATGGCCGGCCAGATGTTGCAGAACATTCACATGCTTTCGAACCGTGGCTTTGTTTTTGAGCGCCTCCATGAAGAGCGCCCCGTAGCGAGTGGCTAAGTCGCTTGGTGTGTAATCGCCCGCCTTTGCGACCAGTTGTCCAAGATCGTGATAATGGGAACGGCTGTGAGTCAGTAATAAATATTTATGCCGTGCATGGAAGTCCACGATCATTCCGCGGGTGATGCGATGTTGTTGGATCTGAGTTTTCCATCTTCGATAACAAAATATTCGGACGATGAAATTTTCACGGATCGGGGCGTCGTTCAAACGTCCCTCCTCCTCGACAGGGAGAAGCGGAAAAGCCTCCTGCATGGCGGCCGAAAAAATTCCCGTTCCCTGCCTGCCCGGGTGCCCCTTTTCGCTATAGACCTTCACGCGATGGACGCCACAGCTAGGAGAATTTTTTTTAAAAATATATCCATCCAAATCGCATTCGTGTAATTCTTTTGCACGGCGTTGACTGAAAGCCTGGAGCACGTCGGTATGATCTATCTTGGTGCGGATGGTGAGCAGTCTTGGGGCAGCAGGGTCTCCGGCCAAATGCATGGCCTCTCTCGGTGTGCCTAAGCCCGCCTCAACTTCCGGACATACCGGAACCCATTCCACAAAAGAGGCCAACACATCCGTTAAAAAGACATCCCGTTTATGCCCTCCGTCAAAGCGAACCTCATCACCCAATAAGCATTGGCTAATCCCGACTCGTGGTTGGTGATCAATCATGGTGCTGGTCGAGGCCTGCATGGGCGAAAGATTGGACTTTTCTGTTTTTGAATGAGCGCGAGTCTTTAGAGACATGCCATTGTTCCTTGTTTTTTTGAAAACGAAGAGGATGGTGAGCTCTTGCCTTTTTTAAATTGACGGTAGGCGAGAAGGGCGCGGTTCCTGGCTGTAGCATGGGCAATCATAGGTTCAGGATACGTCTCTCCAAGAGAGATGTTCGCCTCAGCCAACACAAGTGGCGGGGTTTCCCATGGTTGATGAATCCAGGGGGAAGGTAAGTCAGCGAGTTCTGGTACCCATTTTCGAACATACCGTCCATCCGGATCGAATTTTATCCCCTGTGTGATGGGGTTGAATATTCGGAAGAAAGGTGATGCATCGGCCCCGCAGCCGGCCACCCACTGCCATCCCAAGGTGTTATTGGCCAAGTCGGCATCCACGAGTGTATCCCAAAACCAGGTCGCCCCCTTCTGCCAGGGTAGCAACAGATCCTTGGTAAGAAATGAAGCCGTAATCATTCGCACGCGATTGTGCATCCACCCGGTATGCCACAATTCCCTCATGCCGGCATCCACAATGGGAAACCCGGTGAGGCCTTGTTGCCAAGTCAGAAGGGAATCGGATTCGTTGAGCCAGGGAAAGGCTTGGTAGTCGGTATAGAGAGGTTCGTGAACGGTATAAGGAAAATGAAACAAGAGGTACTGAGCAAACTCACGCCAGGCGATTTGTCGCAAGTACGCGTCATAACTCTTTTTATCCTGAGCCTTGCGGTTTTTTTGTTTCGCCTGTTGGACCGCATTCCAAAGCTTTCCGGGACTCATCTCTCCGAAATGAAGATGTGGGGACATCCGCGAAGTATGTGGGAGATCGGGTCGATCTCGATCCATGGTATAGACCTTAGCTGGAGCTCGCAAAAATTTTCGGAGTGCTGTCTGAGCCCCTTTTTCTCCAGGAGTCCAACTTTCATGGATACCCTGTGTCCAATTAATCGTGGGAAGCAATTGCAGAGAATCCAATGACACGCTATTGAGAGAGACGGATGGTTGTGGGGGAATTTTTCTAGGAGCGGGATTGGGAGAAGATAACGGCAACGTGGCTTGCAGTCGCTTCCAGAATGGGGTGAATACGCGATAGGGATTGTGTGTCTGAGTGAGAATCGTAGAAGGATCGACAAGAGTATTCCCGTGGAATCTGTGACCTTCAACCTTTTCAGCTTCCAAGAAGGTTAAAAGATCTCGTTCAATTTCCTGGCCGTATGGTTCACAGGACTGATTCCAGAATATGTGAGACTTTGGGAAGTCTCTTAACAGATTCGAGAGAACCTCAACGGTTTTTCCAATACGAATGGTAAGATCGTTGCCTGCAGCTCGAAGATGATCCGAAAAACCCTGAAGCGAATGATGTAACCACCAACGGCTGGCCGCGCCGGGCATGCCATACCCTGTGGCTTTCGGGTCCCACACATAGAGACAAATAAGTGGTTGCCTACGACGCACGGCGGCGGACAACGCGGGATTGTCTGCCAAGCGCAGATCGGCTTGAAAAAGGACAATAGATGGGGAGGACGATGTCATATCAAGTGTCCTATGAACATCCTCTTAGAAGAGACGAAGGTCTTTTCGATAAATGTGAGTTGTGTGTTCATTAGTCTATTCACATTCAGTCACAAACATTTACATTGATGGGGGAGTCTGCTCCATCAATATTTCTTCGCTGACCCGCATCAGGCTGAGCGTGCGTTCTCCCTGGGGACCTCGCAGTCCTAATTTGACTGAACTGCCGCTGTCTCCTCGAATCAATCCAACCACTTCCATATAGGTTTTGCCCGCAACCGACTCACCATCGACAGCCATGATTTCCTCTCCGTGCTCCAGCCCGGCTCGGGCTGCCGGACCAGACGGGTGTACGGCACGGATGATCAATTGAGCAGGATCGCCAATTCGGCCCGCAGTGATATGCATGGCAATTCCCACAATTCCTGAAGGCATGGGGGTATTGGGACCAGGAGGGCTCGCATGGGGATTTGTGGGGGCGGCTACGTCACCGGTCTGGCCTTCGTAGGCTAATGCCCATGGTGTGAATGCGGTTATACAGAGTAGGGCGGCTGGGACGAGTTTCAAGATCTGGCTCGTGCGATGTCTGAAAGAGAATGAGGTCAACATAGAAAGTCTCCTTTACTGAAGAGTAGGTGAAATGCCTGAAAACCCAATGAGGCACAATCCCATGAGGAGCACGAGAGAATTTAATTGCACCGAACGTCGGTGCAATCCATCCCGCTCTTTTTGAAGAAGAGGCGTTGATAGGCCTTTGGCTTGCTTGGCTTTGAGTTGATCGCTTAAATCATTCATTCTAGCAATGAGAGGTGTTCGACAATACTGTTCAATGGCTAGGATACCTAACCATAGTGTGGACGGAATGAGCACGAAAGATTCAAACCCATATAAAAGGCCTAAGGCGAGACTGGTACACCATCCAACGGCCGCACTGACCATCCCTAAGGCATAGTATTGGGGAAATAGATTTCTGACGACCTGGGAAAATGTCTTCGCATCCAAAGTCCGTGCAAGAACGGGTGCTGTGACAAATGAGAGAAAGATAATTTTTCCCACAAGAATCGCCATGGCCAAAAGATTGAGGAATATGAGAATGCGCTCTGTCATGGGCTCCTCCTCATGATGACTTGGGCAATAGACGTTGAACCGCTTGGTAGGCTTGGTCGAAATGAGGTAATTGACTCATAGGAACTATTTCAACATATCGAATAATTGAATCCGCGTCCAAAACAATGACCGCTCGATGAAGGATGTCGATATCCTCCAAGAGTAATCCGGTTTGGCGACCAAAATGGAAGTCTGGTGCATCGGAGAGAAATGTCATGTTGTGAATCTTGGCTTCTTTGGCAAATTTGGTTTGATCCGTATGGGTATTCGTACTCATGGTGACAAAGGCGATGAATTCATCCAGACCCTCGTTTTGCTCACTGAATCGATGGGTTTGTTCATCGCACACCGGAGTATTCAATTGGGGAACAATGCTGACTAACGTCACCTGACCCTTTAGTGTATCAAGTGAAATGGATTCTCCTTCCTTTCCAATAAGGGTCGCCACAGGGATAGGTTGGCCTTCCTCCAAAGAAAGAGATTTTCCAAATACGGCCGGTGTCCAGAAAAGGAAGGCTATTCCAACGATCACACACACAAGATGGACCATGGACAGTTTGAGAGTTTTTTGATTCTCATGTGGAATATTCATCGTGCCTCTCCTTCTTTGAATATTTTTCCCAAGCATTTCATGCCGAAGGTTGAGAGATTGCATTCAACGCTTCTTGTATCGTTGAATAGGTAAAAGAAAATCCTGCGCTTAAGGCTTTTTGCGGCTGAGCCCGTTGCCCTGTGGTTAACATCGTGGAGAGTTCTCCGAGGGCAATCTTGAGGACGAATTCCGGGACAGGAAACCAGGAGGGGCGTTTCATGGCTTTCCCCAATGCGCGGCAAAAATCCTTCATGGTGACGGCGTCCGGAGCCACGGCATTGACCGGACCTCGAATAGATGGATGAGTGATAAGAAAGAGAATGAGTCGAGCGAGATCAAGTTGATGAATCCAGGAGACATACTGTGTCCCTGGCAAAACTGGTCCACCAAGGAACCATTGAAACGGAAACATCATTTTGGGCAAGGCTCCACCATCCAAACCCAGGACCATCCCGAATCGCACTTCCAGCACACGTATGCCTGATGCCTCGATGTGTTGAGCGGCGTTCTCCCACTCCAGGCACAAGTCCGCCAAGAAGCCATCCCCACGAGGCGACGTTTCATCGACTATCTTAGATCTCTGGTCTCCGTAGTACCCCACGCCAGAAGCTGAGAGAAAGGTGTGAGGCTTTGTCTTCCATCCTGCAATAGCCTGTCCCAACGTACGCGTGGAGATGACTCGGCTGTCTATGAGTTCACGCTTACGGCTTGGAGTCCACCGTTGATCGGCAATGGAGGCACCGGAGAGATTGATGACGACATCAGCGCCTTCGCAAACCTGAGTCCATGGACCTTGAGTACAACCGTCCCATTGGATGTGTTGAGCCTGTGAGGCGTCCGTAGGGGTGCCTCTCTTGGCATTTCTTGACAAGACGATCACGGAATGGCCTTCCCGAAGCAATAATTGAGAAACATGTTGGCCAACAAATCCAGTGCCTCCGGCAATGACAATATTCATGATGCATCTCCTAAGGCCTTTTCTCGACCGGAATCCCATTCTTGACGTTCAACTGTGGGAACGATGCTGGAATCGCCCACCAGATCAATACCGAATGGATTGTTCACCGATTTTTCCTCGGGGTAGGTGGTGGGTGAAGTTGGTGTCATCAGGATGTTGATATTTTGAGTGTGACTCGATCCTATACGAATACTGGCCTCTTCCCTGCCGAGAGGGTGCCACACGATCAAGTTATAGGCACCAGGAGGAATGTCTTTTAAAGAAAATTCTCCGTTTTTTCCCGTGATGGAAAAGTAGGGATGGGGAAGAACAAGGCTCCACCCCTCCATATAATCATGCAGTGTGCAGCGAAACACCAAGATGCCCTGTCTATCTATGTGATAGTGAACTTCGGGCCCGGCTCGATGGAGACCGGTTTGGCCTGCTGAAAGAAAATCGCTCTTTCGGTTATCAGGATGGGGTTCGAGGTTTTGTCCAAGGAGAGCTTGTGCACCCTTCTGCGAAGTAAGGAATACCTCAAGTTTATGCTGGATGGGATCCCAATTTTGAAAATGAAATGTTTTCCCAACCTGAGTCGCACTGATATAGGGACGAAAAACACAATTTTTTGTTTGAATAATGGTCGCAGTTGTCGTTCCGAGTTTGCCCTTCTCGACATCCTCTAAAAATACCACAGCCCCCGCTAGTTCCTCATGAGTGCCTAATGCTGGTTGTGGCGTGATCCGCCATCCGCTTCCATCTGAAATTCTGCCACAATAATAGGGGTCCGAAAAAAGAACCAAATTGAACCGCTTGGGAGGAGGGATCTTTCCCTTGAGCTTGACGGTGCCAGTCAGGTGTTTGCCCGTAAAGCCGGGTACTGCTTCATAGGTCCATCCCACGACGGGCATGAGAATTTCCAGGCCTATAAAGACGATTGGGAAGAGGATCCAATTTATGAGGCGGTGGTGTGGTTGTTGGGATTTTTTCTGAAACATGAAATTCATCCTTAGGACGTTCAACGTGCATAACCCCGTCTAGGCTCCGACTACTGTTTTACTGGAAAAGAGATAATAATGGCCCCCATAACATCTCCTAATCTCTGGTCTCGCTTGGGGCTCAGGAGATGTCTGTTGTGACAGTTCACGCATGCTTTAGAAATAGCCAGGTCTGCATAGATGGCCACATACAGTCTCTCTTTTCCTTGATTGATGAGCCCTGTGTAGGGTTCATCGGGATTCTCCTGCACCGCTTGCAGGCCTTTTTTTTCAAAATCATTGGCTGGTCCGTTCTTGGTGTAGATGGGCCACGAGCTTGCTAATCGATAGTTGAGTCCCCCGCCTTTATTTCTTACTCTCTCCCCGGACAGTAGGAGCATTTGAGCAGGGAGCGGAAGTGCA
>Ga0224496_10002129_pt1 | contig 11880 bp, 10 predicted proteins | sample SF_Jul11_sed_USG_2_FD_168127 | JGI IMG/M metagenome (GOLD analysis project Ga0224496, IMG submission 168127) | Sediment microbial communities from San Francisco Bay, California, United States - SF_Jul11_sed_USGS_8_1 | ecosystem: Environmental > Aquatic > Marine > Sediment | place: USA... | reverse complement strand
CGCCCATTATCATTGTTGTAGCGCCAGTTACCGCCAATTCCCGAGCCTATCTCAAACCAGTCGAACTCGACACCGTTTTCTAGCAGTGTCTTGGCCGCCACCAAGCCCGAAGATCCAGCGCCAATAATGCAGGATTTCAGTGCCATAAGCCGAGTAGAGTCGTAAAATAAATAGCAACAACGCTAATGTACATTAACTAAAAATGCAAACATATTGACAATAACAAGACGCCCACTCCCATGCTGGCGGATTAAATGTAAACCAATAAAACAAGGCATATATTAGCGCTCATTTGCGGTAAAATTACAGCTAATGAAAATGCAATGATTCGGTTTACCTCAATAATCCGCCATTTCAACGTTACAAAATGATCATTTACACGTGTAAACTCACATTTTGTGCCTTGAACTGACGTATTTTTAGGACAACCTGAACAGTTACACGAAAACAATACTCAATCTGTAATCGCGCGAGAACCAAACTTGACTTCACCCAAACCAGACCAAACCGATTCATCTCAGCTCCAACTATCTTACCAAGATGCGGGTGTCGATATCGACGCAGGCAACCGCTTGGTTAATAATATCAAATCCTACGCCAAACACACCATGCGTCCGGAAGTTTTAGCAGGCATCGGGGGTTTTGGTGCACTTTTTGAAATATCCAGCAAATATCGCAATCCGGTACTGGTTTCGGCTACCGATGGCGTGGGAACCAAGCTGAAACTCGCGTTCCAATTAGACAAGCATGACAGCATTGGAATTGATTTAGTCGCGATGAGCGTCAATGATATTCTGGTACAGGGCGCTGAGCCTTTATTTTTTCTTGATTATTTTGCTTGCGGCAAACTGGATGTCACTACCGCCACCACCGTTGTCAGTGGAATTGCCGCTGGTTGCGAGCAAGCTGGATGCGCGCTGATTGGCGGGGAGACAGCTGAAATGCCAGGCATGTATCCGCAAGATGAATATGATCTCGCCGGTTTTGCGGTTGGCGTTGTCGAAAAAGACGCGATTATCACAGGAAAGACAATCCAAGAAGGTGATACAGTTATTGGACTTGCTTCCAATGGCGCGCACGCTAACGGATATTCTTTGATCCGCAAAATCATCGAAACCAACCATAGTGATTTATCAGCCGATCTTGATAATAAAAAGCTAAGTAACGCGATGATGATGCCAACCCGCATTTATGTAAAACCAATGCTTGAACTAATGAAACAATTACCAGTTAAAGGCATCGCACATATCACCGGGGGTGGGTTAGTCGAGAATCTCCCCCGGATTCTACCTAGTAATTTAACCGCAATCTTGCAAAAGAATTCATGGAGTATGCCGCCATTATTCCACTGGCTGCAACAACAAGGCAATGTAACAGACGATGAAATGCATCGCGTTTTTAATTGTGGCATTGGTATGATCTTGGTCGTTGCACCTAAATATGCAGACGAGGCAATAAGAATTCTGCAAAGTTCGGGGGAAACTGCTTGGAAAATTGGCGAGATCAAGTTACGCAGCGCTGATGAAATGCCTACGATAATTGTGTCATAGTAACCAACCGGCATCATGAAATCCCTCGTTATTCTTATCTCTGGCCGTGGCAGCAATATGCAAGCGCTACTGGAAGCAAAACTGCCAGTAGAAAATGTGACCGTAATCAGTAACAATCCAAATGCAGCAGGATTAGAGATTGCAAAAACACAGGGGGTCGAGACAATTGTTGTGGATCACCGCTGCTATCCCGATCGCACAACATTTGACACCGCCCTATCAGAACAAATTGACGCTTACGAGCCTGATCTGATTACGCTTGCTGGCTTCATGCGTATTCTGAGCGATGGTTTTGTTAATCGCTACCAGGGCCGACTAATGAACATTCATCCCTCATTATTGCCCGCTTTTCCTGGCCTTGGCTCCCATGCACGCGCATTGCATGAAGGGGTAAAAATTCATGGCTGTACGGTACATTTTGTCACGCCGAAAATTGATTATGGCCCTATTGTTATACAGGCAGCAGTCCCCATATTATCAACCGATACTGAAAAGACATTGGCAGCGCGCGTGTTACAACAGGAACATCGAATTTACCCGCAAGCTGTGCGCTGGTTTATGGAAAACCGCCTGAAAAGCTCATATAATCTTATCGAAGTCACCAATAGCAAAACTACAAAAACAAATGCCACGAACTGTGGCTCAGTTCTATATTCGCCAGGACTACAAGAATGAAAATGTGTTTACCCATTGTTCTGTTATGGGCGCTGAGTTTTCCGACTTTTGCCACCGATTTACCTTCTCGTATTGATATCAGTTATGCAGTAAAAACAGGCATTGGCAGCGGAAAATTGACCGAGACAATGAAAATCGAACAGGACAATGGCACTAACCAATACCATATTACCAGTGAAGCGCGCCCAAGCGGCATCATAAAACTAATAAAACCCGGACGCATTCTGCGCAATAGCTGGGGCAGCATCACAAAGCTGGGTTTGCAGCCCACTCGTTTCTCCGATCAGCGTAACGATAAACAGCCGAGCGTGGCTATTTTTGACTGGAAAAATAACTTACTAACCCTTCAGCATGAGAATAATGAAGAAAAAAAAACCTTACCCGATAGCACATTGGATCGTTTAAGCTTTTCCTACCACTTCATGCTCTCCCCACCAATCATGGAATCAACAATAAATGCTTATATAACCGATGGACGCAGCCTTGAACTAGTCCGCTATGCTGTTGATAAAGAAACACTGAAAACACCAATCGGGGAACTTGAAACAATTGTATTGACCATGCAACCAGAAAAAAACGATAAACTTAAAAGAAAAATATGGCTCGCCACCACGCATCACATGTTACCTGTTCGCATTGTTGCAATCGAAAAAGATGGACTTGAACTTGAGAAAATGGTTACCAGTATCAATTTAAGTTTCACTGCAGCCCATTGATGCTCGTTAGCAGCAATCACCCATTCTAACCGTGCCATCCATGGCGACCGCTACTTCTTCTTAAAAAAATCTGATGCGCTTTACTTCTGCTCACCTTAACAAGGCCGTTTCCGCAATCCGAGCCGTTCTTCCAATGGAATATCCTGCCGATGCCATCTTACGGCGTTTTTTCCGTGAACATCCGACACTCGGTGCAAATGATCGCTCATTTATTGCCGAAACAGTTTTTGGTATTTTACGACACAAATTTTTTCTTGAATGTATGGTAACTACCGCAACGCCTCGTGCCCTGTTATTGAGCTATCTGGTCAAATTTCAAGGCATTAACTTACGCGAACTTAAGCCAGTTATTAGCGAAACAGAAGCAAAATGGCTTACTGAAATTAAAGCGATAACGTTGACGTCACAACCGCCCACTGTTCAGGCGGAATTCCCTACATGGCTATTTGAAAAGTTACAAAAATATATGTCAGAGACTGATATTCTAGATCTCGGGTGCGCATTACAACAACCCGCGCCACTGGATTTGCGTGTCAATACCATTCAAGCAAAACGTGACGAAGTTTTAGCGGCTTTAAGTCAGGACGGCATTCAAGCGCAAGCAACGCCCTTTTCACCCGTTGGTATACGACTTAGCAACAAACTTGCTATTAATCGGCACCCTTTATTTCTCTCTGGAAAAATAGAAGTTCAGGATGAAGGCAGTCAACTACTAGGTTATTTACTCGCACCGAAACGCGGCGAAATGATTGTTGATTTTTGTGCTGGCGCGGGTGGAAAAACGCTGTTACTGGGCGCGTTAATGCAATCGAGAGGACGCATTTATGCGTTTGATACTTCTGAAAAAAGATTGAACAATCTTAAACCTCGTTTGAAACGTTCCGGGCTATCAAACTTGCATCCTCAGCTAATTAGCAATGAAAATGATAGCAAAGTAAAGCGCCTGACGGGAAAAATTGACCGGGTATTGGTCGATGCGCCATGTAGTGGTCTGGGGACATTACGCCGCAATCCGGACTTAAAATGGCGACAGTCGCCGCAGAGTATTCAAGAACTCAAACAAAAACAAGCTGCCATTCTGGCAGCCGCGGCCAAATTACTCAAGCCAAGCGGCAGACTGATTTATGCAACTTGCAGTTTATTACCGGAAGAGAATCAAGAAGTCGTTGAAACCTTTCTTTCCAGCCATCAACAATTTTCTCTGGAGAATTGCACTGACATATTTTCAAAACAAAAAATACCGCTTGATACTGGAAAATTTTTGCAACTATCACCTCATCAACACGGTACCGATGGTTTCTTTGCCGCGACGCTAACTTTTTCTAAGGATTAAACTTTCCGTTGGTTTAATGGATATAATAACGCTGGCAGAACGACCAATACACAAATCAAGGTTAACACGACTCCCACCGCGAGCAACAAACCCATACTGGCGGTGCCTTGATGTGGTGAGAACGCCAGGCTTCCAAAGCCGGCCATCGTCGTTAACGCACTGTAGTATACGGCGCGTGCAGTGCTAGTATGTAACAACTCTTCACTAGCTGTTGATGCATTTCTACATCGATGTACCATATGAATGCTACAATCAATACCAATGCCTAGTATTAGCGGCAAAGCAATGATATTGGCAAAGTTAAACGGAACATCCAATAACACTGTAGCAGCGCCGGTAAATAATGCTGCCAGCAAAAGTGGCGCCAATACCAGCAAAGTATCAACAAAGTTCCTTAACAATGCCAATAACGCAAGTATAACGCCAACTAGCGCTAGCGAAAAGGCATGGATAAATGCGTCGACTACTGCTTCACCAGCTTCAAGACTGATTACTGGCACACCTGTTGCCTGTGGCGCAGCCTGTTGCACCGCGCGCACAAAATCTCGTAGCGCATCATTGTCGCCGATATTATCTGTTGGATAAACGGCAATCTGATACACGCCGTTTTTACTGTACCAATGACTACTTATCGATTCAGGCAATTCCTGTTTTGTGAATGGAGTGGCTTCTAAAGCGACCTGTAAACGTTCGAGTGCGTCGGGCAATAAGCCAAGCAGGTCTTGACTAATGGCATCCAGAAATTGCAACTCATTATTTCCACCTTCGGAATTTAGCGTTTTAAGATGAGCCAGCAATCCAGTCAAAGCAGTATTCAAGGCGCGAACTGACTCTACGGTTTGATGATCGGGTAGCTCCACGATAAACTGAGTCAGTAAATTATTCAATTTTTCAAGTGCGGCACGCTGCTCAATAATGGTATGACTGGCAGCACTCAGTGACGAGTCCAGAAAAACAACGGGCCCTAACGTAAGCGCCATTTCATTAATAAAATCGAGTTTTTCTACTTGTTCGGGTGGCACAAGATCAAAAATTGAAATAACTTTATCCACTTCCTGAAGTTTTTCAAGGCGTGCAACAATCTGTTTCGCTTCCTGCTGATTATCGGCAAGCACAACTGAATGCCAGGCTGAATCCTTTTCATCCGCCAGTAATTCCTGGAATGTTTGCACTGATTCAGCCCGTGGATCATTAAGATTCAATAAATTATAATCAAATTTGACTTGGGGTAATGCAACGATAGCAATGATTAATGCGAGTAATGTCGCCAAATATACTAATTTTCTTAGCCTTATTGGCAAATCCAATAATCGATTACCAATTTTTCCACCTGAAGTCGACAGCTTTCTTTTCCGTATGGGCAGATAGCGTTGCAGTGCTGGCACAATAGTAAGCGTAACAATCAAACTGATTAGCATTCCAGTGCCAGAAATAATTCCTAACTCTGCAACTCCTTGATAAGCCGTCGGTATGAAAGCATAGAAACCAATGGCAGTAGTAATAGCGCACACGGTTAATGCACGCCCGATATCACCGCCTGTGGCATGTAATGCATTTAATACTGTTAAATTTGTACCTTTTAATTCCTGGTGCCGCAATAAAAAGTGAATTGCATAATCTACACCAAGCCCGATATAAAGTACGGCAAATGCGATGGAAATAAGATTCAAGTGACCAACCGCAAAGGCTGCAAAAGTTGCAGTGAGTATTACCCCTAATACTAAACTCAATAATACAGCGAGTATTGCGCCCGCAGTCCTCAATGCGAAAAATAACACCACTGCTACCATGACAAGCGCAAGCATACCGGCTTCTTGTGCACCTAGCATGGCGCTGTTAAGTTCATCATATGCTAACGCAGCTTCTCCGGTGATCCGTAGTTTTTCTGGCGCATTATCGGTCATACCGATCTGTTGCGCTGCATCTCGGATTGCGGCAATCGGCTGCTGCGCTGAAAAAAGCTGACTATAGTCCAGGTTTGGCTTAACCAGCATTAATTCCTGGTAGGTATTTTCTTGCTTCTCTCCACTAAAAAGTGTTTGCCACGATAGGGCGCGCGGTACTCCCGCAAGCCGCGCATCTAATGTTGAACTGACACCATTTAATATTGGCGCCAATTCCAATTTACGACCAGTGCGTAATTCTTCAACAGCTTCAGTTAGAATAGAGGCAAATGTATAGAGCGTAGGATCGCCGGCAATACGCGCTATCAATGGCTGTGCCGCCGACAATTGGTCAGTGATATATCCTAGCTCAGGAATACTTTTAAAGAGCAATCCATTACGCTCAAGAAATGGGTCGCCACTTAAATAATAAGCATCATGAAAATTAATGGTATCTTGTTTTAGCGTTTCAGTTAGCTTTTTTGCTGCGGAATAAGCCTGCTCAGGTGTGGGTGCGTCTACCACCAGCAGCATTGTATTGTTATGCTGGGGAAATTCCGCCATATAGCGGATATCATTGGCACGAAATGGCAGCTCTTCCGAGAGCATTTCAGTGGTATCTGTGTGGACGCCTAGGTTACGCGATGTATAAACAGCACATAACGAAGCAACCAAAAACGCAATCAGTATTACCAAAGCCGCGTTTCGATAAGAGAAAGCAGCCCAGCGCGCAAAAAAACGATAACTGGGGCTATGCGAGGATTCCGTCATGATTTTACAAGGTTAACCTTGTTCAGCTAACAGGATTTTTTCCTTGAGCATATCGATTAGTGCTGAGAAGCCATCCCGTTGCAGGACAGCTCTATATTCTGTACGTTTTAACGCTAGATCACTGACACCATCAACCAAGATATTGACAATGTGCCAACCCTCCCCTCCCTGTTGCAAAACATAATCAAAATCAATTTTGCTACTATCCGCCTTGATAAACTGACTGCGTATTAATGTCTGGTCGCGGGGTAAGGAACGTTGCTGCAAAATTTCAAACTGCTCTCCCTCATATTCATTGAATTGCCCAGCATAGGTTGCGATACTCAATTGGCGAAATGTGTCAGTTATCAGCCGCTGCTGGTCTGGTTCCAACTGGGTCCAATTGCTGCCAAGTACCGTGCGTATAATCAAATCAAAATCATGAGATTGATTAATAGCAGGCGCGAGGAATTCAACACGTTCTTGATAGTCCATTTTATCCCCATCACGCATTGCTTGGATTAGTGAAGCTTGCAGATCACGAACAATTTGTTCCGGGTTATCTGTCTCCGCGTTCTCAGCCCAGGATAAAGGCATTACTGAAAACATGAATGCCACGGCCAAGACACGCAACTTTAATTTAATTATGTGGTTTACTTTCATAACGGCGATCCTTCCAACACGCTCGTTCACCCTGCCAGTAGCGAAATGCTGAAGCCCATGTCATGGCCAGGTACAAAGTACCAGCGATTGGCAATGTCAGCCCCCAGAGTAATGAACGTCGATAGTAAATAAGTGTGGGAAAATAAGTTATCAGCATGGCGACCCAGGCCAGCACGCTAATCATAAACATAGTAGCACCTGGAAACAATAGTGGTGCAAGCAGCGCGAACCAAAACATGCAACTCATTATCAAAGTACAAATAACCAGCAAGACCGGCGAGTACTGCAACTGCGTATATGCAGAACGTGCAACCATTTCCCAAATTGGCTTTAGTTTATGATAGCCACGATGAATACGTGCTGAATGACTTAGACCAACCCAGGATTTCAGGCCAGTCTGCTTGACACGTGCCGCAAGCGTACAATCATCAATAAGCGCATCATGGAGACTGAGAAAAGCACCTACAGTATGTAATGCTTCTGTCCTAACGAGGATACAACCACCGGCAGCGGCTGCAACGCCTGAACTAGGTTTATTTGCTAACGCAAAAGGATATAACAATTTAAAGAAAAAAATGAAAGGAGGCATGAGCAAGCGTTCAAAAAAACGCACCATCGGCGGCTCTGCCATGATCGATACTAATACCAGTTTCTCTTGTTGCGCTTTGGCCTTCAAGGTTGTTAGCATGCCGGGCATCAATTCGATATCGGCATCGAGCAGTAACGTATAAGGCGTACGTACTTCACGTAACCCCTGCTCGAGCGCCCACAACTTTCCACTCCAGCCTGCCGGCGGAGCACTGCCAGAAATTACTTGCGCACCATACTTTTTCGCTTGCGTCGCGGTGTCATCAACGGATTGATCATCCACCACGATGATATGGATACGCCCTCCCTGCTCATGCAACGCTTCCAATGTCTGCCGGATATATTTAGACTCATTACGCGCCGGTATTAATACCGTAATATCATCCAATAGTGGTTTTGTTTCCATGACATTCGGTTCAAGTTGCTCCCGAGTACGCCAAGGCTGCCAGGGAAGAAGCACCAATAACCACCACAAAAAAGCGCCGGCAATGGCCAGATAAACAACTAACTCCTCAATCATGCTTACGCAGCGGTAAAATCTATATCAATACTGGCAATTTAGCCTATTTTATTACCGAAACGGAGATATCAGAAAGCTTTTTAGGATCTTTTTGTTCTTTAGCCACCCATTTTGGGGTCGGTTCAGCAACCATTTCACCTGTCGTTCTTGGACCTCTGATAGCAGCCAGAAATGCTTTTACTGGATGCTTCAATGTGTCTTCAACTGCAGTTGCTTCGTAGCCACAATGTGCCATACATTGTGCACACTTTGGATTAGTGGCGTTGCCGTATTTTTCCCACGGTGTTTCATCCAAAAGTTCTTTGAAAGTATTTGCGTAGCCTTCGTCCGCCAATAAATAACAAGGTTTCTGCCATCCAAAAACATTTCGCGTCGGATTACCCCAGGGGGTACATTCATAATTCTGATTTCCTGCCAGAAAATCAAGATAAAGCGCGGAGTGGTTCAACACCCACTTACGTTTCAGTTTCTTGCCAATTTCAAAAATTCCCCGAAACAAGTGCTTGGTATCCTTGCTCTTGATAAAAACATCTTGTTGCGGCGCATGTTCATAACTAAATCCGGGAGCGATAGTTGATCCTTCAACACCCAATTCCGTTACATAATCCAAAAATTCGGCCACATCCTCAGGGGTTTCGCCCTGAAACAACGTACAATTAACGGTGACTCTAAAACCCTTACCCAGCGCCAGCTTGATAGCCTCAATCGCGCGCTCAAACACCCCTTCTTGGCAAACCGAAGCATCATGGCGCTCTTTTAGGCCATCAAGATGGACTGAAAAAGTCAAATAAGGCGACGGCTGGTAATCGTTAATTCTTTTTTTCAACAGTAAAGCGTTAGTGCATAAGTACACATATTTTTTGCGGGCAATAATTCCCTCAACGATTTCTGGCATTTCCTTATGTAACAACGGCTCGCCACCTGGAATAGAAACCATCGGGGCGCCGCACTCATCAACAGCCTGCATGCATTCGTCAAAGGAAAGTCGCCGGTCCAGTATTTCCTCCGAATGCGCAATCTTTCCACAACCGCCACAAGCCAGATTACAACGAAATAACGGCTCCAACATCAGCACAAGCGGATATTTTTTAACTCCTTTCAGCTTTTGCTTGATTAAATAACTACCAACTGCTATCTGTTGACGTATAGGTACGCCCATGAGTTAACCCTCCAAAAGTTCTTAGTAGCCAAATAAGATCATAGTTAATGACCACGCTAATATTCTTTGCATATAAACCTTTGATCAAAGTTTTATAGACAAAAAACATAGTGTATTTACTACAGTGCGATAATCTATAATGACTGAGCCAAGCATACTTAATATACGCTTGGCTCATAACAACTAATCAAAAAACAGTATAACTTAATAATCTACACCGAGTGCTCGTAATGTTTCTTTTGTAAATTCACCAGCAGCAATATTATTCTGTTGCTGAAAGCTTTCAAGTGCCGCCAATGTTCTTGGGCCGCTAATACCATCGACCGGTCCTGGATTAAAGCCAGCATCTACAAGTGCTTGCTGAACACCCTGAATAATTTCAGGCGTTACCGTTACCACTTCAGTCGCATCGTCACCCATGGCGAGTGTCTCAGTCTCTTCAATCGTCGCTTGTGTTTCGCTTTCGGTCTGCACTTCGATTTCATCTACTTCAACTTGAGTTGAATCAATACTCACATCAACGGCTTCACTCATGGCCTCACCAGCCTGGTCAATTTCCTCACCTACCGCCTCGATTGCCTCATCTGTTGTTTCTGAAGCAGACTCAAGCATATCATTAAAGGGATCCGATTCATCTAAATAACCAACACTATCGTTGTCATCAATCGTATCCATTCCTTCTAAGCCTTCTAGACCTTCCATACCATAATCTTCTGAATCTTCTATGGCAGGGATAGGTTCTCCTAAGGTTTCTTCAATTGGCATGGGCGCAACCATTCCCTCACTTTGATTTACTGTTTCTTCCGGTTCCTCACCACATCCTGACAACAATCCTGCTGCTATTAAAAGAACGGTCCCTGCTGCCAGCGTACTAATTTTACTTGATTTCATTGATAACCTCCGTAAGTATGTAAACAAAGTAATTAAGCGCGAAAATCCATAGACATACTACCCATACCCTAATGATAAATCTAAATTCAAATAATATTTTACTTAATTAACAATAGAATTGCGCCTAATATTTTTTAACTCGTCTGATAGACTAAACCGTTCCAACACACACATGAGATAATTTAACGATTCCACACATACGCTATTTATAACTAATAAATATAATGTTAAAAACGACTTATGAATAAATTGGGCATTTAAACAGACAGTTCTGAGCACACCTGACACCCACAATTGTATTTAAGTATTTTTCTTTACAAATAGCCTACATGTGTTGTATTTTTCTGACACTTAGTAGTTATATCAAATACAATTTATGTAATGCACCCCCATCTGCTACACCCTCACGCAAAGCATTTAGTTTTAATCGGCGGTGGCCACAGTCATGTTATTGTTATCAAACAATTGGGCATGAATCCACTGCCTGAGATCAGAATCACACTCATCAGTGAAAACACTTACACGCCTTATTCTGGAATGCTGCCTGGACTGATTGCTGGTCATTACAACTTTGATGATTGCCACATCGACTTGCGAAAGCTTTGTCAATGGGCTGGCATTCGTTTTATTTGCAACACGGTTAAGCGCCTGGATCCCGAAGAAAAAAAAATAATCTGTCATCAGTACCCATCTCTCAGTTACGACTTACTATCAATTAATACTGGTTCACAACCTAGGCTCCATACCATAAATGGTGCCCTTCAGTATGGCCATGCTGTTAAGCCAGTAAAAGATTTTCTTAGTCAATGGCAACAATGGCTAAAATCATCGGCCGCAACAAGCAAAACCAACCAGATCCTTATGGTTGGTGGCGGGGCTGCCGGCGTTGAGGTACTACTGGCCATGCACTATCACATACATAGCACTAGCAAAATCCGCTCAAACTTTACCTTGATTTGTTCAGATAAAAATATTTTGTCAACACATAACAAACGCGTTCAAGATTTTTTTTTACAACATCTCAATCGATTGGGTATAAAAATAATCACCAATCAAAAAGTAACCGCTATCACTGCGCATCAGGTATTACTCACTGACTGCCAAACATTGGATGCAGATTTTGTTACTCTGGCAATTGACGCAGGCGCGCAA
>Ga0224496_10002128_pt1 | contig 11881 bp, 9 predicted proteins | sample SF_Jul11_sed_USG_2_FD_168127 | JGI IMG/M metagenome (GOLD analysis project Ga0224496, IMG submission 168127) | Sediment microbial communities from San Francisco Bay, California, United States - SF_Jul11_sed_USGS_8_1 | ecosystem: Environmental > Aquatic > Marine > Sediment | place: USA... | reverse complement strand
CTTGGCCCGGCCCAGAGCATGCCCCCGGCAAAACTTCTTGACCTCCACGCAAGCTTTGACTAAAACGTTTGTTTGAAACCTTTCCATAACCCTCATCCTTCCACCCACCGCCCCGACCATGGAACCCAAGGACACCAAACGACGCATCCTTGATGCCGCCGAACACCTCTTTGCCGTCAACGGCTATCGGGGCACCTCGTTGCGCACCATCACCGCCGCGGCCAAGGCCAACCTGGCGGCGGTGAACTACCATTTCGGTTCCAAGCAGGCACTCATCGAGGCGGTGATCGAGCGCCGCATCGTGCCCCTGAACCGGTTGCGACTGCAACGCCTGGAAGAGGTGCGGGCAATGGCCCACGAGCAAACCACGCCGCCCACCGCCCGCCAGGTGCTGGCCGCCTTTGTCGAACCGTCGCTGGCCTTTCGCGCCTCGGCCCCCGGCGCCCGTGACTTCATCACCCTCATCGGCCGCGCCCTGGCCGAGCCCGACGACACGGTACGCAACATCTTTGTCGGCCACATCCGGCCGGTGGTTGAGCTGCTCGAGACGTGTCTCGCCGAGGCGTTACCCCACCTGCCCGACCAGCTGCTCACCTGGCGTCTTCATTTCGCACTGGGGGCCCTGAGCCACATCATGAACAACATGGACAAGCTGCAGACACCCGCCATCGGCCTGCCGCCGGTCGCAAGCCCACAGGAAATGGTGGAACTCCTCCTCCCTTTTCTCACCGCCGGCATGGAGGCGCCCCGGTGAGATTTCAGGCCCGACTCGCAACATTCCTGCTGTTTGCCGCCATCCTGCTCCCCACCAGCGGCTGCCGGCTCCATCAGCCCCTCGCCCCGCAACCGCCGGCACCGATGCCCGCCGCCTTCCGTCATGCCACCGCCGGCGCTCCGCCGGCACCGGGGCTGGTTGCTCCCTGGTGGCGGGCCTTCAAAGATCCGCACCTGGACCGGCTGGAAACGACCCTCATCGCCGACAACCTGGACATCAAGCAGGCCTACGCCCGCCTCCGGGAACTCGAAGCGGCAAGCCGGGCGGCCGAGGCACCCCTCTTCCCCTTCCTGAATCTCGGGGCCGAGACCGGCCGCAGCCGCCAGGCCACCACCGGCAACACCGCCGCCAGCACCGGCCAACTCTCCCTGGCCGCCGGCTACGAGATCGATCTGTGGCGGAAACTCGCCAACCAGCGAAGCATTGCCCGACTCACCGCCGACGCCTCCCGCGAACAGTTGAAAACCCTCTACCTCACCCTCACCTGTCAGGCCGCCGACCTTTTCTATCTGGCCCATGAACAACAAGCCCAACTCGCCCTCACCGATGCCATCATCAACACCCTGACCACGACACGCGACCAGGTGGAACTTCGTTACCGCCAGGGGCTCACCACCAGCCTCTATCTCCACCAGGCCGACCTGGCGCTGGCTGCGGCCCGCAGCCAACGTCCCGGCCAGCAGACAGCACTCACCATCAGCGAACACGGCCTGGCCATCCTCCTCGGCCGTTACCCCGAAGCACCGGCGGCGGCCCAGGCGACCGCGGAACTGCCGCCCCCGCCCGCCCTGTTCAGCACCGGCCTGCCCGCCCGTCTCCTGACCCAGCGCCCCGACATCAACGCCGCCGCCCTCCGGGTGCGAGCCGCCGATGCCGGGGTGGCGGCAGCCATCGCCAACCGCTTCCCAGCCGTGAACCTCCTTGCCGGCCTGGGCGCAAGCCGCACCGACAGTGGCCCAACCGTGCTCCATTCCACTTTCTGGAGCCTGCTCATCGACCTCACCCAGCCGATCATCGACGGCGGCCGCCGCCGCGCCGAGGTGGACCGGCAGCAGGCACTGCTGGCCGAAACCCTGGCCGCCTACCAGCAAACAGTGCTCAAGGCATTCCAGGAGGTGGAAGACGCTCTGGTCGCCAACCAGGGCGCGGAAGAACAACTCGGCCTGCTGCGGAAACAAGCCGCAACGGCCTTGGCCACCCGCCAGCGCGCCGAAGACGGTTACCGGCTGGGGATCAACGATTCCCTGGCAATGCTCGACAGCCAGCGCCAGGACCAGGAGGTGCGCCGCCAGCTCCTCGCCGCACGCCGCCGGCTCCTCTCGGCCCGCATCGGCCTGGCCCGGGCGCTGGGCGGCGGCTGGCTGGACAAAACCCTTGCCGAAAATCTGCCACCAACGGCCGCGGAGGATGGTGACCATGCCCAGTAAAAACAAATTTCTCGCCCTTGTCCTGCCCCTGCTCATTCTCGCCGCCGGGGCAGGCGCCATGGTCTTCCTGATCAAGAATCGGCCCGCCCCGCAAAAACAAGCCCGCGCCGACCAGGGCGCCCTGGTGCGACTGCTCACCGTGAACAAAACTTCAATCGCCGTAAACGTCCACTCCACTGGCACCGTACAGCCCGTGGAACAAATCGCGGTGATCCCCCAGGTGAGCGGCCGAATCACCGCCCTGGCCAGCCAATGCGTGGCCGGCGGCTTTCTTGCCAAGGGCGACAAACTCTTCACCATCGAGGCAACCGACTACCGGCTGGCCGTGGAACAGGCCCGGGCAACCCTGGCCAAGGCCGAGGCTGACCTGGCCACCACCCGGGGCAACGCCGAGGTGGCCCGCCTTGAGTGGCAACGGTTCGGCGGCGCCAGCGGCGAGGCGGTCAACCCGCTGGTCCTCCACGAACCCCAGCTCAACACCGCCCGCGCCAATCTCGCCGCGGCCCAGGCAGCCCTGGCCCAGGCCGAACTCAACCTCGCCCGCACCGAGGTCCGCACCCCCTTCAACTGCATGGTGGTAAACGAATCACTTGATGCCGGCCAGTACGTGCGCAGCGGTACCGCCGTCGCCACACTGGCGGGAACCGATGCGGCGGAGATCATCGTGCCGCTGCCGCTGGCCGAACTCGCCTGGTGCACCGTGCCCCGCGCCGGCAAGGGAACGGCAGCGCCGGCCACCGTCCGCACCACGGTGGGCGACCGTCACTTCCAGTGGCAGGGCCGGGTGGTGCGCTCCCTGGGCGAGGTGGACCCCAAGGGACGAATGATCCGCTTGGCGGTGCGCGTGGCGGATCCCTACCGTCTCCGCACCGACTCCGGACCGGCCGGCCTCGACCTGGCCATGGGGATGTTCGTCGAAGTCGACATCCACGGCCGTACCGCCCACGAAGTGGTGGCGCTGCCCCGCCGCGCCCTGCGCACCCCGACCACGGTCTGGCTCATGGACGCGGAACGGAAACTGCGCCTCCGCGAAGTGCACGTGATCCGCCTCACCGACGAAGAGGCCCTCGTCGATCAAGGACTCGCCCAAGGCGAACAGGTGGTACTGACAGCGCTCAGCGGCGCTGCCGACGGCATGCTGCTGCGCCCTGCGAATCCGGGAGAACGGCAGTGAAGGACTCGATCAAATGGATGGCCCACAACCATGTGGCCGCCAACCTGCTGATGATGCTGTTCGTAATCGGCGGCCTGGTGCTCGGCTACAGCATCAAGCAGGAGGTCTTCCCGGAAATCTCCCTGGACCAGGTGCAGATCACCGTGGACTATCCCGGCGCCAGTCCCGACGAAGTGGAGGAAGGCATCCTGCTGCCCATCGAGGACAATATCAGCGGGGTGGACGGTCTCAAGGAAATGAAATCGGTGGCTCGCGAGGGAAGCGGGGTGGTGTCGGCGGTGATCCAGGAAAACGTCGATCCGGATATCTTTCTCCAGGACATCAAGGCCCAGGTCGACCGGATCACCACTTTCCCCGCGGAAGCCGAGAAGCCGGTAATCGCCAAGGTGGTGAACCGCCATGAGGTGGCGTCGCTGGTGATCTACGGCAAGGTGCCGGAACGGACCCTGCGCGAACAGGCCGAGGCCATCCGCGACAACCTGCTCGCCCTGCCCGGCATCACCCAGGCCGAACTGAGCGGGGTGCGGCCCTACGAAATCTCCATCGAGATCTCCGAAGCCAACCTGCGCCGCTACGATCTCACCCTGGCCGAGGTAGCGCATCGGATCGGCAGCGCCTCGGTGGATATCCCCGGCGGCACGGTGCGGGAGGAGGGGGGCGAGATCCTCATCCGCACCAAAGAAAAACGCTACCATGGCCAGGACTATGGCGACATCGTCGTCATCACCACGCCTGACGGCATGCAGGTTCGCCTCAAAGATATCGCAACGGTGCGGGACGATTTCGAACAGACCGACGAATTCGCCCGTTTCAATGGAATGCCCGCCGCCAGTGTCGCCGTCTACCGGGTGGGTGGCCAGAAACCCACCGAGATCGCCGCCCTGATCAAGAAGTACGTTACCGAGAAAGAACCCACCCTGCCCGAATCGCTCCACATGGCGGTATGGAACGACCGCTCCGAACTGCTCAAGAGCCGCATGCAGCTTCTGATCAAAAACGCCGCCCTGGGCCTGATCCTGGTTTTCGTCACCCTGAGCCTCTTTCTGCAGATCCGCCTCGCCCTCTGGGTGATGCTCGGCATCCCCATCTCCTTCCTGGGCGCGATATTCCTGATGCCAGCCCTGGGGGTTTCCATCAACATGATCTCGCTCTTCGCCTTCATCATGGCGCTGGGCATCGTGGTGGACGACGCCATCGTCATCGGCGAAAACGTCTTCGACCACCGCCAGCAGGGCAAGCCTTACCTGCAGGCGGCGGTGGATGGCGCCCGGGAGGTGGGAGTGCCGGTGGTCTTTTCCGTGCTCACCACCGTGGCTGCCTTCATGCCACTGCTGGCCGTCACCGGCACCATGGGAAAATTCATCCGGGTGATCCCCCTGGTGGTGATCGTCATCCTCCTGGTCTCGCTGCTGGAGTCGATCTACGTGCTGCCCGCCCACCTCAGCCTGGGCCGCCGCCGCAACACCGAAGAGTTCAATGCCATCGAACGGTTCCGGCTCCGCTTTGCCGGTCTGCTCCAGCGCTTTGTCGACGGGCCATACCGTTCCACCCTCGCCTTCTGCCTCCGCTACCGCTACCTGACCCTGGCCGCAGCCCTGGCGGTGTTGTTCACCACGGTGGGACTGGTGCGGGGCGGCGTGATCAAATTTGTCTTCATGCCCGAGGTGGACAGCGATCAGGTAAAAATCAACATCCAGATGCCGCTGGGGACACCGGTGGCAGAGACCGGTGCCGTACAGAACCTGATCGAACAAACCGCCCGCCAAGTGGTGAGCGACTACGACCGCGAGCACCACTCCCCCAGGTCAAGCTTCCGCCAACTCTACGCCGTGGTGGGAGCGCCACTTGCCGCCAGTGGCCCCGATGCCACCAATTCCGCCCCGGCGGGCTCTCACCTGGCCGGGATCAACCTGCGGCTGATTCCCAGCGAGGAGCGGGATTTCCCGGCCGCCGAGATCACCGGCCGGATACGCCGGGCGGTGGGCGAAATTCCCGGTGTGGACTCCCTCTCCTTCTCCTCCAACCTGATGCACATGGGCGCCAACATCGACATCCAGCTCGCCCATGAAAACTTCGACGTCCTGGTCCGAAGCGCCGACCGGCTCAAAAAGGCGCTGGCCCAATACCCGGGGGTGGGCGACATCGCCGACTCCTACCCGGAGGGCAAACGCGAACTGAAACTCCACCTGCGCCCTGCCGCCCGCACCCTGGGGATCACCGAGGCCGAGCTGGGCCGCCAGATTCGCAGCGCTTTTTACGGCGCCGAGGCCTTGCGCATCCAGCGGGGCCGCAACGAAGTCAAGGTGATGGTTCGCTACCCGGAGGAAGACCGCAAACGGCTGCAAACCCTCGAATCGATGCGCATCCGCACCCCGGACGGCGGCGAGATCCCGCTTGCCCAGGCGGCAACGGTGGAATCGGGCCACGGCTTCAGCGTCATCAGCCGCACCGACCGCAAACGGGTAATCGATGTCACCGCCAGTGTTGACAGCGGGGTGGCCAATGCCGACGACGTGGTCAAGGAACTCAAAAAATCAGTGCTCACCACGCTCACGGCCGACTATCCGGGCCTCACCTACACCCTGCAGGGCGAGGAAAAAGAGCGGGCCGAATCCCTGGCGAGCATGGGCCGGGGCTTCCTGCTGGCGCTGTTCGCCATCTATGCGCTCCTCGCCATCCCCTTCCGCAGCTACTCGCAGCCGCTGCTGATCATGACCGCCATCCCCTTCGGCATTGTCGGCGCCGTGGCCGGCCACCTGCTGATGGGCTACAACCTCTGTATTTTGAGCCTGTTCGGCATCGTCGCGCTTTCCGGGGTGGTGGTCAACGACTCGCTGCTCCTGATCGACAAGATCAATACCGACCGCCAGGCCGGCAGCCCGCTCCATCAGGCACTTACCGATGCCGGTTGCCGCCGCTTCCGGCCGATCATGCTCACCTCGCTCACCACCTTCTTTGGCCTCACCCCGATGATCCTCGAAACCAGCGTCCAGGCCCGCTTTCTGATCCCCATGGCCATCAGCCTGGGCTTCGGGATCATGTTCGCCACCGGCGTCACGCTGATCCTCATCCCCACCCTCTACTCGGTGCTGGAGGACCTGCGCCACGCCATGGGGCTCACAAACGCCGCCGCCGAAACAACAGCGGAGCAGGCCTGAAACAACAGCAGCGGCGGGGGTTCTGCCTCCCCCGCCGCTGCCATTTCCACCGCTCTATTTTCCCTGCCGCTACCGGCAGCCCGGCCCCTCATCCGGCTCCAGGGACTTGAAGTGCGCCACCCAGCACTGCCAGGGCCGGGTCTCGGCGCCGCAGACCACTGGACAGCCCTTGAAATCCTCTTCGCGCATGGGACAGAGTCCGCACCTGAGGTTGCAGATGTACTTGGCGGCCCGCGCCAACGCCCGCTCCGAAATTGAAATTTCCGCTGTCCCAGCCATTTCCCACCACCCCGCCCACCGTTCTGGCTGCCGAAATCGGCAAACCCATCGTGGTCCACTGACACCGCCAGGGTAGACGTTTTGTGTAAGAATCTGATGAGCAAACGATGAAAATATGATGAGTGGCCGCCGCGCGATCCGGCTCAGATATCAAGGAAGGTGGTGTCACGGTTCAGGAGACGATGGCCACTCTCGGTGACCACCACCATGTTCTCCAGGCGAATACCGCCCCAACCGGGCAGGTAGATGCCGGGCTCGACGGTAACCACCATGCCGGCGGCCAGTTGCCTGCGAGCCCGTTTGTTGAGCGACGGTTGTTCGTGAACGGCAAGCCCTACGCCGTGACCGAGGCCGTGGCCGAAATGCTTGCCGAATCCTGCCGCCTTGATAACGGCCCGGGCGGCCCGGTCCGGCTCGCGGCCGACCACGCCGGCCCGAATCGCCGCCATGCCGGCCAACTGCGCCTGCCGAACGATACGGATCAGGTTGACCGTCTTCTCATCCGGGGTGCCGAGAACCACGGTGCGGGTCATGTCCGAGCAGTAGCCGTCGAGCACCAATCCCATATCGATGATGATCGGCTCACCCTGGCGCAGGGGGCGCGCCGACGGCACCGCATGGGGCATGGCGCCGTTGGGGCCGCCAGCGACAATGGTTTCGAAACTGGGACCGCTGGCGCCGCGCTGCCGCATGCAGTTCTCGATGGCGTGGGCCAGCTGCCGCTCGGTCATCCCCGGCGTCAGCCCCTGATAAATTTCTTGGAAAACCGCCTCATTGAGGAGTACCGCCTGTTCGATCCGGGCCAGCTCCGCAGCCGTCTTGCGGAGGCGCAGCTTTTCCACCAAGCCGGTATGCGGCATGAGTTCGACGCCCAGCCGGGCGGCAAGCTTGGCAAGCTTGCCAAAGGTGGCGTGCAGCAGATAGTGGCTCTCAAACCCCAGCCTTCGTATGCCCAGCTTGGGCAACAGGGATTCCAGCAGATCAAGGAGACCACGGGGATAGAGACGCACCACGAAATCCGGCGCCTCGGCGGCGGCCTGAAGCTCGAACCGGGAGTCGGTGAGCAGGAAAGGCGTGCCTGTTGCCGGCACCAGAAGCACACCAGCGCTTTCGTTGATGGAGGTGTCACCGGCGGTGTAGCCGCTCAAATAGCGACGATTTTCCGGCTGGGCGACCAGCAACGCATCCAGTTTGCGCCGCCGGAGAGTGGCGCGCAACAGGGCAAGGGGAGACTCTATGGCCATAACGGATCAATGCATGAAATGGGCAAAAACCTTCACTCCAAAGCGATGCAGCCGGGCGTGCAGATCGCGGATGGCGGTGAGGGCATCCACTTGGCCGAGATCCACCCGGTAGCGGACCGGTGGAGCCACCGGGGTCAGGGTGCCGAAGCAGAACTTATCGTACCGCACCTCGGCCCCCTCCGCGTACCACTCCCGGAACCGCTTTTCAATGGCCGGATGATCCTGGGCGTCGGTCTCACTCATATCGAGCAGTATTTCAATCTCCATGGCACTCTCCCCTGGAAAAATTCCCGCTGCTGCTGCTGCGGCAAAGATTATCCTATCACGCCCAACCGCTGTTGCACCAATTCCTTGTACTGCGCAAGGGCCCGGCCGTACTGAGCGTTGAGTTCCTCCTGAACCCGCAGCCATTCTTCTTGGAATTTCGGATGCTGTTCGGGCTGCAGCTTCATGGCCATGCCGGTCTGCGCCGCCAGCTTCTGCTCCATCTGCCCCATCTGCTGGGCGAAATGTTCCGCCAGCTGCTGTCGCAGTTGCTGCCGGTGCTCGAGATAACGATCGAGCACCGCCTTCAATTCCTTGAAAACAGCGCCCAGTTCATTGTCTGTGCCGCCGATGGCGAGCATCCCCTGCATGGCCAACTCGGCCAGCCGCTGCTGCTCAACCTCCCGGGGCAGGACGATATTGCGCAGAAAAGTCCGCACCAACCCGGCCTGAAAGTAGCGGCGCAGGTTATCCGGCTGCGCCGCCAGGACGGCGGCAAGATCGGTGCCCTCGTCACGGAGCCAGCCGGCGGCAAGCCGCATCCCTTCCCTGTTCTTGTCGTCGGCCTGCAGCTCCTCTGGAGCCGCTACGGCATCCATGGCAGCCAGCCGCTCCATGACCTTTTCCATGGTGCTTTTAATTTCGGCCATCTCTATTCTCTCCTCCAGAAAATTCCACCGTAACTCTCCAGCTCTGCACGAAAAACCCTCGAATCACCGCGGGAAGGCGGCGGCAATACCGCCATCCACCGGCAAGGTGGCCCCGGTGGTCGGGGTTTGCCCGGAGGCAAAAAAGACCACCGCGTTGCCGACATGATCGGCCGACACCGCTGCCTTGAGCAGATTGCGCTGGCGGTAATACTCCTTGAGCCCCTCCGGATCAAGGTTCCGGGAGCGCATCCGGTCCGGGCCGATCACATCCCAAAGCCCGGAACTCACCTCCCCGGCATCGAAGATGGCGTCGGGGTTTACCATGTTGACCCGTACCCCGAGAGGGGCAAGTTCCAGGGCGGCGATCTTGCCCAGTTGATGCGCTCCCGCCTTGGCGGCGCTGTAGGCGCCGAAAGCGGCCCCGGGATCAAAAACGTTCTTGGAACTGTTGATGACGATGTGGCCGCCGGTACCCTGGCGGCGGAAAATCGGCACCGCCGCCTTGACCACCTGAAAAACACCGAGCAGGTTGACGTCGAGCACCTGGCGAAACTTGCTCTCGTCGAGTTCCGCCAGGGTGGCGACATGGGCGATGCCGGCATTGGGCACCAGGATGTCGAGGCCGCCGGCCATGGCGACAATCCGGGCCATGCCGGCCGTCACCGCCGCGCCGTCGGTGATGTCGAGGGGCAAGGAGGTCAACCGCTCTTCACCGAACTGCGCCGCCAAACGCCGTCGGACCGCTTCCAACCGCTCCTCGTTGATATCGGTGAGAAAGAGCCGGGCTCCGGCCGCCAGCAACTGACGACCGATGCCCACGGCAATGGCGCCGCCGCCACCGGTTACCAGGGCAACCTTGCCGGCCAGGGGCAACGGCTTGCCCTTCCCGAGCTTGGCCTGCTCCAGGCTCCAGTACTCCATGTCGAAGATGAAACCCGAATCGAGCTCCTGGTAGCTCCCCACCGCCGCGGCATCCACCTTGGCGGCCAGGGTATGTTCGGCAATATCAGCCGCCACCGCCGCCGCCTTGGCGCTGGTGCCGCTGGCGACGATGCCGAGCCCGGGGATCAGCACCACCCGCGGCAGGGAATCGAGCCTGGTACGGGCAACCTGCTTGGCCGCCACCTGCTCGGCAAAGTAACGATCGTATTGCGCACCGTAATCGCGCACCTTGCCCTGGATCAGCTCGGCAAGCGCCGCCTCCTCGCCCGTGCCATTGCCGCAGTCGACAAAGAGGGGATAATTCTTGGTCCGGATCACGTGATCCGGCGTAAGGACGCCGGTTGTAAAAAGGGCTTCGGCATCGGGACGGGCCAAGGCATCGAGCACGGCCGGGGCCGAGCGAAGCTCAAGACAGACGGTCCGGCGACCGCCACCCGCCTCTGCCGGCGGCAGAGCCAAGGCGCCGCGCAGGATTGGCAACACCAGCGCGGCGTCCACCCGGGCCGAGGGCGGGGGGGAGGCAACGGCCGGTCGACGAGCCATGGCGCCGGCGATGAAATCCTCCGCCTTACTCACCGCCTTGATCATCCGCGCGTACGCCGCCTCGCCGGTGTCACCGAAGGTGAAAATGCCATGATTTTTCAAAATCAGATACTCCATCTCCGGCTGCTGCTCGTACAACTCAGCCATGGCCTTGGCCAATGGAAAGCCCGGCATGATGAAGGGCAGGATACCGATATTGTCGCCCAGCGCCTCGCGCAACAACCGATCCGCCTCGGGCTGGTTGGTGAGGGTGACGATGGCATCGGCATGGGTGTGATCAATAAACTTGTGGGGCAAGAAAGCGTGGACCAGCGTCTCGATGGAGGGATTGGGCGAAGTGGCATCCAGCAGATGGGTGCGGAACTGATTGACCATCTCCTCGTCACTGAGACTGTCCAGTTGCCGCAACCTGCGGAGATAGGCGAGGTCGAGACCGGGAAAACCGGCCGCCTCAATGGTGGCCAGATCCCAGCCGCTGCCCTTGATGTAAAGGACCTCCATGGGCTCGCCCAACAGGTTGGGAACAGTGGTCTTCACCGAGGTGTTGCCACCGCCGTGCAAAACAAGCTTCGACTCCCGGCCGATGAGCCGCGAGGTATAAACCCGCATCGCCAGGTCGGCCGGGCTGTGCGGGTGGTTGTCGACACAGGCCTGGGCCTGCTGCGAATCATAACAGTTCTGCATGACATGCTCTCTCTTCAGGAATCCTCAAAAAAATCTGCCTACCACTCAACTCAACCTCAGCCACGTTTTCCGTATCCCGCATTCACGGCCAGAGGCCGCTCCTGCAACGCATCGATTGTAAAGGATGCTGAGATTCGATGGTAATCAGAAAAGAAAAGACACCCTTCACTCGCGGGGACGGAAATTCGTCGCGAAAGCGGGGGCGCCCCGCAGGAAGTACCATTGGGATGCGCAAATGTGGCATGTCGAGCATTTCGCGAACCCGCCACGGCGCAGGAAATCGTACTTTTTTGCGACGCCATCAATATTGCCCTTTTTACTTCCAAAGAGCAATCGCCTTTTACAGGCTCGCGGCACGGCGCGACTCAGGTTCGTTGCTGATGAAGGAGATAGGCGCGCTCGGCAAGCCGCTTGAGGGGCTTGCGAACCGATCGCAGGGGCATGAGCGGCGGGATAACCGGCAGGCTCTGTTCGATGGGAGACGGCGGGGCGATACGGAGGCTTTTCTCCAGCTGTTCAGTGGCGCCGCTGCGCATGTCGCTGTAAAGAGGCCCCTCGTTGGCATGATCATCCATGGACCGGAAAAAATGCATGATACTCCCCAAGTCATTCTTCCGGTAAAAAAGTTGGATCTCTTCTTTAATGGTTTCCAGGCTTTCCTCCAGCTCGTCGAAACGCTCCCGGTATTTTTCAACCTTTTCAACCAGCAGCTCATAACTGTCCAGCACCAAATTTTTGAAA
>Ga0224496_10002127_pt1 | contig 11884 bp, 13 predicted proteins | sample SF_Jul11_sed_USG_2_FD_168127 | JGI IMG/M metagenome (GOLD analysis project Ga0224496, IMG submission 168127) | Sediment microbial communities from San Francisco Bay, California, United States - SF_Jul11_sed_USGS_8_1 | ecosystem: Environmental > Aquatic > Marine > Sediment | place: USA... | reverse complement strand
GCCGGGCTTGAGCGAGATGCCGCCGGTATCGAAGGTCACCCCTTTGCCGACGAGCACGACCGGCTGGCTGCTGCCGGCACCTTTGTATTGCATGATGATCAGCTTGGCGGGTTCGACGGCACCGGCGGTTACCGACAGCAGCGATCCCATGCCGAGTTTCTTCATGTCCGCTTCGCTGAGAATGCGCGTTGTCAATTTTCCGTTGCCGGTCGCCAGTTTTTTCGCAACGCGAGCCAGATAGGACGGCGTGCAGATATTGGCCGGAAGATTACCGAGATCCCTGGCCAGTGAAACACCAGCCGCAATCCCCTCTGCGTGTTCTGCTCCACGGATGACTTTCTTCGCATCGCCACTTTGTTCGATGGCGAACCCGACAGTCTGCAAAGGCATCGCCGGCGTCTTGCGACCGCTTTTCATCTGGTCGAATCGATAAAGTGCATCGCTAATACATTCGACGGTATGTCGTGCCCGGTAATAAGGACTGCTATCGACGACCGGTTCCAGCGACAGCGCGCTCAGTACGGACCGGGCCCTGGTATTCGAAATGGCGCGCGCGGCTGAACTTACTGCTTTGCGAAATGCGCTTGCTTTCAGTTCACCGGATTTTCCGAGGCCGACAACGACCACCCGATCGGCTTTCACGCCCGGCACGTTGGTCAGAATGGCGGCTCGCCCGATTTCACCCGACAGGTCGCCGGACTTGATGCGATCTCGCAGATAGCCGTTGCTGGCAGCATCGATATCAGCGGCGCTGGCACTAAGCTTGCCACGGTTGTAAATGCCGACGATGACGCAATCGGTGGCACGTTTGGAAACTTTGCTGGTCGTTGTAAAAAATTTCATCACTTCTTGTTATGCCTTAGTTATTGTTCCGGGGCTGTCACGGGCAAAATAAAGCAGGTAGTCTAACCGTTTCAGCTACCTACAGCTACGCCATTCCCCCAAAGTGATGACCCGCATCCTTGACCGTTACATTTTTCGCGAAATCGCCTCGACCTGGACCGGGGTCACGATGGTGTTGTTGCTGATCCTGCTTACCAACCAGTTTGCACGAGTCCTGGGTGACGTTGCCAAAGGCAAATTGCCCAAAGGTGCGGCAATTGACGTGATCGGTCTTTCGGCCGTGCAGTACCTCACCATACTTGTCCCCATTGGCTTGTTCCTTGCGGTGATGCTGGCGCTCGGCCGGCTCTATCGGGACAGCGAATTGCCGGCGATGATGGCCTGTCGTGTCGGCCCCTCCGGAATTTACCGGCCGCTCATCTGGCTGATGACACCGCTCGTGCTGGGCGTTGCGTGGCTGTCGATCCTGGGCGGTCCGTGGGCGTTAACGAATGTGGACCGTATCGGCGCGGAGGCGCGGCGCGATGCGGACCTCAAGAGCATCGAGCCGGGACAATTCACGATGATCGGCGCCGATCACGCGGTGGTCTACGGTAACGCCGTCAATGCCAGGGGACAAATGGAGGATGTCTTCATGCAGCGCCGGGCCGAGGACGGCAACGTGCAGGTGGTGATTGCCGAACTGGGCGAAATGGTCGCTGTCGACGATCCGGATGTGCGCATGCTGGTTTTATACAACGGCAAACGTTACGAGGGAGTGCCCGGCACGACCGAGTTCCGCGTCATTGAATTTGCCGAGCACGGCATACCTTATCGCCTGCCGAGCCTCAGTCCGCCAAACCCGGCGCCGCGGGCAATGTTCTTTCTGGATTTGATGGGTTCCAGTGAACCTGAGCACATTGCGGAGCTCCAGTGGCGGCTCGGCGTGCCGATTTCGACGATCATACTCGCGATCCTCGCAGTCCCGCTCAGCCGAAGTCAGCCCCGGGCCGGGCGCTATGGTCGGCTCGCGATCGGCTTGCTGGTGTTCATCATTTACCTGAACATGCTGAGCGCGGCCAAGGCCTGGATAGAGCAGTCCGCCATTTCGCCGGCGCTGGGCCTCTGGTGGGTGCACGCGACCGTGCTTGCTTTTGCGCTGGGACTCCTTGCCTTCCAGAGTGGCTATCCGAGGAGACTGTTTCGATGACCGGTATCCTCAGCCAGTACATGATGCGGACGATAGTCATGAGCACGTTGCTGGTGCTCATCGTGTTGCTGGCATTGGCGGGTCTGTTCGATTTTATCGCCGAGCTCGATGACACTCGTGCCGGCTATCAAACTGCACAGGCGATACTCTACACGGCTTTTCGACTGCCGAACCTGGCGTTTGCGATGCTGCCGATCGCAGTACTGATCGGATCGTTACTCGGGCTCGGCGCTCTCGCCGGCAATAGCGAAATCATCGTGATGCGCTCGGCCGGGCTCTCGGTGCGCGAAATGTCTTTGATGGTGGGACAGTCCGGTGCCCTGTTACTGGTCTGCACAGCCTTGCTCGGCGAGTTTATCGGACCGCCGCTCGATACCTACGCACGAAACATGCGCATGGAAGCGAGGTCCGAGCAAGCCGATGATCGTCTCGGCAACGAAGCCTGGGTCAAAGACGGCCCAATCTATTTGCACCTCGAACGCGTCAGCCCGGAATTCGAATTCGGCAGTATCTACCTGTTCAGATTCGACGGCGATCGCCTGCAGTCCATCGCCGTGGCTGAGAACGGCGGTATCGACGAGAATGACGCCTGGATACTGGAAAACCTGCGTGAGACACAGTTCCGTAACGATGGCGTCCAGGTGCTGCAGTCGTCGCGTGCAATCGAAACCTTCGAATTGAATTCCGACCTGCTGGGCACCTCGCTGGCCAAGCCGCTCAGCTTGTCGGCGCGCGAACTCCTCGTATACATCCGCTACCTGGACAAAAACGGCCTCGATGCAACGAAGTATCAGACCGAGTTCTGGTATCGCGTGTCGCGGACTTTTGCCGTGCTGATCATGCCGATACTGGCGCTGGCATTCGTATTCGGTTCGCTGAGGACCGGCGGAGCAGGCGGACGCCTGATGATCGGCGTGATCATCGGACTTGCCTATTACCTGGCGAGCGAGTCGCTGGCCAATTCAGGTCAGGTTTTCAATCTGAATCCCATCCTGGTCACCTGGTTGCCGACAGCCGCGCTGGCGCTCGTTACGGTGATTGCCCTGTCGCGAATACGCTAGGGATTTTTCGGGTAATACACGATGCGCGTCTTGCTGATGCGATCGTGCCAGGTGAGCCTGTCCTTGTCCCAAAGTTGCCACAGAAAGCCGAGCCCCAACGGCAGCCAGGAAAGAATGGCGGCAAAAAACCGGACGGTCGTAGCGGCGAGCGTTGGTCGTTGTCCGTCCATCGACTCGAGCTGCAGGCGCCAGGACTGCATACCCAGGGTCCGCCCGGACCGTGTCCAGAAGCCCACGAAGAAGCCGTAAATCACCAGCGACAGCACAAGCCGGTAGATGAGGTTTTCATTAGGCTCGACGGGCTCGCCACCGCGAAGTGCGATGAACGGCAGCGTCGCAATAAACAACAGCGCCAGGACGAGCAGGGCGTCATACAGCATTGCGGCAATGCGACGATTCAGGTTCGTGTTCTGCAAGATTCAAAGACTCGCGAAAAAGTCACCCATGCGTTTGCGCATGGCAGGGTCGGGTAGTATGCCCTGACCCGCAGCGAGGTTGTCGACCATGTGATGAATTTTGCTGGTCGCCGGTATCGCGCAGGTGACAGCCGGGTGGCTGATAATGAATTTGAGGAAGAACTGGCCCCAGCTTGCCGCAAACTCCTGTGCCCACTCGGGCAGCGCTCGTCCGGAGACGGCTGCGAATAATCGGCCCGCCTGAAATGGCCGATTGATAAGCACGGCGACGCCCTGTTCCGCGGCCATCGGCAACAGGCGATCCTCCGCGGCTCGTTCGCCGAGTGAGTAATTGACCTGTATGAAGTCCGGCTTGAATTGAGCCATTTCGCGACCGAGTGCGGCGTGTGCCGAAGCCGTATAGTGCGTTAAACCGCTGTAGCGGATGCGACCCGCGTCCTGCCACTCTCGAATAGTCTCCATGTGGACCGCCGTATCGCGGAGATTATGAACCTGCATAAGGTCGATCACGCCGGTATGCATAAGATCGGCCGAGCGCTGCATTTGCCGCGCGCCGGATACCTGGCCGTCGGTCCAGACCTTGGTCGCGAGGAAGAGTGGTTCGCGCGACACGCCGGATTCGATGATGTCGCCGATCACCTTCTCGGAACGGTTATACATCGGCGAAGTGTCAAGGAGCGAACCGCCACTGGCGGTTAACAATTCAACGATGCGGCTGCGCAGCCCAATCTCTTCGGGCGTACTCTCGACATCGAATATCTCATAGGTTCCCAGGCCGATGACCGGCAGGGACTTGCCGCTGGATGGAATGGTCTTGTTGATCATTGTCAAATTGTCAGCGGACAATGCAATGCCTGGCAATACTCCTGCAGCGATGCCGGCGGTGACGACGTCGCGTCGGTTCCATGATGTCCGGTTCACTCAAAGCCCTTCATCTTGAGTGTGATTGCCTGGCGTTTGTAATCGCGTCCTAACCACAAGGAAACCGCTGTCCAGATCACGGCAAACGGCAACATCGTCAATGACACTCCTGCGATGCCCAGTCCCATCATCAGTTGCACCATCCAGATACCGACGATATCGCCAAAGCGATAAATGGCGGTATCGATAAAATTCTTGGTTTTGTATTTTTCTTCGGGTGTTACGACCGAGTACAGCATATCGGTCGCCGGTTTGCTGAAGCTGAAGCCAAGAGCCCTGCGCGTGATAGTGAGAATGGCCACAGCGCCGAGTACCGGGTCGAAGGCCAGTAGCAGAAAGCCTACGATCGATACTGCCGGTAACACTGCAAGCGAGCGACCGATACCGAAGCGAACGACCACGTGCCTGACCAAAAACATCTGACCGAGTAACGCGAACAGATTGGTCCAGAAATTGATGTTGGAAAAGAACTCGGTGCGCTCATTGGTGCCGGCGATGGAGTCCTGAACGAGTTGAATGGGAAACATGTAGAGCGCAGTGCCCAGCAAACTGGCGATGACCGAGGAGAGGGTAATTCCCAAGAAGTATTTGGACTGGAAAACGTGTGTGATGCCGCTGAATGGATTGCCGCCCAGGGACTCATTCAGATCGGCCGGAACGTGCACTTCCACTATCTGATCCCGCTCGAACCAGCGATTGAGCTGCTGGATGCAAAGCATCGCCAGCGATAACAGAACGGCGGCGATGGGCAGCAAATTCTCGAAGCCGATCTCTACTACCAACAGGCTGGTCACGGCCCCGCCACCTATCGCGCCAATACTTCCGCCGGCCGCGATGAAACCGAACAGGCGCCGGCCCTGATCGCGCGTGTAGATATCTGCCATGAAACTCCAGAAAACAGAGACGACGAACAGATTGAATACGCTAATCCAGACAAAAAAAACGCGACCGAGCCAGATGTGATCCGTACCGTCGTCAATTATCTGAGAGAAAATGAGCCAGAAGACCAAAATATTGGCTATAAAAAACAGGTATACCCAGGGCAGGAATACGCGCCGCGAATAGCGGGATGTGACCCAGCCGAATACGGGCGTTGCGGCCATCATCACTACAAATGTGGCCGTAAACAGCAAGGGCACCGTATCGGCGCCGCTATCGACGGCCATGGCTTCGCGCACGGGACGAATGATGTAGTACGAGGACAGAACGCAGAAGAAACAGATGAATGACCAGGCAACGGCCACGTACTCATTTCGCTCAAGGCCAAGCACCGGTCCGAGCACAAATGTGCGAAACTTCAGGGTCATGTTGCTGGCCATTGTGGTTGTCATCTTAATGGTCGGACAACAAAAGTCACACAAAATCACAAAAACGACACAGAGGGCGGAAAAATCATGGAAGCAGTTGTCATTGTTACGGTACTGGCTTTGGCGCAGTACGTGTACTTCGGGGTTAAGGTGGGCGGGGCGCGCCAAAAAACGGGCGTGAAAGCGCCGGCCACGACAGGTGATGTGCATTTCGAGTGCGTCTATCGCGTGCACCAGAACACGCTTGAGCAGCTCATCGTTTTTATACCGGCGCTGTGGCTATACGCGCACTACGTCAATCCCCTGTGGGGCGCCGGTATCGGCGTGGTCTATCTCATTGGACGCCTAATCTACAGTGCGGCCTACGTAAAAGATCCCTCGACACGGTCGCTCGGATTTACCTTGTCGTTCCTGCCCGGTGCCGTGATGTCGGTGTGGGTGCTGGTCGTCGCGGTCATGCACTACGTCTGAACGCATTTCTATAAATCGACGAGATTTGGCGCTGGCCGGATCTCGTCGTTCGTTCGATCCTCATGTTTCAATCACATGAAGGAGAAGAACGATGGCGAAAAGGATGTTTGCCGTATTGCTGATTTCACTGGCCGCCGGATTTCCAGTGGATCAGTCACGCGCTCAGCAGATTCCGGTTTCTGTTGACGGTTGCGCAAAATTGGCTCGCGTAGTGTATGCCGAAGTGTCCGCTGCTGCGATCTACGGCCCGGGCGATTCCGGGCCCTGGGTCATCGACCAGGGGCCGGGCGATATTGCTGTCTGCGCTCACGTCGCGAAAACAGTCTCCCAGGCATTTACGTCGGCGATGATCAGTGCCGGGGTGGAAGTGGTCTGGCAGCGCGACCACTACGACGGAACTGCCGACCGAGGCGACTTCTGCCTGAGTGGATTCCTGTCCCAATGCTACCCAAACCCGTCACCACCGCTGTCGAATTCGATCCACAGCGCCAATGACACTTTGATTCGAAGCAGCTGGGCGGTTGTTTCCCAGGCCGTGATGAGGGAAATGTATAATCCGTTCAGCAGCGATGAAGTTCGGTTTCGTGACAATGACCTGAAGCTGCGCATCGGATTGTCGTTGCGGTCTATCGATGACCGTCGCAGGCAGGAACCTCGCCGAAACGGGCACTAGGCGCAGGGAAGCGCCTGGCCGGCTAGTGGACACCCGGTCAGGCGGCTTCCCAGTCTGCGATAACCTGGCGCGCTTCTTCGATATCGTCGTCGGGCACGACGACGCGGATGTTGCCGGCCGCCGGTAGTTCGCCGATGCCGCCCTGCAGGTACTCGCCTTCGATCGATGCGGCGATTCCGGCCTGCTGCAACTGATGCATGACGAGGTGGGCTTCGATATTTCCCGATGCGTCGAACGCAGTTTTCATCTTTCCGTGCTCCTCAGGCGCTGGTTCGCATGGTAGCGCCGTACTACTAGTATTCGCCACTGTTTCAATTGGACCCCACCGGAGTTCTGGCGCTCGCTTTCGGTGACTGCACGATGGCCGCGTTCTACCTGCTAATGTGCCTGCTATTCGGTTTCGCTCTGATTGCCTTGCTCCAGGCCCGGTGCTCAATACCAGCAACGCACCGGAGTACGTGGCATGCTGCAAGATGCAGGTTTACGAAGCTGCTATGATCGAAGCCCGGCGGGGAGGCGGTATTGCCGGGGAAGAACGAGCGTTACTCAACCGGCTACGAGGGTGGCTGGGCATAGCATCGGCCGGTGCCGAATCTCTGGAGAGGGGCATGCGATTTTCACCCCTGTAAGACAGCATTTACGACAAGGAATCGGCAGTGCCGGACCATGAGCTACTGACCTTCGGATGGCGAGAATGGGTGTCGCTGCCCGGGCTTGGAATTTCCGCGATCAAGGCAAAAGTGGACACGGGTGCCAGGACATCGGCTTTGCACGCGTTTGAAGTGCGCACCTTCTCAGAGGGCCATCGTGAGCGCGTGGAATTCAAGATGCACCCCCGACAGTACGATTACGAGACAGTCATCGTCTGTGTCGCTGATGTGGTCGACGAACGAACCGTCACCGACTCCGGTGGGCACAGTGAACAGCGTTATGTGATCCTTACCGAACTTCGCGTCGGTTCGGTTTCCTGGCCAGTCGAAATCACTCTGACGGCACGCGACGACATGCGGTTTCGCATGTTAATCGGGCGCACGGCGCTGAAGGGGCGGGCGCTGGTCGACTCGTCACGGTCGTACGTCGTCGGTAAACGGCCACGCAAGAAAAAGAAATGACAGCGAGAGAGAATCGGCAACCATGGTGGTGAACAACGCAATAACGATCGGCAAAACAGTCGTCAATCCCGGACAGAGAGTGACAGTCAATCTTCCTGTCGCGGACCTTTACACGGGCACTGAACTCAGTATGCCGGTCAAGGTCGTGTGCGGGCGCAAGCCCGGCCCGGTACTGTTCGTGTCGGCTGCGATTCACGGTGATGAGCTGAATGGCGTCGAGATCATACGACGACTATTGAAACGCAAGGGTCTACTGTCGCTGCGGGGGACATTGATCGCGGTTCCCGTTGTGAATGTACACGGTTTTCTGAACCAGTCACGATACCTGCCGGACCGGCGCGATCTGAATCGTTGCTTCCCCGGGAGCCCGAAAGGATCCATCGCCGCCCGGCTGGCGAACAAGTTCCTTACCGAGATAGTGAAGAAGTCCGACGTTGGGATCGACCTGCATACCGGCGCCATCAACCGCAGCAACCTGCCCCAGATACGGGCCGACCTCGACGACGAGAAGACTCTGCAGCTGGCCCGGGCATTCGGCGTGCCCGTCATCATCAATTCCGATCTGCGCGACGGCTCATTGCGGGCCTGCGCGGCCGAGCTCGGACTTCCCGTGCTGATTTACGAAGCGGGAGAGGCACTGCGATTCGACGAAGTATGTATCCGTGGAGGACTGCGGGGAATTCTGAACGTGATGCGGGATATCGGTATGTTATCGGAAGGTCAACGCAGCAGGCAGGTCGTGCCGGTTGAGGCGCGTTCGTCGAGTTGGGTTCGGGCGCCGAGCAGTGGCATCGTCAGCCGCAGTGTAAGCCTCGGGGCGACGGTTGAATGCGATGACAGTTTGGCGATTATCGGTGACCCGCTCGGAGATTATTCCGACAAAGTCCTTGCGCCGTTCGACGGCATCGTGATCGGTCGCAGCAACTTGCCGCTCGCGCATGAGGGCGATGCTTTGTTCAATGTTGCCGCGTTCAAGAGCATCGCGAAGGCCGAGAGTCGTGTAGAAGACTTCGTCGCGTCCAACGACCCCGATGCGTGAGTTGCTTAACTGCTATACTTGCCCGTTTCAATAATCGAGGTCCGTTATGAAGATCGGAATCCTTTCGACGAATAAGAATCTGTACTCGACGCGACGCCTGGTTGAAGCGGCGAAGCAACGCGGCCACGAAGTCGCTGTGATCAATCACAAGCGATGCTACATGAACATCACGAGCCACAACCCGAGTGTCCACTATAATGGCGAAGCCATTAAAGGCATTGACGCTGTCATTCCTCGCATCGGCGCGTCGGTGTCTTTTTTCGGTACGGCCGTTGTCCGCCAGTTTGAAATGATGGGCGTGTACTCGGTTAATGAGTCAGTTGCGATTACGCGTTCGCGCGACAAACTTCGGGCGACCCAGCTTTTGGCGCGCAAAGGCATCGGACTGCCGGTAACGGGCTTCGCAAATTCGCCGGATGACACGGAGGACCTGCTGAAGTTTGTCGGCGGCGCGCCGGTCGTCGTCAAGCTGCTGGAAGGTACGCAGGGTGTTGGTGTCGTTCTGGCCGAGACCAAGAAGGCGGCGGAAAGCGTGATCGAGGCGTTCAGTGGTCTCAAGGCCAACTTCATGGTCCAGGAGTTCATCAAGGAAGCGGGCGGGGCGGATATTCGCTGCCTGGTCGTCGGCGACAAAGTCGTTGCGTCGATGAAGCGGCAGGGGAAGGAGGGCGAGTTTCGTTCCAATCTTCATCGCGGCGGCAGCGCCAAGCTCATCAAGATTACGCCCGAAGAGCGATCAACAGCGGTGCGGTCCGCGAGGGTCATGGGGCTGAATGTCGCCGGTGTCGATTTATTGCGATCGAATCACGGCCCTGTCGTGATGGAAGTCAATTCGAGTCCCGGACTCGAAGGCATCGAGAAAGCGACCGGCAGGGATGTCGCTGGAATCATAATTGAATTCGTTGAGAAGAACGCGAAACACGGCAAGACGCGTACGCGGGGAGCAGGCTAATTTCGCCGCCGGGCGCTATTACGAATAGTCTGGTGGCCAGGGGTCTCACCCTGAACGTGGCGCTGCTTCTCGCGATTTGTATACCCCTGCTGTCCGGCTGCGCCGAGACGGAGGATACCTCCCATTTGCAACAGACAAGCTATGCAAGTGCGGCGGACCTTGGAAGTTTTTGTGATCGACTGCCGCGAGCTGCCTACGCCGGGCTTCAAAAACACGAATCGGGCAATGACTGGTTCGAGGTGTATGCGATAGAGGCGGGTATCTTTGCAATTTATGAACCCTTCCAATGGCAGGAAGTTATTTCCTACTTGATTGTCGGCACGGAGTCCGCTGTGTTGTTCGATACCGGCAACGGAATCGGCAATATTCGGGCGGTTGTCGATCAACTCACTGACAAGCCCGTACGCGTGATCAATTCCCACAGTCATTTCGACCACATAGGCGGCAACCACCAGTTCGATCAGGTGCTGTCAATTGCAACCGAGTTCACCCTGGCGCGGACTCACGGCATCGAAAGCGACGAGCTGCGCATGGAAGTTTCGCCGGCGGCATTGTGCAGGGACCTGCCGGAGGGCGTCACCGCAATCGAACACCGAACGCAGCCGTTCTCTATAAGCGGCAAGATCGCGGACGGCGATATCGTCGATATCGGCGGGCGTCAGCTCGAGATCATGCACATTCCCGGACACACGCCCGATTCGATCGCGCTGCTGGATCGTGAGGCGGGTTACCTCTGGTCCGGCGACAGTTTTTACGAAGGGCCGATCTGGCTGTTCTTTCCGGAAACGGACCTTGAAGCATACCGGTCGTCGGTTACGAAACTGGCGGCAATGGCGACGGATCTGAACGCCGTATTCCCGGCACACAACACACCAAAAGCCGATCCGGAAATGCTGCTTCGATTACGCGAGAATCTGGACCGCGTGTTGACCGGACAGGTTGAACCCGTGCCACTTGGCGACGGGAATGTAGAATTCCCTTTTGAAGGATTTAGCTTCCTGATGCGGGAGAACTACCACAGTCTTCCTGCTGAATAGTCGAGGTTTACAGCTTATTCAGTCTCTGTTTGCGAAAAACGGTTCGATACCCGCAAACCCCTGGTTGGCTACAACCTGTCACCAGGGCCGGAGCATTGCGGAATTGTATGCAACTGGACGACAATGGCAGTGGCGCCCGAGAGAACCCAGTCGCCGCTAGTGGGCGAGTCGGCCAAAAGCAGGTTCCGTTTCGGCACGATGTGACGAGCCGGGTCAGGACTGCCGACCTGCAATTCCTTGTCCACGGCGAAAATCGCAAGGTGGTCGGCATCTATCGCGATGCGCTCGCTGCGTGCAGCATCGATAACCGCGACGGTCGCGCTGAACGACTCCCGGTCGGTGATGACATTAAAGTCCCTGATCGGACCATTGACGAGCGCGGCCTGTGTTGTCGCATCGCCAGGAAATGCGGCGAGTTGGAAAGCGCAGGACAATCGATCGACCGTTCCGTCACCGTGGCTGAGGGTGAGGCCGGCGCCCTCGAGCAAGACCAGGACTCTGTCGTACCCGGGAAAATGCGAGAACAGCCCGTCGGTATCCACGCCTGCGATACTGAGTCGCCAAAGCATGCGCCCGGTCTGCACATCCTGGCGGACGCAAAGTTCCGTCGTGACACCACGGCCGTTAGCCCAGGGCATCTCTCGATACTTCGATGGATTGAGGATCTTGACGTTCACCCTGGGTCCCGGGGCAATACATACGGAAGCGAAGTCTAGACCGAATTTCCGTCTTTCTCACCCGTCAAGCGCTTGCATGCCGGTCGATACTGCCGGTTCGGCAACATTGTCGTGCCGAGCATCGCCCGGACTGTTCAATACCGAACAATTCCGAACTAAAGAAGCCGCCACATCAGCCGACACTGA
>Ga0224496_10002126_pt1 | contig 11884 bp, 7 predicted proteins | sample SF_Jul11_sed_USG_2_FD_168127 | JGI IMG/M metagenome (GOLD analysis project Ga0224496, IMG submission 168127) | Sediment microbial communities from San Francisco Bay, California, United States - SF_Jul11_sed_USGS_8_1 | ecosystem: Environmental > Aquatic > Marine > Sediment | place: USA... | reverse complement strand
ACCGACCGAGGTTTTGGGCAAGTCGTCAAGCCAGGCTATTCGGTCGGGCCGGGCCCATTTCGACAGCTTTCCGTCGGCTATCGCCGCCTCAATCGCCTTGCGCATCGCAGCCTCGACCACCGGCGTTTCTACACCCGGTCGCAGCACCGCGACCAGACAGGGCCGTTCGCCCCATTTCGCATCGGCGATACCGATGGCGGCAACTTCGGCCAGACCCTCGGTCAGGCTGACAATGTTTTCGAGTTGCAGCGATGAAATCCATTCCCCGCCGGATTTTATCACGTCTTTCAACCTGTCGGATATCCGCAAGGTGCCCACAGGGTCGATGCTGCCGACATCCCCAGTATGCAGCCACCCACCCTGCCAGAGCGCGGCTGACCCTTCGGGGTTCTTCAGGTACCCTCCCGTCAGCCATGGCGCGCGCGCAATAACTTCGCCGGTGGCGATGCCGTCATGAGGTTGCGGTTTCATATCGGGATCCACAATCTCGATCTCGACCAGTGGCGCGGATTTTCCGGTGGCACAGCGGATAGCAATCGAGTTTTCAGCCTCGATTGACGCGGTCATGTCCGCGATGGTCAGGACCGGACAGGTTTCCGACATGCCGTAACCTGCATGGATGTCGATCCCGCGCGCCATTGCCGCCTTGGCCATACCGGCAGGCAATGCTGCACCGCCGATGATCACCTTCCATCGGGAGAGGTCGACGGATTCCAGGCCCGGTGCTGCCAAGAGCATGTTGAGAATGGTTGGCACGCAGTGAGAAAATGTCACCCCGTGTTCGGCGATCAGTGCCAGCAGACGTGCCGGTTCATAGCGGCCCGGATAGACCTGTTTGATCCCCAACAGGGTTGCGACATAGGGAAAGCCCCAGGCGTGAACATGAAAAAGCGGCGTGATCGGCATATAGACATCGCCGCGGTGCAGGCCGCCCATTCCGGGGACCGGCGATACTGCCGCAATGACACCGAGTGTATGGAGCACGATCTGCCGGTGCGAAAAGCTGACACCTTTCGGGTCGCCGGTTGTCCCCGTGGTATAAAATAGCGTGGCACGGGTGTTTTCGTCAAACTCGGGGAAGTCGAAGTCAGGCGCGGCGAGTGTCAGCAGGGCTTCATACTCGCCGGAAAAAACCAGCGGGGAGGCGATGGGAGCCGACCTGTCCTGAAGCAAGACCAGCTTGACGGGGCGTATGATCCGGTCTGCGATTTCTTCGATCAGGGGCAGGAAATCATCGTGCACGAGGATCACGTCATCCTCGGCATGGTTGATGGTGTAAAGCAACTGCTCGGGCGACAGACGGACATTTACCGTATGCAGCACGGCGCCCAGCATCGGCAGGGCAAAGAAGCATTCAAGATAGCGGTGGCTGTCCCAATCCAGAACGGCGACGACACTGCCGCGCCCTACCCCGATTTGCGTCAGCGCAGCGCCCAGCCTGCCGATGCGTTGGCGCAGCACCTTGTAGCTATAGCGCGACACGTCGGCATGGATGATTTCCTGATCCGGCGCTTGGGCCAGCGGTGTTTTCAACAACTGGCCGATAAGCAGTGGGTAGGATGGCGTCATGTGATCACCTCTGGCGGGAACGTGCGAATTTGCCTGCTACTCAGCCCCAGATTTTGCCCGGCCACAAACGACTATTCTTCACCCTCAGAATGAAACCAAAGCCGGATGAGGTGCCCCTTGGATGCTGCGGGAAACCACATTCGCAGAGCTGTATCATCGGATCAGGAGTTTTCCTTCTGCTTTCGTTCGTTCAGAAGATTGGTCAGCCAATCGGGATCCATCTCGGGCACCGAAGACAGCAACAATTCGGTGTAAGGGTCGTGCGGGGGCTGGAACATTTCAGGTTTGGGGCCCTGTTCGACCACCCGACCATCCTTCATCACCACCACTTCATCGGCGATGGATTTCACCGTGGCCAGATCATGGGTGATGAACATATAGGCCAGTTCAAATTCTGACTGCAGCTTGTCGAGCAGCTTCAGGATACCTTCGGCGACCAACTGATCGAGCGCGGATGTCACCTCGTCGCAGATGATGAACTTCGGTTCGGCGGCCAGCGCCCGGGCAATGCCGATGCGTTGCTTTTGCCCACCTGACAGTTCGGAAGGCAGCCTGTCGATATACTGGTCGGGTTCCAGTTCGATCAGTTCGAGAAGGTTGCGGATGCGTTCCGTCAGCGCCTTGCCCTGCAGGCCAAGATACATCTGGGCGGGGCGGCCGATCAGGTCACGCAAGCGCAGTTTGGGGTTCAGCGCGGTATCGGCCATCTGGTAGATCATCTGGGCCTGACGCAACTGGTCGCGGCTGCGGTTGCGGTAATCGGGCGGCAGCGCCTTTCCGTCGAACAGCACCTGACCCTGTCTGGGGGACAGCAACCCTGTGATGACCCGCGCGGCGGTGGATTTTCCGCTGCCGCTTTCACCAACGACAGCGACCGTGCGGCGTTTGTGAATATCGAAATTGATGTTCTTCAGGATATCGACGGCACCGTAGCCCGCCGTCACGGCCTTGACCGACACGACAGGCGTGGCATCAGTCACCGGCGGCTGAACCGGCCGCGCATAGGAACGCACGGCCCATAGCGATTTCGTGTAATCCTGCTGCGGATTGGCAAGCATGGTGCGCGTGTCGGCCTCTTCGACCTCATCGCCCTTCAGCAGGACTTTGATCTTGTCGGCCATCTGCGCCACGACGGCGAGGTCATGGGTGATATAGATCGCGGCCGTATCAAACTGCGCGACGATATCGCGGATCGCCGACAGCACCTCGATCTGGGTCGTGACGTCCAGCGCGGTGGTGGGTTCATCGAAAATGATCAGATCAGGACGGCAAGCCATCGCCATGGCGGTCATGGCGCGCTGCAACTGGCCCCCTGACACCTGATGCGGATAGCGAAAGCCGATTTCCTCGGGGTTCGGCAGCCGCATCCGGCGGTAGAGCTCGACAGCGTCGCCTTCGGCTTCGGACCGGTCCATCACACCGTGCTGGACGGGCGCTTCGCAATATTGATCAATCAGCTTGTGGGCCGGGTTGAAACTGGCGGCGGCGGATTGGGCGACATAGGCGATGCGTTTGCCGCGCAGGCCACGACGTTCTGTTTCGGGTGCTTTCCTGAGGTCGATGCCGTCAAAGTCGATGGTGCCGCCGGATATCCGGCAGCCATCGCGGGCAAAACCCATGGCGGCAAGGCCGATGGTCGATTTGCCCGCGCCGGATTCACCGATCAGGCCCAGAACCTCGCCCTTGTGGAGCGTGATGTCGACACCTTTGACGATCTCACTCCAGGTTTCTTCGGAACGTCCTTCGATCCGAAGGCCGCGAATGGTCAGGAGGACTGGCTTTTCCGTTTTGCTCGTCATCGCCTTACTCCTTCAATCCGCTGGCGCGGTGCAACATCCAGTCAACCACGAAATTGACCGCCACGGTCAATAGCGCGATGGCGCCGGCAGGCAGTAGCGGTGTGATGTCGCCGAAAGTAATGAGCGAGGCATTTTCGCGCACCATCGACCCCCAGTCGGCGGTTGGTGGCTGGACCCCGAGACCTAGGAAAGAAAGCGCCGAGATCATCAGGAAAACGAAACAGAAGCGCAGGCCAAACTCGGCCACGAGCGGTGCCATGGCGTTGGGCAGAATTTCGCGGGTTATGAGCCGCCAGAGCCCCTCACCGCGCAGCTTGGCCGCCTCGATATAATCCATGACCACGATGTCCTGCGCGACAGACCGGGCGAGCCGGAATACCCGCGTCGCATCGATGGTGGCGATGACCAGAACCATCTTGAGAACCGACGTGCCGAAGATGGTGAGCAGCAACAGCGCGAAGACAAGCGCCGGGATCGCCATGAGAATATCGACAATGCGGCTAAGCACCTGATCGAGCCAACCGCCGACAGTTGCGGCCAGCAGGCCGAGTACCGACCCTGCGACGAACGCGAGTGCGGTCGTGGCAAAGGCGATGCCGACAGTATTGCGTGCGGCATAGATCAACCGGGTCAACATGTCGCGCCCGAGGTTATCAGTGCCAAGCTTATGGACGGAATCCCACACCATGAACTGTGCGCCCACAACCTCCCTCTCCTGAAATGGGGCGATCAATGGCGCGAAGATCGCCACAACGACATAAATCAGGATCACCAGCATCCCGAAGCCGGCTGTGACGGGCGCGGTACGTAACATGCGCGCGGTGGCGCCTTTGGTCAGCGCAATGGCGGCGGCGCGAAACAGCCACCCTGCCCCCATCGCGACAGCGACGGCAACGGCGACCCAGAAGAGATTGATAAGAATGCTCATTGCTGCGTCCTCCTCACTTGCGATGGACAAGGCGTGGGTTCGACAAGGTCGACAGCACGTCTGCGGTGAGGTTCAGCAGCACATAGGCTGCGGCGAAGATCAGTGCGACCGCCTGCACTACCGGAAAGTCACGCTTGGCGACGCTGTCAACCATGAGCTGGCCGAGGCCGGGATAGACGAAGACAACCTCTACAACGACAACACCGGTGATGAGATAGGCCAGGTTCAGTGCCACAACGGTGATGATCGGCGCCAGTGCGTTCGGCAATGCGTGGCGCAGGATCACGCGCATCGGCTTAATCCCTTTCAGGCGTGCCATTTCGATGTAGGGAGAGGCGAGAAGGTTGATAATCGCCGCGCGCGTCATCCGCATCATATGCGCGGTGACGACGAGCGTCAGCGTCAGGGCCGGCAGGAATGTGCGGTAAAGCATCTCAGCAAAACCCGTGCGCGCATCCACCTGTGCCATCGACGGGAAAAGCCCCGACTGGGCGAGAACGAAGATCAGGATATAGGCGACGAAAAACTCAGGGAATGAAATCGACGTCAGCGCCAGCGCATTGACCGCGCGATCAAAGATCGAGTTGCGATATAGCGCGGCAAGAACGCCGAGGGTCAACGACAGGGGCACGGAAATTGCCGCCGCATAAAGCGCGAGAAAGAGCGTGTTGCCCAGCCGCGTGGCGATCAGATCGGAAATGGGGCGTTTGTTCGCCAGCGACGTTCCGAAATCGCCCTGAAGTGCGCCGAAGAGCCAATTGAGGTAACGGGTGTGGGCCGGCAGATCGAGCCCGAGTTCACGCCGGAAGGCCGCAACCGTTTCCGGCGTCGCCGACTGGCCGAGTATGCTTTTGGCGAGGTCGCCGGGCAAAAGCTCGGTAGCACCGAAAATGATCAGCGATATGATGAAAAGCGTCAAAAGCCCCAGGCCCAAGCGCTTGGCGATCATTGTCCAAATGACAGACACGTATCAGCCCCCTGTTCATGTTTTTGATTATCCGGTGCCAATTAACTGGTCCGATTTGGCCCTAAAGGGCAGTTGGCCCCGGCGCATGACACGCCGGGGCCGGTATTTTTTAGGCGAACCACCAGCGTTCGACGCAGCGGAAGCCGTCGAGGCCCCAGTTCGTCGCGACGACATCTGGTGTGGCCACTTTGTCGGAATGCGCCATGACGTAGCTTGCGAACATCGGCGTGATGGTCGAACCCTCTTTCTGACAGATCATCTGCATCTCGTGATACATGTCCTTGCGCTTGGCAAAGTCGAGCTCCGAGCGCGCCGAAAGCAGCAGTTCGTTGAACCGACCATTGTCCCAGAAACTTTCGTTCCACGGAACACCGGCGGCATAGGCCGTGGTGAACATCCAGTCCGGCGTCGGACGCCCGCCCCAGTAGGAGGCGCAGAACGGCTTCTTCATCCAGACATTGTCCCAATAGGCATCGTTCGGTTCGCGCACCACTTCGATGTTGATGCCGGCCGCTGCCGCCTTTTCGGAGAAGAGCACCGCCGCATCGACCGCGCCTGCGAAGGCCGCATCGGCCGCCGAAAGCTGGACGTTGAGCGAATCCATGCCCGCCTCTTTCAGGTGGAACTTGGCCTTGTCCGGGTCGTAGGCGTGCTGTTCCAGATCGGCGGCAAAGAACTGGTCGCCCGGTCCGATCGGGTGGTCGTTGCCCACGGCGCCGTAGCCGCCGAGGATCTTCTCAACCATTTCTTCCCGGTCGAGCGCGTATTTCAGCGCCAGACGTACGTTGTTGTCGCTGAAGGGCGCTGCCCGGTAGTCCATCGGGAAGACGAAGTGCTGGGTGCCGGTCGTGGCGAGGATCTTGATGCCTGGGGCGCGCGAAAGAAGGCCGACGGTGTTGGTATCAACCTTGTCGATAACATCGACCTCGCCGGTGATCAGTGCGTTCTGGCGCGCGGCAGAATCGAGGATCGAGTAAAGTTCGATCGCATCGAAATGGGCGCGGCCCTCTTTCCAGTAGTTCGGGTTGCGCTTGACCTTGGCGTTAACGCCCGCTTCCCAGCTGTCGATGATGTAGCCGCCGGTGCCGTCACCGGATGTCGCGTCGATCTTGCCATCGGCACTCGGCAGGATGGCCAGGTGATAATCCGACATCACGAACGGGAAGTCGGCATTGCCGGCCGTGAGCGTGAAGACCACGTTTTCGCCGTCGATTTCGATATTCGTGATCTGCTCGACGATCGGCTTGGCGGCCGATTTGCTGTCTTCGCCGCGGTGGTGGTTGATCGAGGCCACGACATCTTCCGGGGTCAGCGACTTGCCGCTGTGGAAGGTCACGCCGCTGCGGATCTTGAAACGCCAGGTCGCCGCGTCAGCGCTGGCTTCCCAGCTTTCGGCCAGTTCGCCGACCAGCGAACCGTCAGCCGCGATTTCCGTCAGGTAGTTGACGCGGCAGGCCGCGAAGACCTGAACGAAGAGTTCCGACCAGGTTGCCGGATCAAGGCTGTCAGTGGTTGAACCGCCGGTGATGGCGATGCGCAAGGTGCCGCCCTTTTTCGGCTCAGCCGCCGCAGCACTACGCATGCCTGCGGGTAGGATCAAGGCGGACGCACTAAGCGCGGTGGCCCCCTTGAGTAGACCGCGGCGGCTTAGGCCGCCGTCATTATGTGAATTGAACATCGTATCCTCCTTGTTGTTTTCTTAATGTTGAGTCATTGAGAGTGGTTCGGTCAAGTCAAATGATCGCTCTTTTGGTATCGCGCCCGATCGAGCCAATCGGGGTTGATCTCGACACCCCAGCCGGGGCCGTCGGGAATGCGAACAGTTCCGTCATGAACTGCGAATGGGTCGCCCTGAAACAAGCCGATCTGCCAAGGATAGTAGTCAACGCCTTCAATCGAAAACTCCAGATACTTGCCAGCATTCGGGATGGCACCCAGCAAGTGCATTGTACAGATCGTAACCAGTGACAGGTTCGCACTGTGCGGCGTACAGGGCAAGCCCGCATTTGCGGCCATTTCCGCAACCAGAAGCGTGCGAGATATCCCCCCCATATACATCACATCGGGCTGAACGATATCGACCGCCCGCATGTCGATCATGCGTTTCCAGGTCGCGAGATCCCAATCCTGCTCACCGCCGGTGACATCAAGCGTCAGCGCGTCGGTGACCTCTTTGGTCTGTTCCAGTTCCCAATAGGGGCAAGGCTCTTCGAAATGGCCGATGCCCGCGGCCTCAAGCAGGTGCCCGACCTCAATGGCGCGTCTGGGGCTGAACCCGGAATTGCCGTCGACCAACTTGGCGATCCCGTCACCCAAGGCGCGCGACACGACGGGTACGACCTCTTCGGTGCGCCCCGGCCATTCATCCTGATCATGGCCGCATTCGGCCCCCACACGCCACTTGAAAGCATCAAAGCCGAAGTCGTCGCGCAGCTTCACAAATCGTGCGGCTTCATCCTTTGGCGTGATGTCGCGTTTCATCGAAGAGGCATAGGCGCGCAGCGCGTGCGGCGCCCCGCCAAGCAGTTCCACGACCGGCTTGCCCTCGCGGCGGCCGCGCATATCCCAAAGCGCGGTGTCAAGACCGGCCAGCGCCCGACAGCGATAGCTTCCGGGGAACTTGTGCTCTTTTTCCTCGATCCTGCGGACAAGGCCCAGAATATCCCCGGTATCCGCACCCAAGGCCCAGGGTGCCACCTGGCGGTGGAAAATGGTCGCCGTGATATCGGCATTGTAGGTCGAACACTGGCCCCAGCCAATCGCCCCATCATCGGCAGTCACGCGCACGAAGCACACGAATTCATCCGTGAAGGTTTCAACACGCGAGATTTTCGTCATGGGGCGCTGCTCCGATTGCTGATTGTAGGCGCGAGTTGTCTGGCGCAGTTATTTGTGACGGTAACCCTGGCAGGTTCCAGCGTCTTGAAAAGACCTACAAGCAAAAAAATAGCACCCTAAGTCCAAACGGCAGATTGGCCCCAAAACCTCAGCGTTGGCCGTAGTAAAGCCCCACGACATGTTCGGCCTCGGCGAAAAAGAGCCATCGGGCGGCGAAAGCGCCGATGACGTGCAGGCAAAGTGCGATGGCTATCGCGCCAATTCCCAGCGGCAGAACCAGAAACACCAACGCGGGCAGCACAGCCGCGCAGAGGATCGACAGCACCCGAAGCCGTTGAGAATGCTTGCGGCCAACCACATGGATCATTTCGCGCAGCAGGTAGTTTGAACCGGTATGGGCAGGCGCGAACTGACGCACTGCCCCCAGCCCGCCAAGACCGGTGGCGCTGCCCATCGTGGCCCCGCGCGCTGCAAAACGGCCATCGCCCAGCTTGAAGGAGACCCACAGCACCGCCGCCAATGTTCCGCAAAGGATGAGGCTCAGGAATGTCAGGCCCGACAGGATGGCCCCGCCGGTCAGAGCGAAGACGATGAACAGCGCCGGCGTGGTCCAGAAGTTCCAGCGCGGCACGGCAGCGATCTGAGTGTAGATCATTGATGTGGCGAAGATGGTCAGCAGGCACATCGCCGCGGCGACCATCTCAAAGAACACAGGCAGCGCACCACCGAATATCGCGGCCAATGCCAGGGGCGCTGACATCAGCAATGAGGCAACGGATGCCCAGGCTTCACGGCTGAGCCAGCTGGTGCGCCATTGGGTAAACGCGCGCCAGGCCCGCATGGGCTGGCCGAGATGAAATGTTGACGCAGCAAGGCCGATGATGGCCAGCGCATAGGCAAACCCCCATACCAGAAAGGCATCAAGGCCGAATGGGCGCACGACACCCGCGCACAGAAAGAACAGCAAGCCGAACCCGAGCCCGGAAAGCACGGTGAAAATGATGACTGAGGGGGCTGGATGCATCAGAGTTTCTCCAACAACCGGTCAAGCCATCCGGCAAAACCTTTGGTCTCAATATCCAACAAGGGGGCGAGCACCGACACTTCGGCCGGTTTGTCCTTGGGTCTCGGCGGCAGGTATTTGTTCACCGGTCTGGTGCCCAATTCCGGCATCAGATCGAAGCCGCCCCTTTCCTTGACCAGTTTGCTGACGGCACTGTCGGGGTCACCTAGGTCGCCGAAATGCCGGGCATTGGTGGGGCATGTGCGCACGCAGGCAGGTTCCCGGTCTTCTTCGGGCAGGTTGTCGTTGTAGATCCGGTCGACGCAGAGGGTACATTTCTTCATCACACCGGCGGCCTGATCGAGTTCGCGCGCCCCATAGGGGCAGGCCCAGGCACATAGTCCGCAGCCAATGCAGGCATCTTCGTTGACCAGAACAATCCCGTCTTCGCTGCGCTTGTAGCTCGCGCCGGTCGGGCACACGGTTACACAAGGAGCGTCTTCGCAATGCAGGCAGGAGCGCGGAAAGTTGATGATCTGGGCCGGGGCCGCTTCGGGCTGAACTTCGTAGGAATGGACACGGTTGAGGAATGTTCCGCTGGGATCGGCCCCGTAGGCATCCTGATCCGACAGCGGCGCGCCATAATTGGCCGTGTTCCAGCCCTTGCAGGCCGTCACGCAGGCATGGCAGCCGACGCAGGTATCAAGGTCAATGACCAGCCCGAGCTTCTTTTCGGTTTTTGCAGGCAGTTGGGTCATGACCGGCCTCCCTTGCCCACGGGTGATTTGATCGGTTCGAATGCAGGGAGCGCCTGGGCCGGGGCGGCGACCTTTTCGATCTTTACCCGCAGATCGAACCACGCGGCCTGCCCAGTGATCGGATCAGAGTTCGACCAGCGCAATCCGTCGCCTTTTGGGGGCAGGAGTTCGCTGATGAGATGGTTGAGCAAAAAGCCACGGGTCGCTTCGGGCGCGGCATCATCCAAGGCCCAGGCCCCTTTGCGCTTGCCGATGGCATTCCAGGTCCAGACGGTATTTTCATTCAGGGCAGCCATCAGGGCAACAGGCACGGTGATTTCCCCGGACGGCGATGTCACCCGTGCCCAGTCGCCCTCCGAAAACCCATTCTCGTTCCAGATCTTTGTCGGGACATATAAAGGGTTTTGCCCATGTATCTGGCGCAGCCAGGCGTTTTGCGACCCCCATGAATGATACATGGCCATGGGGCGCTGTGTCAGGGCGTGGACCGGATAACCCGTTTCTGCCTCTTCGCCGAACGGGGCGTACCAGATGGGCAATGGATCCATGAACATCTTCAGGCGGTCACGCATGCCATCGGGCGGCTGCCGGTCGCCGTGGCCTTCGGCGGCAAGTTGAAAGCGCCGCATCGGTTCTGACCAGATCGAAAAGAGATAGGGCTGCGGTTTGTCAAAGAGCCCGATAGAGACAGCCCAATCCTGATAGGCCGCATTCCACGGTTTGTAGAATGTCGCCTCGGGGGGGATATGCTCGGCGAAAAAGCCACCATTCTTGATATATTGATCAAGCTGGTTGGGGTTGGGGGCCCCGCGCCCGGTTTCGGTGCCGTTGCCCCGAAACCCCATCAAGGGGCCCACACCGGGACGGCGTTCGTGGCGGACGATGTAATCGGCGTAATCCTTGTACTTGGCGCTGCCGTCTTCGTTCACAAACCCGACCAGTCCGAGACGATGGCCAAGGTCGACCAGCACCGACTGAAACCCGCGAACCTCTCGGTCAGGCTCGATCACCGGCCAGCGAATGGCATCGGCGGCGGCTTCGGCCTCGCAGATGGGACGGTCGAGCAGGCTGATACAGTCGTGACGTTCCAGATAGGTCGTGTCGGGCAGGATCAGATCGGCATAGGCGACCATTTCGGAGGCATAGGCATCCGAATAGATGATATGCGGGATCTTGTAGTCGCCCTTGTCATCCTTGTCAGTCAGCATCTCCATCACGGCGGCGGTATTCATCGAGGAATTCCACGCCATGTTCGCCATATAAAGGAACAGCGTGTCGATCTTGTAGGGATCGCCGGCATGGGCATTGGCGATGACCATATGCATCATCCCATGTGCCGACATGGGATTTTCCCAGGTAAAGGCCTTGTCGATCCGCGCAGGTGTTCCGTCATCCTTCAGCGCCAGGTGTTCCGGCCCGCGCGGAAAACCCAGATGAGGACCATTGAGCGGCGATCCCGGCGATGATTTGCAATGTGGTGTCGGATGCGCGTCGTAGGGTTTGGGATAGGGCGGCTTGAACCGGAAGCCACCGGGTGTTTCCACTGACCCTAATATCATCTGCAACAGATGCAGCGCCCGGCAGGTCTGGAAACCGTTCGAATGGGCCGACACACCGCGCATGGCGTGAAACGATACCGGGCGGCCGGTCATATTCTCGTGCTTTTCACCCCGGAAATCCGTCCAGGGTTGTTCGATGGTGATGGCTTCGTCGAAAGCCACCCGCGCCAGTTCCGCCGCGATGTTGCGAATGCGCTCGGCCGGGATGCCAACACGCGCTGCCACCGCCTGGGGGGCATATTCGGGCGCAAGGTACCGTTCGGCCATATGCTGGAACACGGTCCGGTGGCCCTTATGCGTGGCGCCCAGATCGGGGCGCACGCCTTTCTGGTCGAAAGGTGCAGGCTTGCCGGTTATCCGGTCGATGACCAAAAGCTTGTCATCCTTGTCCCTGAGCAGGAGCCCTTTGCCCGGACCTTCACTGCTGTCCACCAGGCAAGGAGTATTGGTGTATTGCGCAAGG
>Ga0224496_10002125_pt1 | contig 11885 bp, 9 predicted proteins | sample SF_Jul11_sed_USG_2_FD_168127 | JGI IMG/M metagenome (GOLD analysis project Ga0224496, IMG submission 168127) | Sediment microbial communities from San Francisco Bay, California, United States - SF_Jul11_sed_USGS_8_1 | ecosystem: Environmental > Aquatic > Marine > Sediment | place: USA... | reverse complement strand
TACGACGAGGTCGTCGTAGAAACCTTCGTCGTAGGCCGCGGCCGCCTTCACGTGACTGGCGAGCGCGAGCTGGTCCTGGTGCTCACGTTGTACGTCCCACTGCTTGGCCGTGATCTCGCAACTCTCACCCATCGACAGGCCGGTGCGCGGTTCGGTTACACCGGGGAAGGCGGGCTTCAGAAAGCCGGGGCGAAACCGGAATATCGGTTTGATCCGGTCGAGCGTCGAGCGCGCCGCATGCATGTCGAGCAGCATCCGGCGGTAGGGGTCCGAGTAGACGATCGGTGCATCGCTCACGGTATCGGTGCCGCCGGCGAGACCGGCCTCGATCTGGCCGAGCGCAATCTTGTTGGCGATCATGATGGCCGCCTCGAGGCTCGTGCCGCAGGCGCGCTGCATGTCGACGGCCGGCGTGCGGTTCGAGAGCTGGGACTCGAGGACGCACTCGCGTGCGAGATTCCAGTCCCTTGAATGCTTGATGACGGCGCCGAGCGCCACTTCGCCGAGGGTCTGGCCCCTGAGGTCGAGTTTACCGATGAGACCGTTCATGGCGGCCGTCATCAGGTCCTGGTTTGAGCAATGCCGATACACGGAGTTCGACCGGCAAAAAGGAATTCGCGATCCGCCGACAATGGCAACCCGAACGGCTCGTCCGTCATGCAACATACTTGAGATCTCCAGTCCAATTGCTTACGCAAGGCGCGACGCAACTTTACACCATTCAAGGACTTAACCGTAGGTTAAGATACGCGCATGCCAGCCTCCCCGGAACTCTGGCGGACCCAGGCCAGGTCGATCATGGTCCTCGGCGGACCGCTGATCATCAACTATCTCGCCGTCGCCGGTATGGGGCTTGCCGACACGTTGATGTCGGGTCGACTTGGCGCGTCGTCGCTGGCCGCGGTTGCCGTGGGTAACAGCATCTGGATGCTCAATTTCACGGCCTGCCTCGGCATCCTGATGGCGATCTCGCCGATCATCGCCCGTCTCTACGGTGCCGGGGAAACGAGAAAAGTCGGTCGCTACACGAGACACGGGATGTACCTCGGCCTCGTGCTCGGGATCATCGTGGTCGTCGCCGGCCGCTCGCTCATGCACACCGTGCTCGAGATCATGAGCATCGATGCCGGGTTCCGGGATCTCACACTGGATTACGCGAGGGCGGTGCTGCTCGGTGCCCCGGGAATCTTCATTTTCCTGGCCCTGAGATTCACGACCGAAGGGGTTGGCTACACGCGGCCGATCATGTTCACGTCGGTCTTCTCGCTCATCTGCAACGTGTTCCTCAACTACGTGCTCATGTTCGGGCATTTCGGTGCGCCGGCGCTGGGCGCGGAGGGTTGTGGCTACGCAAGCGCCATTACCATGTGGATCGTCGCGATCGCACTGGGTTCCTACATGACCCTCAGCCCGCGCCTGCGGGACCTGAAGGTATTCACCCGCCTCGGGCAGATCCGGCCGGCGCTGTTCCGCGAGATCATCGTTCTCGGCGTGCCGATATCGATAACGATCACGGCGGAAGTCGGGCTGTTCTCCGCGATCTCGATTCTGGTCGGCACGCGCGGCGCCGAAATTACGGCGGCGCACCAGATCGCGCTGAGCTATGCGTCTGCGATGTTCATGATCCCGCTCGCCCTGAGTTCGGCGACAACCGTGCAGGTCGGTCACATGCTGGGCGCGGGCCGCCCCGTGCATGCGCGCGTCGCAGGTTTCGCGGGCATCGGCATGTGCGCCGCGTTCATGGCCATCTCTGCCCTGGTGCTGTTGTTGTTCGGCGACTTCATCGTGACGCTGTACACGGACGACCCGGTCGTGACCGGTATCGCGATGAGCCTGATGTTCGTGGCGGCGATCTTTCAGGTCGCGGATGGCATTCAGATCGGCGCCGCATCGGCGCTGCGCGCCTACAAGGACACGGCATTCCCGATGGTAATCAATATCTTTTCGTACTGGGTGGTGGCCTTCCCGCTCGGCTACATGGCCGCGATCACTTATCGCCTGCCCGCGAACCAGATCTGGGCGGCTTTCATCGCCGGCCTCGGCCTGGCGGCGATCTTCCTGAGCTGGCGCTATAACCGCCTGTCGCGTACCTAGCCCTGGCCGAAGTCGGGGCTTTCTCCGGCGAGGTATTCGTCTTCCTCTGCCGTGTTCTTGCGCCCGAGCAGGGCGTTGCGATGCGGGAAGCGTCCGAACTGGTCGATGATGTCCTTGTGCAGCTCGGCGAACTGCGCCACCGTCAGGAAGGTCTCCCGGTAGGTCGGTGACACGGACTCGGCCAGGCGGTTGTAGAGTTCGACCGCCTTCGCCTGCACCTTGGCAGACTCGGCGTGTTGCAGCGGCATGTAGAAGAAGACGCGCTGGATCGGCGTCAGGCCCCTGTCCTTTTTCTCCATGGCGCCCTCGACACACAACTTGAGGGCCAGCTTGTCTTTCGAAAACGCTTTCGCGGTATTGCGGTAGATGTTGCGTCGAAACTGGTCGATGAGAATGATCAGGGCCAGACGGCCGCGAGGTTCAACCGCCCAATGGTCCAGCTTGCCGTCGCTCGCGAGCGCGATGTCCTGCGAAAACGTCTTCTCTATCTCGTGGTCGAACACCGGGTCCTCACCGAACCAGATATCCATGCGGCGGTCGATCTGCGGTGCCGACAGCGCCTGCTCCTTGAACCAGAAGGCGAGGACGGCCTCGATGCGCGCCTGGTCGTCGTCGGTGATCGTGGAACCCTTGCTTTCACTGAGCAGTTTTACGGACATCGTCGTGTTCTCTGTTGAGACTTGCCTTGCCAAAGTGCGAACTCGGTCACAATTTGGGCGTGTTCGACCATTTGGGGCCGGTGCTTGGCTTAGACTTTAGCAGATGATGAATCGGCTCACGCGAACGCTGTGCACACTTGGTGTCATCCTGATGACGCTGGCGGCCTGCGGTGAGCCGCCCTCCGAACCCGAGGAAGAGTTGCGCGCCTGGGTTGCCGCCGGGGTCGAGGCCGCCGAGAGCAAAGAGCGCCGCAGCCTGGTCGACATGATCTCGACGTCCTACGCCGACGCCCGCGGCAACAAGCGCGGTGACATTGAGAACCTGCTGCGCGTCTACTTCCTGAGGCAAAACAAAATTGCGCTGCTGCCGAACGTCGAGGAGATCACGGTGTATGGTGATACGGCGGCGAAGCTCGTCATGACCGTCGGCATGGCCGGCACGAACGACGGGGTATTGGGCTTCAGTGCGGACGCCTATCGTTTCGAGCTGGAGCTCGAGAAGGACGGCGATGACTGGCAGCTACTTGCTGCGCGTTGGGGAGAACTGGGTGATGAGATCAAGTAAACGATTGGCACTGGCCGCACTGGCGGGCACGATGCTGCTGCTGGCAGGCTGTGCGTCACTGCCGGAAAACATTATCAGCCAGCCTGAGGTCAAGCTGCGCGATGTGCAGGTGATGGGGCTCGGCTTCAACAACCAGACCTTCTTGCTGTCGTTCGATATCCACAATCCGAACCCGTTTACGCTGCCGATCAACCACCTGAGCTACGGCCTGCGGCTTGACGGGGAACGCTTTGCGAGCGGCAGGACGCCCAGCGATATCTCAGTGCCGGCCAGCGGCGATGCGCAGTTCGCGCTTACGATCGAGCTGGACCTGCTGTCGACCGCGCCCCAGCTCCTGTCCATCGTGCGCGACAGCACGCGAGGGGAGGTTCCTTATCAGCTCGAGGGCCAGCTCGGCGTCGACATTCCCTTCACGCCGCCGATCCCCTATCGCACGCTCGGTACCATCCGGCTGAACTCAGCGGCCCGCTGACGTCGCAGCCGCTTGGTTGCGAAAGCAACTGATGCGGCTACCGGGCCTGTCGCCTATACTGCATGCTTCGCGGCGTTCTGCGCCAACCCACAATTCTTTGCCCCAACAGGAGCCGCCGCCGAGCGTCTCCTCTATTACGCATGTCGGAAAGGTCAAAACACAATCTGCTGGACCCCGAGCTGCACCGCGACAGTTGTGGCTTCGGTCTTATTGCGAATCTCGACGACCTGCCGAGTCACTGGGTTATCGAGACCGCGATCGAGGCGCTCGCGCGGCTGACCCACCGAGGTGCCGTGGCGGCGGACGGCAAGACGGGCGACGGTTGCGGCCTGCTCATCAAGTTTCCCGACGCGTTCTTCCGGAGCATCGGCAAGGAGCTGGGCTTTACTCTCAGCAAGCGATTCGCGGTGGGCACCGTCTTTTTGGGGCAGGAACAGGGCCCGGCGGACGCGGCGCGCGCCGCGATCGATGCGGCGATAACCGACTTCGGCCTCGAAGTGGCCGGCTGGCGAGAGGTGCCGATCGACCCGTCCGCCTGCGGCGACCAGGCGCTGGCGACCTTGCCCAGGATCGAACAGATCTTCGTCAATGCACCCAACAGCATGGCGCGGGGCCGTTTCAACCGCCGCCTGTTCCAGGCGCGCCGTCGTGCCGAAAACAGAATAGACGACAACGAGACCTATGTCGCCAGCCTCTCGTCCGTCACGATCAGTTACAAGGGCATGATCATGCCCGCGGCACTGCCGACTTTCTACCCGGACCTCAGGGACCCGCGCATGGCGTCGTCGGTGTGCGTTTTTCACCAGCGCTTCTCGACCAACACCCTGCCCGAATGGCGGCTCGCACAGCCCTTCCGCTTCCTCGCGCACAACGGTGAGATCAACACGATTCGCGGCAACCGCAACTGGGCGGTGGCACGCGCGAAGAATTTTGTCTCCGACAAGCTCGACGACATCTCGGACCTGGATCCGATAATCTCGCTGACGGGCTCCGACTCGTCGAGCCTCGACAACATGCTCGAGGTCCTGCGCGCCGGTGGCATGGACGTCATCCAGGCCATGCGGATCCTGATACCTCCCGCCTGGCAGACGGTCGACAATATCGACCCGGATGTGCGGGCGTTTTACGAGTTCTACGACTGCCAGCAGGAACCCTGGGACGGCCCGGCCGGCATCGTCCTGACCGATGGCCGTTACGCGGCCTGTTGCCTCGATCGCAACGGCCTGCGGCCGGCGCGCTATGTCATCACCAGGGATCGCCACCTGACGGTCGCATCCGAAGTCGGCGTCTATGACTACGACGAAAAGGACGTGGTGAGTAAAGGCCGCCTCGGCCCGGGTGAGATGCTGGCGGTCGATCTGGTCAACGGGGTGCTGCTCGACACCGACGAGATTCACGACATTCTCAAGACGCGGGCGCCCTACAAGAAATGGCTCAAGAAGGGCGTGCGCTATCTCGATTCGCTGCTCGTCGACACGCGTATCGCGGCCGAGCCGTTCGATGCCGAGACGCTGGCGACGTACCAGAAGATGTTCAATCTCTCGCGCGAAGAGATCAACGAGGTTGTCGCCGTCCTCGCGAAAGCCGAGATGGAAGCGGTCGGTTCGATGGGTGACGACACGCCGATGGCCGTGTTGTCGCAAAAGGTTCGTTCGCCGTTCGATTACTTCCGCCAGCAGTTTGCCCAGGTTACCAACCCGCCGATCGATTCGCTGCGTGAGCGCATCGTCATGTCACTGCAGACGAACGTGGGCGGCGAGTCGAACCTCTTCGACATCGGCCCGGCACATGCCGAGCAGGTGATCATCAACTCGCCCGTGCTGTCACAGGCGAAGCTTCGCCAGCTTGTCGGACCGGGCATGTTCGAGGACAGCCATATCTTTATCGACCTGAACGTCGATGAGAATTTGAGCCTGCCGGAGGCGCTGGACGGGATTTGCGCGGAGGCCGAGCGAGGCGTACGCGCTGGCAACCTGATCGTCATGCTCAGCGACCGTTACCTCGTGAAGGGCAAGCTGCCCGTGCATGCGCTGCTCGCCACCGGCGCCGTGCATCACCATCTCGTGCAAACGGGACTGCGGTGCGACGCCAATATCATCGTCGAGACCGGTGTCGCCCGCGACGCGCACCACATCGCGTGCCTTATCGGTTACGGTGCGACGATGGTGTACCCCTACCTCGTCTACCAGTCGCTGCATGACATTGCGCAGCGCGGCAACGTCGACCGCCAGCAGCAGCTCGGCCGCGCCTATCGTCGCGGCATTCGCAAGGGGCTTTTCAAGATCATGTCGAAGATGGGTATTTCTTCCATCTCGAGTTATCGCGGCGCGCAGCTCTTCGAGATCGTCGGCTTGAACGACGAGGTCGTGGAACGTTGCTTCCGGGGTACGTCGTCGCGCATCCAGGGAACGAACTTCGATGACCTGCTTTACGACCAGAAGAAGCTGGCGAAGGCCGCATGGGAGCCGCGCGAACTGATCGAGCAGGGCGGCCTGTACAAGTACGTGCACGGTGGCGAGTATCACTGCTACAACCCCGATGTGATTTCTACCTTGCAGGCCGCCGTGCGTACCGGCGACTTCGAGAAGTATCGCGAATACGCCCGGCTCGTCAATGAGCGCCCCGTCGCAACCTTGCGCGACCTCCTCGTCATCAAGCCGGCGGGCAAGTCGATACCGCTCGACGAGGTCGAGCCGGTCGAAGCCATCCTGCCGCGCTTCGACAGTGCCGGCATGTCGCTCGGCGCGCTGTCCCCGGAAGCGCACGAGGCGCTCGCGATCGCGATGAACCGCATCGGCGCTCGCTCGAACTCCGGCGAGGGCGGCGAAGACCCTTCGCGCCATGGCACCGAGCGCAGGTCGAAGATCAAGCAGGTTGCATCGGGCCGCTTCGGCGTGACGGCCGAGTATCTCGTCAATGCCGAGGTGATCCAGATCAAGATTGCGCAGGGCGCCAAGCCCGGCGAAGGCGGCCAGCTCCCGGGGCACAAGGTCAACGAGATGATCGCGAGGCTGCGCTTTGCGAAGCCGGGTGTCGGCCTCATCTCGCCGCCGCCACATCACGACATCTATTCGATCGAGGATCTCGCGCAGCTCATCTTCGATCTCAAGCAGGTAAACCCGCAGGCGCTGGTGTCAGTGAAGCTCGTTGCCGAGCCGGGTGTCGGTACGATCGCCGCGGGCGTCGTCAAGGCCTACGCGGACCTGATAACCATCTCGGGTTATGACGGCGGCACGGGCGCCAGTCCGCTGAGTTCCGTCAAGTACGCCGGCAGTCCGTGGGAGCTCGGCCTGTCCGAGACGCACCAGGTACTTCGGTCACAGAACATGCGCCACCAGGTGCGCCTGCAGACCGACGGCGGACTCAAGACCGGTCTCGATGTCATCAAGGCGGCCATGCTCGGAGCCGAGAGTTTCGGCTTCGGCACCGGCCCGATGGTCGCGCTCGGCTGCAAATACCTGCGCATCTGCCACCTGAACAACTGCGCGACGGGCGTGGCAACCCAGAACAGCGTATTGCGCAGCGAGTACTTCATCGGCTTGCCGGAGATGGTGATCAATTTCTTCCGCTTCATTGCAGAAGAGGTTCGACACCTGATGGCCGGGCTCGGCGTGCGCCGTTTCGAAGACCTGATCGGGCGCTCGGACCTTCTCGAGCCCAGGGAAGGCGACAGCGTTCGGCAGGCGCGCCTCGACCTGCGGCCGATCATCTCGACGGACGGCCTGGCGAAAGACGCGCCGCGATACTGTACCGACCTGCGCAATGAGCCCTTCGACAAGGGCGAACTCGCCGAGCAGATGGTTGCGGAAACCCTGCCTGCGATCGAAGCGAAGAGCGGCGGGCGATTTGGCTTCGAGGTCCAGAATTTCAATCGCTCCATAGGCGCGAGGCTCGCGGGCGAAATCGCCCGACGCTACGGCAATGAAGGCATGGCCGATGCGCCGCTCGAAATCGTCCTGCGAGGTACCGCTGGACAGAGCTTCGGTGCATGGAACATCGCGGGCATGAACATGACGCTGTCCGGCGATGCGAACGACTATGTCGGCAAAGGCATGGCGGGCGGACGCATTGTCGTGCGGCCGCCGGAAGACGTGAGTTACGTTGCGCGGGACACGGCGATCATCGGTAACACCTGCCTGTACGGCGCGACGGGCGGCGAGTTGTACGCCGCGGGCCTCGCCGGCGAGCGCTTCGCCGTCAGGAACTCGGGGGCAACCGCGGTCATCGAAGGTGCCGGCGATCATTGCTGCGAGTACATGACCGGCGGCGTCGTCGTCGTGCTCGGCAAGAGCGGGCTCAACTTCGGTGCGGGCATGACCGGTGGCTTCGCCTACGTGCTCGATATCGACCGCGACTTCGTCGATCGCTACAACCATGAATCCATAGACATTCATCGCGTTGCGCCGGAGACCATGGAAGCGCACCTGCATCATCTGCGCGCATTGCTGCGCGCGCATGTCGAGTACACGGGCAGCGTCTGGGGCGACGCGATCCTCGAGGATTACCGGACCTACCTGCCGAAATTCTGGATCGTGAAACCGAAGGCCGCGGAGTTGAGTTCGTTGATCGACGCGATCAGGCAGGCGGCGTAATGAGCAAGCATCCACTGCAGTTCCTGGAAGTCCCGCGCCGCGATCCCGAGAAGGAAAGTGCCGAGGAACGCGTGCAGCACTTCGGCGAGATTTACGGCGACTACGATGGCGCGAGTGCGGCGGCGCAGGCCGGGCGTTGTCTCGACTGCGGCAACCCGTACTGCGAGTGGCAGTGCCCCGTGCACAACTACATTCCGAACTGGCTGAAGCTCATCGAGGAAGGCAAGTTGTTCGAAGCCGCCGAGCTGTCACACCAGACGAATTCGCTGCCGGAGATCTGCGGGCGCGTCTGCCCGCAGGATCGCCTCTGCGAAGGTGCCTGCACGCTGCATGACGCCAACGGCGCCGTGACGATCGGCAGCATCGAGAAGTACATCACGGACGAAGCCGTCAGCCAGGGCTGGCGCCCGGACATGTCACACGTTTCGGACACGGGCAAACGCGTGGCGATCGTCGGCGCAGGGCCGGCCGGGCTCAGTGCGGCCGACGTGCTGGCACGCAACGGCATTCGCTCGGTGGTGTTCGACGCGTACCCCGAGATTGGCGGCTTGCTGACCTACGGTATACCGCCGTTCAAGCTCGAGAAGCACGTTGTGCGCCAGCGCCGCGAGATCCTCGAAGGGATGGGCGTGCAGTTCGTGCTGAACACACGCATCGGCGAGGACAAGCCGTTCCAGGAATTGCTCGACGAGTTCGACGCCGTGTTCCTCGGTATGGGCACCTACGAGTACGTCACCGGCGGATTCGAGGGTGAAGACCTGCCGGGCGTCTACGACGCATTGCCCTACCTTGTCGGCAACGCGTACCGCGAACTCGGCCACGACGAGGCCGATGCGCCGTATATCGATCTCGAAGGCAGGAACGTCGTGGTGCTCGGTGGCGGGGACACGGGCATGGACTGCAATCGCACGGCGATTCGCCAGGGTGCGGCCAGCGTGACCTGCGCGTACCGTCGCGACGAAGAGAATATGCCGGGCTCGCGCCGCGAGGTAGCGAACAGCAAGGAAGAGGGCGTGACGTTCCTGTTCAATCGCCAGCCGCTCGAGATCCTGGGCGACGACAGGGTGACAGGCGTACGCGTCATCGAGACGAAACTCGGGGCGCCGGGGTCTGACGGCCGGCGTCGTCCCGAGCCGATACCGGGAACGGAAACAGTCCTCCCGGCCGACGCCGTCGTCATCGCTTTCGGCTTCCGACCCGACCCGCCGGCGTGGTTCAGGGATTTCTCCATCGATACGCTCGACAGCGGTCGCGTGCTCGTCAAATCGATGGGTGTCGTTCCCTACCAGACCAGCAACCCGAAGGTCTTCGCGGGCGGCGACATGGTGCGCGGCTCCGACCTCGTCGTGACCGCCGTGCACGAGGGTCGGGAAGCGGCCAAGGGCATCGCGAGATTTCTTGAGGTCTGAGGCCGGGCGCCCTAAGGTGTCGTAGTGGAACAGGAATACCCGTTAGTCGGAGGCTGTGCGTGCGGCGCCGTCCGGTACAAAGTGCTGGCTAAGCCGATCAGCGTGCATGCCTGTCACTGCACCGATTGCCAGACGCTTTCCGGCTCTGCCTTCGGGCTGTCGATGGTGCTGAATCGTTCCGACATAGAGGTCACGCAGGGCGAGGTTCAGATTAACGACTTCACCGCGAGCAAGAATCGCATGCATCGCCACCACTGCGCGACGTGCGGCGTGGCCATCTGGTTCAGCTCGCCCGGCTACGAGGGCATCATCGCGATCAAGCCCGGGACGCTGGACGACACGTCGGGGCTTCGCCCGATAGCGCACATGTGGTATCGCAGCGCGCAGCCCTGGCTGGTCATCGTGGACGACGTGCCGGTCTACCAGGAACAACCCTCCTTCGACGAACTCATCGAACTCGGCCGCAAGGCATAGGCCGTGCTCTCGGTTGAAAGCAGCGAGTTGCCGGAGAACGCCTTGTTGCAGCGATACCGGGAGAGCGGCGACTACACGGACTGCTATTTCGTCGATATCGAACGAGCGGTCTCACAGGCCGAATACATCCAGGCGTTCTACACGACGCTTCCCTTCAAGACAGAGCGACTAATCCTCAGGTGGGCGGTCGCGAAGCCATCCAGCGACGAGGACGCCAGCCTGCTTGCCGCCGGAAAGGTCGATCGATTTGCGGCCTGGCTTGTAGAGGCAAGACAGGAAGACCAGATCCTGTTGTCCGATTTTCGCGGCCGCACCCGGTCGTGGCTGATGACGAAGGTTTCGGGTCACTCAACCCGGCTCTATTTCGGATCGGCGGTCGTGAAGGAGCAGGATCCCGAAACGCAGGAAGAGCGGCTGGCCAAGAGCTTCGGCCTGTTGCTGGGATTTCACCGGCTGTATTCGCGAGTCCTGTTGTCGTCGGCGAAGCGCCGCCTGCTGCGCTTGGCGCGGACGGCCTAGAGATCGAGAGGGCTGCGCACTGCGTTGCCGCCGCGCTTCAGGATGTGCGTGTAGATCTGCGTGGTCTTGAGGTCGGAGTGGCCGAGCAGTTCCTGAACGGTGCGAATGTCGCAGCCTCTTTCGAGCAGATGCGTTGCGAAGGAGTGGCGGAACGTATGCGTCGTCGCGCGCTTGTTGATACCGGCCTCTTCGACGACGGGAAGAGGTACTGCCACGGCCAGGAATGCGATGCGTTCCTGATCTTCCGGTCAATAGCGCCGGGTAAGGACACGCCGTTCCTGCCCAGCGCGATGTCCTTTTCCATGAGCCGACGAACATCGTCCATTTGGCGTTCAATGGCGGGGATGAGCTGCTCCGGAAGGACCGTCACTCGATCTTTCGATCCCTTGCCGTCTCGAACCGTGATCTGCAGGTACTCGAAGTCGACGTCCTTGATGCGCAGGCGCAGGCACTCCACGAGGCGCAGGCCGCTTCCGTAGCACAGGCTGGCCATGAGCCAGGCGTTGCCACTCATGCACGCCAGTACTTTCTGCACCTCCGCCCTGGTCAGCACGACGGGCACACGGCGCGAGCGCTTGGCGCGAACGACATCGACCATCCACGGCAGCTCGATGTCGAGCACCTTCTTGTAGAGAAACAGAATTGCACTCAGGGCCTGGTTCTGCGAGGAGGCCGAAACCTTGCGTTGCACGGCGAGGTGCGTCAGGAAATCCTGCGCTTCATCCGCACCCATTTCGCGCGGATGTTTGTTACCATGAAAGGCAATGAAGCGCTTGATCCACTTCAGGTAGGTTTCTTCGGTACGGTACGCGTAATGTTCGGTTCTGCAGACATCAGATATTGCATCCACGAGCTTCCTGGCCACGCAATTTCTCCTTCTACCACCATGCAAGCTAACCAACCATCACGCTTTAGTATTCGGGGTCTCCAGGGGCATCAAAAGCTCCCTATCTGCGCTCTAGAAACAGTTTCATCCCGTTTTCGGGCAACGAATTAACGTTAGGCAGCATGTCCGAGAACGCAGTGAAAATTGTTCGTTTATTGGCTGGTATTGCGGTCAGCATTGCGGTGCTGCTCGTCCTCGATCTTCTTCAGTGGAAA
>Ga0224496_10002124_pt1 | contig 11890 bp, 8 predicted proteins | sample SF_Jul11_sed_USG_2_FD_168127 | JGI IMG/M metagenome (GOLD analysis project Ga0224496, IMG submission 168127) | Sediment microbial communities from San Francisco Bay, California, United States - SF_Jul11_sed_USGS_8_1 | ecosystem: Environmental > Aquatic > Marine > Sediment | place: USA... | reverse complement strand
CATGCCAAGCTTCCTGCCGTCCGGGCTGAAACGCAGCCCAAGGACGATGCCCGTCGGCAGCTTGTCGACCAGTCGGTACTCGCGGGTTGCGGGGTCCATCAGGTAGACACGCGAGTTGCCGTTCTCATTGGCAACAAACGCCATGCGCGTGCGGTCCTCGCTGATGACGACGCTTTTGATGTCCCAGTGGATATCCGCCGTTACGACCTCGGGGCGCGCTCCCGGCTCCAGCGCTTGCCAGGCCAGCCGCCTGAATTCGCTGCCCTGGTCGGTAATCAGCCAGAATCCATCGCCGTCGTCATCGAATGCGACCGGCTCGTTGTGGCTTGGCGCTGCGTCGCCGCCGGCCAACCGGCTCACGGCCCCGGAATCCAGGTCGATGAGCACCGTCCGGACATCCGTGACGCTGACCTCGTTGCGCACCAGCAACTGCTCGCCGGTTCGCGAGAACTCCACGGGCTCCCAGAGAAAGCCGTCACTGGTCTCGACGGCGATCTCGGCCTGCTCAGGCTTGTCGGGGTTCAGGATCCAGATATCGTTGGCCACATCGTCGCGGCGCGTACTCTTGTAGGCGATGCGCGCACCGCGCCGGTCCCAGACCGCCGCACCGTTGCGCGACTTGCCGTCTGTCAGCATGGTCGCCTCGCCGCTTTCCACGTCGAACAGGAAGACCTGCGCAAACTCGCTGCCATTAGCGTCACGCGAAAACAGGACCTGGTCCGCGCCAGGGCGGCGTACGATTTCCCTGATCGGCTCCCGGTAAAACGTGAGCTGGTGACGCGCTCCGCCGGGCATCCTGACCCTGTGCAGTGAGTCGACGCTACCGAAACCGGTCGACACGTAGATCTTTTTGCCGTTGGCCGACCAGTCCCGAAATGCAGCCGAGCGAACGTCCTCCCACCGATACAGCTCGAAACGGATGGCATGCGGGATTTCGGGGATGTCCTCGAGCACCAGGTTGCCGTTGTTCAGCACGCGCCGGTCGACATCGTCGGCCAGCGCCGCGTGTGCTGCCAGCAGCACGAGCGCGCCGCCGGGCAGGATCCTCAGTAGCCGTCGCAGGGCCATCGGCTTATGGGTCGGTCGATATTTCGACGACCGTGCGTCCCGTCACCGTGCCGTCGATGTACGCCTGGAACGCCGCGGGCAGATCATCGAAGGCAATCCTGCGGTTGCCGATCGTATCGAGGTGTCGCGGTTTGAGGTCGCCGCCAATCCGCCCCCAGACGGCGCGCCTCAGGTCGGGCGGCGTCTCGACCGAGTTGATGCCGAGCAGGCACACGGCTCGCAGGATGAACGGCATCACCGTTGTATTGAGTTCGTGGCTTGCGGCAAGACCGATGCTCGCGATGTTGCCGCCGTATTTCATGGTGCGGGTCAGCCAGGCGAGGTAGTCGCCGCCGAGGTTGTCGATCGCCCCGGCCCACAGCGCTTTTTCCATGGGGCGCTTGCCAAAGTCGATAGCGTCGCGCAACAGGATCTGTTGTGCCCCGATCTTGCGCAGGTAGTCTTCCTCCGACGCCTTACCGGTCACTGCCGCGACCTCGTAGCCAAGGCCGGCAAGCATGTCGATGGCGATACTGCCAACGCCGCCCGTCGCGCCGGTGACCACCACGGGGCCCTGGCCCGGCGCCTGCCCGTTCTGCTCCATACGGTGGATGGCCAGTGCCGCCGTGTAACCGGCCGTGCCGATCTGCATGGCCTCCGCGCAGGTCATGCCGTCGGGGACGGCGACGATGCAGCTGCTGTCGATGCGCGCGTACTCGGAGTAGCCACCGTCGATCGTTTCGGACAGACCGCAACCGTTCACCAGCACGTTGGTGCCCGGCGGAAACTCCGTGTCCCCGGAGCTGACGATAACGCCGGCCAGGTCGATGCCGCCGTTCAGCGGATAGCGCCTCAGGATGCGCCCTTTACCGGTTGCCGCCAGCGCGTCCTTGTAGTTGATCGTCGAGTGCGTCACGCGCACAACGACATTGCCAGCCGTCAGGTCCTCTATGTCCAACATCTGGAACCCGGCGACGATCTTCCCGTCCTGCTCATCGATACGGTATGCGCGAAACTTATCCATTGTGCTTCTCCAGCCGCTCTAGCCATGACACCAGGCCCTGGGCATTCAGAACGATATCGATCTCGAGTATGGACCACATCGCGTCACGATCACCCCTGAAGCCGTGTGCAAGGAGGCGTTCGCTCAGGTAATCATCCATTGCCTGTTGGATGCGCTCGCCACGATTCCGTTCCGCCTGGTGCGCGAGCGCGATCTCGACGTAGGCATCGATTCCGGCATGCATGTCGGCAGCAAGCCGATCGAGGTCCTGCACGCGGCTGTAGTGGGTGAGATAGAGCTGCTCGGGGTCGCACCCCATGATGCGATCCACCGACTTGTGCGCTTCCTCGGGATCGAAGCTCGCCGGTGTCGTTGTCGGGTAGATGAACTCGCCGTTGACCGTGTCGCACTCGCGGTAGGAGATGCCGAAACTGTCGCCCGTGAATACACCGCGCGAGGACGGGTCGTTGAGGACGTAGTGATGCCGCGCATGCCCCTCGGTGTGCAGGGCCTGCATGGCCCGGCCATTGAAATCGAACCAGGCTTCGTCCTCTGCAACGGTGATGCGGTGCTCAGGGATCGGGACGATGTCACCGTACATCTCACGCGTGCGCCGCTCGCCGTAAACGCCGATGGTCCCGGCGATCAGCCTTTCGGGATTCACCATGTGCGGCGCACCGCGCGGGTGCACGATGCAGTGCGCGTTTGGCAGGTGCTGCATGAGCAAGCCGGCACCGCCGGCATGGTCAAGGTGAATGTGCGTCAGGAAAACGAAATCGACATCGCCGGGGTCAAGATCCCGCTGACGCAGCCCGTCGAGCAAATGCGGGACGCTGTCGTTCGTGCCGGTATCGACAAACGCGCCCCGACCACCCTCGACGATGAGGTGACTCGCGTCCTGTAACGGCCGGAAGTACTCGGTATCGATGGCAACGATGCCATCGTCGAGCTCGGTTATGCGGGCGCGACTACTCAGGCCTGGTCGTCTCCAGGCCCTCGAGGCGCGAGTAGTACCGCGCGAGCTTCGCAACGTCTTCTTCGGCAATCAGCGCGGCCTGTGCGCTCATGACCGGGTCCTTGCGCGTGCCGTCGCGATACTGGTTCAGCGCGTTGAACAGGTAGTCCTCGTGCTGGCCGGCAAGCGTCGGCCACGCCGCATTGACGCTGATGCCGTTCTGGCCGTGGCAGGCCGTGCAGGCCGCGGCCTTGTCGAACGACGTGCCCTGCGTGCCGCCGGCCGCGACCGAGTCACCGCCGATACTCGCGAGGTAGGCCGAGACGTCCTGGATCTCCTGGTCGGTCAGGCTCGTTGCCTGCGCGGCCATCGTTGGATGCTGGCGCGTGCCGTCACGATAGCCTTTCAGGGCGATCTCCAGGTACCCCGCCTTCTGGCCGCCGAGTTTGGGAACGCGGTAAGACGGGTAGGCATTGCGATAGCCCTCGATGCCGTGGCACCCAAGGCAGGTATATCCGAGTTCCTTGCCGGCGGCGGCATCGCCTTCGGCGAATGCGGGCTGGGCAAGAAGGGTGGCTGCCAGGAGCAGCGCCGTTGCGCTAGCGACGATCTTCATGTTCGTAATCACTTGATGTGGCGTTTGGTCCAAACCCCGGCACGGGCCGAGGTCGCTGATGAGGCCGCTATGGTAGTGACACTCGGCCCCGATTTCTAGCGTTCATGCAGGCTTGTGCAGGTACGCGCATGCTGGCATCGTGACTCCTGTTACTGATTTGACAAGGATTCGCTGTGAAAAAGGGTGTTGTTGCTGTACTGGTTCTGCTGGCGCTCGTTGTGCTGATTTCGCCCGCCATCGTGGGTCGACTGGCAGAAAGGTCGATGGACGAAAGCCTGGCCTGGGCAGCGCAGGAGAGCGGCGAGGTCCGGGTAACGTCCGAGAACTTCTCGCGCGGCTGGTTTTCTTCCGAGGGAACGCACCGCGTGGAGCTGCGCGACGGCGACCTGAAGTCGGCGCTTGTAACGCTTGCCGGCCCCATCGAGTCCGATGACGAGCTGCCTGTCCTGGTCATCAACACGAGGCTCGATCACGGCCTGATTCCTGTGTCCTCGATGTCGCGGGAGCGCGGCTCCCTCGAACCCGGCCTGGGCAGCGCCGTGTCCACCTTGCAGCTCGAGTTCGAGGACGGCGAGCTTATCGACATCCCGGGTACCATCTACAGCAAGGTCGGCCTCGCCGGCGAATTGTTGTCGAACTACATCCTTGAGCCCGGTTCACACAGCGACGGTGATACACGTGCCTCCTGGGGGCCGACCGAGATCGAGGTGAAAACAGACCCGAAGAACGGCGAGGCGCAGTTTCGTGGCACCGTGAAGTCGTTGTCCCTGGACGACGGGTCGGAGGTCGTCACCCTCGGCATGCTGACCTTCGCTGGCGACGAGCAGCCGACGCGGCATGGCATTGTCGTGGGCGACGTTCACGTCGAGCTTGGCGACCTGTCGGTGACAATCGACAGTGTCGATCTCATCGTCATGCCGTCCATGTCCCTCACGGGAAACACGCAGCTCGACGGCGACGAGGTCAATGCCATCGCGACCATGAACACGGTCATGCAGAACCTCCCCCGGGCTGGCGACATGAAGATCGATATGGTGTTCGAACTGCTTGGCGCCGATGCCGAGTTGCTCGGCCGGGTGCAGCAAAGCGCGGAAAGGGCGAAGTCGGCGCAGGACCCGATGGCGCTTTATGAAGCGGCTGAAAAAGACCTCCTGGGACTATTCGCGTCCGGCTTCGAGATGAATCTCGAGCGCTTCGACTTCACTCTGCCGGAAGGCACGATTACCTCCCGGGCAAACTTCAGTTTCGCAGCGAGAGATCCGGCGGACTTCGCCTGGACGTCATTGCTCATGACGACCGAGGCCAGCATCGACATCGCCATTTCCGACGCGGTCATGCAGCTGCTGCTCGAGGAGCAGCCGGGTGCGGCCATGATCATCGGCGGCGGCTACCTCGTCAAACGCGGCGACACCTACGAGCTGAAGGCAGAGATGAGAAAAGGCCTGCTGACGGTCAACGGTGCGCCGATCCCGATTCCGTTCGGCGGGATGCGCTAGCTCTCCGGGTAGTGGCACGCGACGCGTGTGCCGGCAATATCTCGCAGGACAGGCGCTTTTGAGTTGCAGCCGTCCCCGGCGCGGGCGCAGCGCGGGTGGAACACGCAACCGGCCGGCGGGTTGACCGGCGATGGCACCTCGCCGCGCAGCGGCGCGCGCTTCGGCCTGACCACCGGATCCGGTACCGGGATCGAATCGAGCAGTGCCCGCGTGTACGGATGCCTTGGCGACGCGAACAACGTTTTGGCGTCAGCCGCTTCCACCAGCCTGCCGAGATACATCACGAGCACGCGATGACTGATGCTGCGCACCACCGCCAGGTCGTGCGAGATAAAGACGATCGACAGGCCAGTGTCCTCCTGCACGCTGCGCAGCATCTCGAGCACCTGCTTGCGTACCGACCCGTCGAGCGCGGCGAGCGCCTCGTCGCAGACCAGCACCTTGGGCGCGAGTATCAGCGCACGCGCGATTGCGACACGCTGCGCCTGTCCGCCTGACAGTTCGTGCGGGAAGCGGCGCAGGTATTTCTCGCCCAACCCGACGTCGTCCAGCATGGCTACAACGCGCTGTCGTCTTTCGGTCGCACCCAGCTGCGGCTCATGCACGCGCAGCGGCTCCTCGACGATCGCCAGCACGCGCATTTGTGGGTTCAGGGCACTCGCCGGATCCTGGAATACAAGCTGCAGGTCGCGTCGCGCGGACTTCGCACGACGCTCCACGGTCTCGTCGAGGGGCGCACCCGCATACACCACGCGCCCGGACGACATCGGCACCAGGCCCAGCATGGCGCGCACGAGGCTTGATTTGCCGGAACCCGATTCGCCGACGATGGCGACCGTCTCGCCTCGCCGGAGCGAGAAGCTGACGCCCCTGACCGCCGTCAGATCCCGGTACTGGACCTCCGCATCGCCGACACTCAGGATCGTGCTGCCCTTGGCGGCGACCGGCACCTCACCGCGATCCACGCGCGGCGCCGCGGCCAGGAGCTGCCTGGTGTGCGCGTGGCCTGGCGCCGCGAAGACCGACGTTGTCGGCCCCTGCTCGACGAGCCGGCCCCCGTCGAGCACCACCGTGTGCTCGCAGTAGCCCGCGATGATGCCCAGGTCGTGGGTGATCAGCAGCAGGGCCGTGTTGTCCCGGAGATCCTCGAGCAGGTCGAGAATCTGTGCCTGCACGGTCACGTCCAGTGCCGTCGTCGGCTCGTCCGCGATCAGGAGGTCCGGTTCGGCGATGAGCGCCGAGGCCAGCACGACGCGTTGCCGCATGCCGCCCGACAACTCGTGCGGATAGGCGCGCGACTGCCGCTCCGGGTCGGGCAGGCCGACGCTGGCCAGCATCTCGATCACCCGGGCATCGACATCCTTCTTGTTTGCGAGTCCATGAGCGAGGGGTATTTGCCGCAACTGGGTGCCGATGCGCAGGTAGGGGTTCAGCGCCTGCATCGGGTCCTGGAACACGACACCGATGCGGCGTGCGCGCAATGTGTTGAGGACCGCATCGCTCGCCCCGAGAATCTGTTGCCCGTCAAACTCGATGCTGCCGCTGATCAGCGCGTGCTTTGGCAGGAGGCCGAGGATCGCAAGCGCCGATTGCGTCTTGCCGGAACCCGACTCGCCGACAAGACCGACCGACTCACCGCGCTCGATGTACAGGTCGACGCCGTCGACAACCGCTTCTTCGCCGTAACGAATCGTCAGGCCCTGCACATCGAGCAGGCTCACGACGTGTGCCTCGCGTCAAAAAGATCCCGGAGTCCGTCGCCCAGGAAGTTGAAGCAAAGCAGCGTCAGGGCCAGGAGCGATGCGGGCACGAGCAACACCCAGGGTGCGCCTTCCATGTGTTTGACGCCCGCGTCGACGAGCGCGCCGAGGGAGGTCTGCGGTTCCTGCACACCGAGCCCGAGGTAGCTCAGGAAAGATTCGACCAGGATCGCCTGCGGAATCGTGAGCGTGACGTACACGACCACGATGCCCACCAGGTTGGGGGCAATGTGACGAAATACGATACGCAGCGTGCTTACGCCGGTCAGCCGCGCGGCCTCGACGAACTCGCGCTCGCGCAGGCTCAGCGTCTGCCCCCGGACGATACGCGCCATGTCGAGCCAGTTGATCGCCCCGATGGCGACAAAGATCAGCAGGAAGTTCCGCTCGAAAGCGACCATCAGCAGGATCACGAAGAAGATAAACGGCAGCGCATACAGGGTATCGACGAGCCGCATCATTGCCGCATCCACGCGCCCGCCGACAAAGCCCGCCAGCGCGCCGTAGGTGACGCCGATGACCAGGCTGACCAGGCTCGCAACGATGGCGACGAGCAGGGTCACGCGAATTCCCAGCATCGTGCGCACGAACAGGTCGCGCCCGAGGTCATCCGTACCGAAGAGGTGCATGTCACGAAGCGACGGCGCCGCCAGTATGTTCTCGAGGTTCGTGGTCGCGTAGTCGTACGGGCTGGCCCATGGTCCGACCAGCGCGACGATGGCGACGGTCAGCAGGAGGCTGCCGGTAATGCGGATGCTGCGGTTGCCGCTCATCGGTAACGAACTCGCGGATCGATCGCGCCATAGAGAATGTCGACAAGCAGGTTCAGGAACACGATCAGTGATGCGTAAAAGACTACGATGCCGAGCACCAGGGTGTAGTCGCGGTTCAGCGCCCCGCGCACGAACGACTCGCCCAGCCCCGGAATGGCGAAGATCTGTTCGACAACGACAGAGCCTGTCAGGATCGCGGCAATCGCCGGACCCATGTAGGACAGCACGGGCAACATTGCCGGCTTCATTGCGTGCACACGAACCACGGTGGCGGTACCCAGGCCCTGGGCGTACGCCGTACGGATAAAGTCGCGGCTCAACACGTCCATCATGCTCGCGCGCGTGAGCCGCGCGATGTAAGCGATCTGCGGCAAGGCGAGGGTGGTAACCGGAAGGACATAGCGGCTCATGCCGGTCACGCCGCTCCATCCCGCAGGCAACCACTGCAACTTCACGGCGAGCAGCAGGACCAGCGCCGGTGCAATCACGAAAACGGGGATGGAGATGCCGGTCATCGCGAAGCCCATCACGACCTTGTCGAACACCGTGCCCTGCCGCAATGCGGCGGCGGTGCCCGCACCGATGCCGATGACGAGCGCCAGCGCCATGGCCATGGCACCGAGCTGCAGGGAATACGGGAAGGCCTCCCCGATCAGGCTGCCGACCGAGCGACCGTGGTAGCGATACGACGGGCCGAGGTCGCCGCGCAAAAGCCCGGACAGGTAGCGCAGGAACTGCTGCGGGAGCGGCTCGTCAAGGTGATAGTGGGCCTGGATATTGGCTTCGATGTCCGCGGGCAACACGCGTTCGTCGTCAAACGGCCCGCCCGGTGCGGCATGCACCATCAGGAACGCGAGGGCAATGACCAACAACAGTGTCGGTATCGCTCCCAGGATGCGGAGCAACGTGTATCGCAGCAAGTTTTCGATCCGGGGCTATTGGGCCGCTTTGAAACTCAGCTGCTGAGAGTAATGGTAATCAAGAACATTGTCTCCCCAGCCCTCGATTTGGGGGCTGACGAGATGCTTCGAGACGAAAAAGTAGAGGGGAATGACCGGGTAGTCGGCAAGCATGACGCGCTCGGCTTCCTCGAGGTACAGCTTGCGCTGCTCCAGGTCCACCTGCCTGGCGGCGAGCGCCATCAGCGAATCGAACTCCTCGCTTGTGTAGCGCGGCATATTCGCGGCGCTGCCGCTTTGCAGCACGCTCAGGAACGTGTGCGCGTCGTTGTAGTCGCCCGTCCAGCTCGAACGAAAGACCTGCGTGATCTCCGCATCCTTCATGTTGGCAAGCAATACCTGGAATTCTTCGTTGACCAGGGTTGCCTCCACGCCCAGGATTTCGCGCCACATCGACTGCACGGCGACCGCGATCTTTCTGTTTGTGTCGTTGGTGTTGTAACGCAACTCGATGCGCAAAGGCTTGTCCGGTCCATACCCCGCCTCTTTGTAGAGGCGGCGAGCAACCTGCTCGCGCTCTTCTTTGCCGAGCGCGGCGAAGCCCGATAGCGGGGGTTCGTAATTGTTCACGCCTTGCGGTACCCAGCTATAGGCCGGCGCTTCGCCGCGACCCGTTACCCGGAGGGCGATCTGTTCGCGATCGACCGCCATGGACAGCGCCTGGCGCAATGCCGCGTTGTCTTTGAATGGCGGCTTGGTCAGGTTGTACCCGAAGTAAACCACGCCGAGATACGGCGCAACACGCAACTGCTCGCCGTAGTCTTTGCGTATCTGCGCGAAGCTGTCCGGCGGCACCGTGCTCGTTACGTGCAGCTCGCCGGCGCGGTAACGGTTGAGCTCCGAGTTGTCCTGCACCATCACGTGATAGTTCACCGCATCGATCGCCGTCGCCGCGTTGTTCCAGTAGTGCTCGTTGCGCTTGAGCGAGATCGCCGAGCCCGGGACCCAGGCGTCGAGCGTGTACGCGCCGTTGGACACGAGCTTGCCGGGCCGCGCGAAACCATCGCCGTGCTCGGCGAGCGTTTCGGGGTGTATCGGAAAGGTGCTCGGGTGCGTCAGCAGGCTGACCAGGTAGGGCGTCTGTTGCACGAGGCGCAGGACCACGGTCCTGTCATCCGGCGCCTCGACGCCCAGCATGGAAACCGGTATGTCCCCGGACGTAATGCCCGCCGCGTTCTCGAGGTCGGCGAGCATGGCCGCGTAGAAGGCCGCGGTCGACGGATCGACCAGCCGGCGCATGCCGGCCACGAAATGATCGGCCGTCAGCGCCTCGCCGTTCGACCAGCGCAGGCCCTCGCGCAGGTAAAACGTGTACTTGAGGCCTTCCTTGGACACCTCCCAGCGCTCCGCCGCAGCCGGGATGAGCTCCCCCGTCGCCGAGTAGCCGACCAGGCCTTCGCCAAGGTCACGAATGACGTCGGCGGCCTGGATGCTGCGCGCTTTGTGCTGGTCGAGCGTTTCAGGATCGCTCGAGAGGCCGCGCTGCAGCGTACCGGGCGGGCCGGCCGGGTCTTCGCCGCCGCAGGCTGCGCCGACAGCAAGCGCGATCAGGAGGCCAAGAGCTCGTAGCGTTTTCATACGCAAAGCATACCTGAGTGCGGCCAGCTTTCTTCGGGGCACGTCTCAACTTTTGGCAGGGCCCGGGCTGTTTCTGGGCCGCATTGCCCATGCGCATCCCGTGTGCCGGCGGGCGCTAGGCGCTGATCTTCAGCTGCCGTTTCTTCAGATGAATCAGGATCAGCGAGACCGCCGACGGCGTCATGCCCTCGAGGCGGGAGGCCTGGCCGAGCGTCGCTGGCCGCGCTGCAACCAGCTTCTGCCGCGCCTCGTTGGACAGGCCGTCGACGTTCGTATAGTCGATGTCTTCCGGCAGCCGCAGCGACTCCTGCCGGGCGTGTTTCTCGATTTCGCGTTCCTGGCGATCGATGTAGCCGGCGTACTTCGCCTGCACCTCGAGCTGCAGCTCGACCTGCTCGCGCTGTTCGTCGCTCATCGTCGCGAGCGCCTCGCTCGTGCCCACGCCGGGCAGGCCGACGATATCGGCATAGCGCTGCCCGGGTCGCTTCAACAAGGCATTCGCCCTGACACCCGCGGTCTTGACGACGATGTTTTCGAGGCGCGCGTGTTCCCGCTCGACGCCCTCGCGCTTGGCTTCGAACGCGCTCCAGCGGCCGTCGTCCACAAGGCCCAGCTCGCGACCGCGCGGCGTCAGCCTGAGGTCCGCGTTGTCCTCGCGCAGCAGCAGGCGGTATTCGGCACGGCTCGTAAACATGCGGTACGGCTCGGACACCCCGCGCGTCAGCAGGTCGTCGATGAGCACGCCCAGGTAAGCCTCGTGCCGTTCGGGGAACCACTCGTCCAGTTCGTGCGCGTTGCGCGCGGCATTCACGCCGGCCAGCAATCCCTGGGCGCCCGCCTCCTCGTAGCCGGTCGTGCCGTTGATCTGCCCGGCGAAATACAGCCCCTGCAGGTGCTTGGTTTCGAGCGTCGGCCTGAGGTCGCGCGGGTCGAAATAGTCGTACTCGATCGCGTAACCCGGCTGCGTGATCACGGCCTTTTCGAAACCGACGATAGAATGCACGAAGCGCTCCTGCGTGGCGGCGGGCAGGCTGGTCGAGATGCCGTTCGGATAAACGATGTCGGTCGTCAGCCCTTCCGGCTCGACGAAGATCTGGTGCGAGGACTTGTCGGCGAAACGCACGACCTTGTCCTCGATGGACGGGCAGTAACGCGGACCGACGCCCTCGATCAGGCCCGAGTACATGGGGGATTCATCCAGCGAACCACGGATGATGTCGTGTGTCCGTTCGGTTGTCTTGGTGATGAAGCAGGAGACCTGTTGCGGGTGCTGCCGCCGCTCGCCGATGAACGAAAACACGGGCACCGGGTCGTCGCCGGGCTGCTCCTGCATGAGTGCGTAGTTGAGCGTCTTGCCGTCGAGCCGCGGCGGCGTTCCGGTTTTCAGCCGGGCGACATTGAACGGCAGCTCACGCAGGCGCGACGCCAGCCTGTTCGACGGCTCATCGCCAATCCTCCCGCCGGCCTTTTCCGTCCTGCCGATGAGGATGCGACCGCCGAGAAACGTACCGGCGGTCAGTACCACGGTCCGGGAGCGGTGTATCGCTCCGGCGTGGGTGACGACACCGACCGCGCGGCCGCCCTCGACGACGAGGTCGTCAACGGCCGCTTCGATGACCTCGAGGTTCGTTTGGCCGCGGACAATGGCCTGGATGGCCGCCCGGTACAGCTCCCGATCGGCCTGCGCCCGCGTCGCACGAACC